>Ga0099364_10003654_pt1 | contig 23709 bp, 21 predicted proteins | sample TergutTh196P3_FD_73070 | JGI IMG/M metagenome (GOLD analysis project Ga0099364, IMG submission 73070) | Microcerotermes parvus P3 segment gut microbial communities from Pointe-Noire, Republic of the Congo - Th196 P3 | ecosystem: Host-associated > Arthropoda: Insects > Digestive system > Gut ...
CATTGTCACGTCGACGTCAGGCGCGTAAATATCCTGACCGTCTATCAGAATCCTGCCCTCGATTTGAACGCCCCTTATGAAGTCGTTCATCCTGTTCAGACATCTCAGAAACGTGCTTTTTCCGCATCCGGAGGGTCCTATGAACGCCGTCACGGAATTTTTCGCTATATCGGTGGTGACGTCTTTGAGCGCCGGAGGCGCGTTTTGGGAGTATACAAGTGACAGCGATTCTACATTTATTTTGGCGTCATTCATTTAAAAACGCCTCCTCATGCGCGCCCGCGCTATTATGCCGATCATCGAAATACCCAGCACCATCACAATCAGCACCAGAATAGTGCCGTATTGAATGGGTTGGGTACGCTCAATGTTGGTGCCGGCGGTCGCGAGCACATATATATGATATGGCAGGGCCATTACCGTGTCGAACATATTTCGCGCGAAACCCGGCACGAAAAAGACCGCTCCGGTGAACATTATGGGGGCGGTTTCGCCAGCGACGCGCCCTATGCACAATATCCCGCCGGTTATTATTCCCGGAAACGCCGTCGGCAAAACCACGCGGTAAATCGTCTGCCACTGAGTCGCGCCCAGCGCGTAGGACGCGTCGCGAAATTCCTGTGGGACATTGCGAAGCGCGGTTTCCGAAGCTGTTACCAGCGTCGGCAGAGCAAGGCATCCCAGAGTGAGTCCCGCCGAAAGAAGACTGACGCCGAAGCGCAAAAATGTACAGAAGAACGCCAGCCCGAAGAGTCCGAACACAACGGACGGAATCGACGCCAGACTGCGCACCGCTAGGCGGAGAACCTTGGCTAAATTCCTTTCATCGGCGTACTCGCTGAAATAAACCGCGGTCAGCACACCCACCGGAAACGCAAACAGCATGGAAACCAATATAAGCTGCAAACTCCCGACAATCGGAGTTACTATTCCTCCCTCCGTCATGCCTGAGCGAGGAGATTCGGTGATGAACTCCCACGAAATCACGCCAATGCCTCTTGATATGAGAAAGATCAGTATAAAACAGAGAATTGCGGCGGATACCCCCATGCAAACCCACAGGAGCGTCACGACCGTCAAATTGGTTACTTTCCTTCCAAGCGATATCCGATCACGTTTCATTTTGCTTTCCTGCCGCTTTCAATCTTCATTACCAGCAGATTCAGGGCGCATGTCAGGAACAACAGTATGCACCCCATAAAAAAAAGCGCGTGGTAGTGCGCGCTGCCGACCGGCGTTTCGCCCATTTCCGCGGCTATCGTCGAAGTGAGAGGCCTCACCGGGTCCGTAATAAATTCAGGTATGATAGCCGCCCCGCCGGCAACCATAAGTACGACCATCGTTTCGCCGACGCTGCGCATTGTGCCCAATATCGCGGCCTGCGTTATTCCTCGCGAAGCGCAGGGCAGGGCAATTTTAAACATAGTTTCAAACTTCGTCGCCCCGAGAGCGTATGACGCGTCGCGCAGGGATTGAGGCACGGCGTTCAGGCTGTCCTCCGCGAGCGTCGCTATCGTCGGCAGTATCATCACGCCAAGAAGGAACGACGCGTTCAGCATATTAAGTCCGGTCCACAGTTGAAACCTCGTTTGCAGCATCGGGGCCAGCACGACCATTCCAATGAAACCCAGCACAACGGAAGGAAGAAAACTGAGCATCTCCAGTGCCGTTTTGCAGTAATCCACCGCCCAACCCGGGCATATTTCGGACAGAAAAAGAGCGGTCGCCACCCCAAACGGAATTGCGAGCACGCACGACAGCAGGGTGACTGAAGCGGAACCGACTATAAGCGGCAGCATCCCATACAACGGTGATCTCGACGCGGGATACCATAATTTGCCCGTTGCTATTTCGATTATCGAGGCTTCGGATAAAATCGGCACGCCTTCCCTGATGAGAAAGAAAATAATAAAAGCCATCAGCCAAATAGCGGAGTATGCCGCTGCCGTTACAAACAGCCTTGGCGCGGTGTCCTTCCAGTCAGCCGGCAAACGGCCCCCCTGTTCGGGGCCGCTCGCCGACTCTTTCAATGTCACAGTTTTGCAACTCATATATTTCTTAATCTCTTAATCCTTTGCCGCTATTTCAAAGTTACAAAACCTTCGCGCGCCACGTAGCTCTGTCCGTCGTCGCTCGTCAGGAAATCGATGTAATCCTTGACAGCGCCCGTCGGTTCGCCGTCCGTGTACATGTAGAGAAAGCGGCTTGTAATTATCGTGTTCGCGCGCGCGGTCTCAGGCGTACCTGTAATTCCCTCGATATCAAGCCCCTTTACGAGATTTGTGTCCACGTAACCGAGGCTGTCATAACCTATCGACATCGGGTTGTTCGCTACGGTCTGTATGACAGCGCCGGAGGACGCCACAATCAGAGCGCGCGGAGTGACGTTAGTACCCTTCATTATTTTCTCATCCCAAACCTCGTATGTACCGGAGCTTGTATCACGGCCCACAACCGTTATTCTCAAGTCGGGTCCGCCTACATCTTTCCAGTTCGTGATATTGCCGGCGTATATTTCCATGAGTTGTTCAGCGGTAAGATCGGTGACGGGATTACTCAGGTGGACTATCGGGAGTATGCAGTCGACAGCTACCGTATGCTGCAAGGGGTTGACTCCATTGGCTTTCGCGTCTTCGATTTCGGAATCCCTCATCGCCCTGCTCATGGCGGCAATCTCTATCGTACCGTCAATCAGAGCCCTTGCGCCGTTGCCGCTGCCGCCTCCCGATACGGAGATGCGGACTTCGGGGAATTGCTTCATAAAAGCCTCCGCCGTCGACTGAGCGAAGGGGAGGATCGTCGTGGAACCGTTGATGGAAAACTCGCTCGCCGCGAACGCAGCGCCCGCAAAGAGAAACATGGAAAAGAACACCGCACATGACATTGCCGCAAACAACTTCTTCATACTCAAATAACCTCCTGTGTTGTAGCAGTAATATTTTTGCTTCAAACAAGGCAGAGTATAGCGAGAATTCTTTACAGCAAAGTTAAACCAATGTTACATGAATGTTACAACGCAAATTAGAGATTTACCCCATTGCGGGAGGTCTGAACTCCGTGCCGAGCATTACGGACAGCTCGTCCATGCTCTTGTTCCCCAAATCACCCTCGGCTCTTTTGCGAACCGATACTGTGCCGGATTCCGCTTCCTTCGCGCCGACCACAAGCATATACGGAACTTTTTCCATCTGGGCGTCGCGTATTTTTTTGCCCAGCTTTTCATCCCGCGAATCCCTATCGACGCGGACTCGCATTCCTTTCAGAGCTTCTTCGACCTTTACCGCGTAATTTTCAAATTCCGGTTTGACTTGTACGATCCTGGCCTGCACCGGCGCTATCCAATAGGGAAACGCTCCGGCGTAGTGTTCGATCAGTATCCCGATGAAACGCTCAAGGCTGCCCAAGACCGTTCTGTGGAGCATCACGGGCCTGTGAAGCGCTCCGTCGCTGCCGACGTATGTCATGTCGAATTTCTCCGGCATCTGAAAGTCGAGCTGTATCGTCCCGCACTGCCAGGTGCGGCCGATGCTGTCCTTCAGATGGAAGTCGATCTTCGGCCCGTAGAAGGCTCCGTCGCCCGGATTGATTTTGAATGGCGTCCCGGTCTCCTCCAGCACTTCCTTCAGCCGGTTTTCCGCGAGCTCCCACATGGCGGGATCGCCCATGAATTTGTCAGGCCTCGTCGAGAGCTCCACGTTGAATTGGAAACCAAACACACTGTAAATATATTTTTCGAGGTCGATTATCCCCTCTACCTCGTCGCCTATCTGCTCCCGGGTACAATAGACATGAGCGTCGTCCTGCGTGAAGCATCTCACCCTCATCAATCCGTGGAGGACTCCGGAACGCTCGTGCCTGTGTACGGTACCTAGCTCCGCCATGCGCATCGGCAATTCGCGGTAGCTGCGCTTGGCGGTCTTGTAGATCATTATCCCGCCGGGACAGTTCATCGGCTTTATCGCGTAGGGGTGTTCGTCTATCTCAGTGAAGTACATGTTATCGCGGTAGTGGTCCCAATGGCCGGATCGCTGCCATAACTCGCGGTCGAGGATGAGCGGGGTTTTTACCTCGCTGTAACCGCGGCGCGAATGTTCACGCCTCCAGAAGTCGACAAGCGTGTTCATCAGCGTCATGCCCTTGGGATGAAAGAAAGGAAAACCAGGGGCTTCCGGCTGAAAACTGAATAGGTCCAGTTCGCGTCCGAGTTTTCTGTGGTCGCGAAGTTTCGCCTCCTCGATCATTCTTAGGTATGCTTCAAGAGAAGCGGCGTCGGCGAACGCGGTTCCGTAAATCCTGGTAAGCATCACATTGTTCTCGTTGCCGCGCCAGTAAGCACCCGCAAGGGACATGAGCTTGAAGTGCTTTATGTACCCGGTGTTAGGCGCGTGAGGACCGCGGCAGAGGTCCTTGAAATCCTCCTGCCTGTATACGGTGACGGTCGGTTCGCCGATATCGTTTATCAGCTCGGCCTTGAACTCGTCGCCGGAGAACAATTCGAGCGCGTCATCGGAGGTCATCTCAAGGCGTTCCAAGCGCACGCGTTCGCGCGAAATTTTTTTCATCTCCGCCTCAATCGCCTGCAGGTCCTCGTCCGTTATTGGTCCGGGGAATTGCACGTCGTAGTAAAAACCGTCCTGTATCGCGGGGCCAACCCCGAACTTCGCCCCCGGAAACAGCCGGGTGATCGCGTGAGCCATCAGGTGGGACGCCGAGTGCCTCAATATGTGGAGCCCCTCCTCCGAATCCGGCATGATGGGCTCCACCGTTCCGCCTTCTGTCATCAAGGAGCCCAGGTCGGCAGGTTCGCCGTTCACCGACGCCGCCAAAGCGTTTTTAACGTTCCACTCACTGAACAACTCATACGGCTTCGTTTCCCCGCTTCTTTCGAGAGTTTTGCCATCGCAGCTTTTATAAAGGGCCATCAAATCATCTCCTAGTTTTTTCTTTGCATGTTATTAGTTTACCGGCGTTTATTTTAGCACCCCAGGAAAGAAAATACCGTTCACTCACGGCGGGTAGGTGGTAAAATAACTCCGGCTGTATTTTGTAACGTCATTACGATTATTTTTAAGACGGAGGATACCTCAGTATGCCGCCCCGATGCAGCAAGTCCGCTAAACGATACGGAACAGGCCGCCCTAAATATTTACCCTTGATTGTTGCGATACTCGCGGTTTCGATCGTATTGCCCGGATGGTTGCGGCCGTCTTACGGTACGTCGGAATTGCGGGGCGAGGGCAGGTATTTCATGAGGATCCCGCGCGATAGATTTTTCCCGGCGGAGACTATCCTGGTGAATGTGTCGTCGGTGCAGCGCGCTATGATAGAGTCGAACGCCCTCGTTGGCATCAGACCGGAGGGTTCGCCGGGCAGCGCGATATTATACCGCGTATACATCCACAAGAGGGAAGAAACCCTCAAGCTGCGCGCTCCAATTACGGCGGGGAAATACGAGATAGTGGGCTACGACAACGGAACCGTCCTGAATGACCAAACGGAGGCGGTGAGAATACCATTCACAGTGGAAAACAATTCTGAGGGAGCGTTTTTCGTTTCTGTCGACAAGAAAAATTACAGCCCGTCAGAGCAGGTGTTCGCCTTCGTTTCAGGAGTGCCGCGCGAGATGAGAGATGACAATGCCCTGATCGGTATATACCGAAGCGGAGAGCAGCAGGGTAATTATTCCGCATACGAGTACATACGAAGGGAGAGCGAGAGAATTATATTTCGCGCCCCGAACACCCCCGGCGATTACGAAATCAGGGCTTTCTCGAATGCGTCCATCCTCTCCGATGCCACTATGACGGCGCGTATACCTTTCACAGTCGACGGTTTCGCCTGGGGCGCGTTCAACGTTACGCTGCCCATGGCGTACTACGTGCCGGGGGAGACTGTTGCGGTAAATGTAGGAGGGGTTCCGCAATATATGATCAACGACGGGGCCGTGCTGGGTATCTGTGAGGCCGGATCGCCTCATGGAGCATTTCTCTCGTTCAACTACATCGTGAGCGCGGCGGGCACGTATTTATTCAACGCGCCGGATAAAATCGGCGAATATGAGATACGGGCCTATATAAACGGGAATCTGATGACAGACGCTACGCTAGCGTCCCTCGCGCGTTTCACGGTGGAGATATGAATATTTCGGGCGTTAACGCGCAGGCAATTGCGGCGATAGTGTTTTTCGTTTCTGCGATAGCTGTTTCGCGCGTGATCGTCAATATTTACTCAGGACGTTGGAAATCTCATCCGGCGATGTTGTTTTACATGCGAGTCCTTCTCGGATTCCTCCTTGCGGGAGCGGTAGTGTTGGGATATTATTCATTTGCGGGAATTGACGTCATGTCGGGCAGATGGTAACACTTTGAAACTGGAAACGGGATGAAAAACATGAAATATCCTTTAGCTGCGATTATTATAACGACTCTGATTGTAGTTTGTGCGTCGTTCACAGCCTTGGAGGCCGCAGCCGCCGAGTTGGTACAGCCGGAAGTGGACAGGGAGGCTTCGGAGGAAGCGTTCCTCAAGGCTTACGACTACTTCCTGCAAAACAGGTTATGGAACTGCCTTGACGAATTATCCGACTCGCTCGCGAAAAATGTCTATTTTGTCGACGTGTATTACATGCGAAGCCTGGCTTTAAGGCGTCTTGGACGTTACACGGACGCTATCGACTCCATGTCGCAGTACCTTGAAGTGAGGCGCGACGACAGCAGGGCGAAAGTAATCCTCGATACCATGAACTCCGAATGGGACCTGATACGCGGTTCGATTTCCCCGGACAGGAATGAAATAGGTACGTTTTTCGAGTCGCACACGATTAACTCATATCTGGGTATCCAGCCTTTTGAAACGCTTGCATTTAAGGGTATGTCGGGAATAGGCAAGATAGCCGCCGCCAGGGAAACAATAATCGTATGCGATACGCTGGGCGACAGGATATGGATATTCGACAGAGAGGGTTGGAAACCCGTGCAGAGCGTCGCCTTGACGCGTCCGGTGGCCGCCGTGATGCGGAGTCCGTCAGAGGCTTTGATATTCCAGGAAAACGGCGGAATGTTCAGAATGTCGCTTGACGCTTCGAATAACCCCATGATCTTACAGCTTGGAAACCTGGAAACAAACATTTGCGACGCGGAGGCGATCGATTCGACGGTCCTGGCCGTGGCAGACAGAAGCGGCGGAATTGTCCGCTTCATCGAAATGCCTGACGCGGAGCAGACTATGACGTGGAAACCGGAGGACAGCGGGGAAGGTAAGCTTTTCGAACCGGTGGCCGTTTCATCATTAGGCCGGCTGCTGGCGATAGCTGACAGGGGAGTCGAACGCGTATTCGTTCTCGACACATACACTCTCGCCACGGTGGACAGTTTCGACGTAGAACGTCCAAGAGATCTCGCCTGGGGAGAGGCGGGCGAACTGTTCATCCTGAACGAAAACGGCACGCTTTACTCACGCTATCCTGTAGGCTCGGAATCGGCAGATTTGGAAATTGCAGCGGAAGAAATGAGAGAGGCATGGAGCCTCTCGGGATCCGACGACGGAGTAATCGCAACAAGCGTAACCGGGAGGATGTGGTGGATTGGCCGGGTAAGGCCGGGTCGCGGGGTGGCTTTCGGATCTGTTTCGATGAGTCACCCCTGGATAGAAACACACGACGGAGTCGATTTTATAATGATGAGGTGCGCGGTATCATCGACGTTCAATGATTTCGTGCGAGATAGAGAGCCCTCCACACAGGTCGTATGGCGCGGTGAAGTTCGTCCGTCGCGCGTAGTGTCGATAGGGGAGGGCCCCCAAAGGGATCGTGACGGAGCCGTGAAGTATTACGCGCCGGGCAGAGGCGTCATGGCGAATGGGTCTCCCATAATTTCCGCCGAAGTCATCGCGGACGTTATGGGGGATATAGCGGGGTTGTCGCGCGGCGGGTATGATCTCCCCGGCGTCATAGTACTTGATTCGAGAATAACGGGCTCCGAAGGCCAGATAGAATTGTTCCTGGCTTTCCTGCTTCGGCAGGGGATTCGGCTCGATCTTCTGCATACCGACAGGCCGGCTTCTCTATCGTTGTGCCGCGTTTCAAGGATCACCGGAGGCCGTTCGTACTATACCAGAGATATCGAGGCGCCTCAGCCCGCAAGGAACATCGAGTGGGTACTGAGTCTTCCTCTGCCGCCTGATATCACAACTTTCGGATATCCGTCGGACACAACGCTGTCCCTGTTCTCGGAGATAGACGTAATCAGATTCACCGATTGGATACCGATTTGGCCGTCGCTCATGGGGCGAAACGAAATGAACTGAGGGGTGGAGAAATGAGAATTTCTATAGGATCGGATCATGCCGGCTTCAATCTGAAAGAGAATATTAAGGCGTTGCTGACAGAAATGGGGCACGAGATAGACGACGTTGGGACTTACTACGCTCAGGAAAAGGCTGACTATCCCGACGTGGGTTTCAATGTCGCCATGAAAACAGCGTCGGGTAAGGCTGAACGAGGCGTCCTTATTTGCGGAACGGGGATAGGAATGTCCATAACGGCCAACAAAGTCAAGGGCGTGTATGCCGCGCTCTGTAACGACGAATTATCCGCGAGGCTCGCCAGGGAACACAACAACGCGAACGTGCTGGTCCTCGGTGGAAGGACGACCGGCCCGGATATCGCGCGCGCGATTGTGAAGGCCTGGCTGGGAGCACACCCGCGGGGAGACCGTCACCTGACGCGAAGGCAAAAGATAACCGAGTACGAGTCGCGCATCCCTGGGGAAGACCAGGAAAATGTCAACGGCAGATTAAAGATTATTGATCATCCGCTGATACAGCACAAACTTGCCATAGTCCGCGACAAAAACACGAGCGTCAAGGATTTCAGGGATCTCGTGCAGGAAATCGCGGGCCTTATGGTCTATGAAATATCGCGCAACCTTCCGCTCGAAAAGATAGATATCCAGACGCCGATCCGTATGACAACCGGATTTTCGCTCTCCGGCAAAAAACTTGCCGTTGTGCCGGTTCTCCGCGCGGGTCTGGGAATGGTGGAGGGCATTGTGCGCCTCATTCCCAACGCCAAGGTCGGCCATATAGGCGCGTACAGAGATCCGAACACGCTAAGTCCGGTGGATTACTACTGCAAGCTTCCAACCGATATCAGCGAACGGGACATCTTCGTCCTCGATCCGATGCTCGCTACCGGTGGGACCGCGTCATACGCGATAGCCGATATTAAAAAGAAGGGCGGCAGGAGAATATCACTCGTATCACTCATAGCCGCGCCGGAGGGTGTGGAAAAAGTATCATCGGAACATCCTGAGGTCGAAATATTCACGGCGGCTCTGGACACAAGCCTCAACGAACACGGCTACATAGTCCCGGGGCTGGGAGACGCAGGCGACAGGCTCTTCGGGACGCAATAGAAAGACATTTCAAAATGGCTGTTTTTTCGGCGATACTGAATTTTCTGTGGGGCATCATTGCCACCCCGGTATCAATGAAATTATCAAGAACATTCAGGCTCATGGACGTCCCCGGAGGCAGAAAACTCCACCCCTCCGTTACCCCGCGCGGCGCGGGAATCGTGCTGTGGACGGGGTATTTGTTATGGGCTCTCGTGAATCCCAACCCGGGCGTAGAAGTTCCTTATGTGGCAACCGGGGCGACAGTCGTCTTCCTGATCGGATACATGGACGACATGCATCCCCTGCCGCCAGGGAAACGCCTCGCGATCCATCTCATGGCGGCAGCCTGTGTAGTGCTTCCCCTATCCGTCCCAATTCGCCAGAAACTGATTTTTTTGATATGGATTGCCGGTTGCACAAACGCCTATAACTTCGTAGACGGCATGGACGGCCTTGCTTTGTCCATCGCGCTTGTCACATCTTATCTTGCCTACAGGAGCGGTAATCCTTACACATGGCTTCCTTTCGGCGGGCTTATCGCAGGCGTTCTGTTGTGGAACTTTCCCAACGCGCGCACATTTCTCGGCGACGGAGGCGCGACGCTGCTGGGTTATGTCTGCTCGTCGCATCTGGCTTGGGATATATACCCGAGATTTTTCCACGTCCGTTCGATTGTAATGCTGCCCGTGCTGGCGCTTATCGGCGGGGTGCCTGTAATGGACACGATGATCGCGATGGCAAGAAGGCTGCTCTCGGGGCGGTCCCCATTCTACCCGGACAGAGGCCATCTGCATCACATGCTGCTCGACCGGCGGCTGAAAGGCTGGGAGGCGCTTGCCCTGATCATTGTCGTACACGCGGTCATGGTAAGCGCCGGTTACTACATCTTAAACCGATACTGAAGGTGAGTAAGGCATGAAAATAGACGTAGTGATAGGCACAAGACCGGAAGCGATAAAAATGGCGCCGGTAATAATGGAACTCCGCCGGAGGGGACACTTCAGGGTCAAGATCGTATCGACCGGCCAGCACGCGGAAATGTGCCGTCAGGCGCTCGATTTCTTCGGCCTGTCACCCGATGTTGATCTCTCGATAATGAAACACGGCCAATCACTTGATTACATTACTTCCTCGGTCTTGAACGGCATTGGGAATCTTTTGGATGATGACCGCCCCGACGCCGTGCTGGTACATGGCGACACGACGACCACATTCGCCGCGTCGCTCGCGGCGTTTTACAGAGGGATCCCAATAGGGCATGTAGAGGCTGGCCTTCGCAGTTTCGACATGAAGCGCCCGTTTCCGGAGGAAATGAACAGAGTAATGACTGACAGGATAGCCCACTGGCTTTTCGCGCCGACCGAACTGGCCGCCAAAAATCTGCGCGCCGAAGACGGGCGGGCGGACGAACGGATATACGTGACCGGCAACACGGTCATCGACGCTCTCTATGCAGCCCTTGATATATTAAACGCCTCCATAAAAACAGTCGACGCTCCGTTCATTCTTATGACCGCTCACAGACGCGAGTCATGGGGAAAGCCGATGGAGAATATCTGCCGGGCCCTGCTTGAAATTTTACGGCGCCACGAAGGGTACGGAGCGTTGGTGCCGATGCACAAGAACCCGGCGGTGAGAGATACGATTCGCGGTATCCTCGGTGGGCACGATAATATTACGCTGTGCGATCCTCTGGATTATCCAGACTTCGTCCGGGCTCTTAAAAACTGCAAAATAATACTCAGCGACAGCGGAGGGGTGCAGGAGGAGGCGTCCGCGCTGGGTAAGCCTGTGGTGGTGCTGCGCGATGTGACGGAACGGCCGGAGGCAACGGACGCCGGTACGGCTGTTTTGGCCGGTACCGAGTACGGCAGCATCGTCGGCATTACGGACAGGCTGCTGTCCGACGACGCGGAATATTTTCGCATATCGGAGCGAAAGTCCCGCAATCCGTTCGGCGACGGAACGGCTTCCGTACGCATAGCAGACATCCTGTCGTGAACTGGGAGAGCCTTGTGGTATAGTATTGAAATATAAGAAATATAAATAATCAACCGGAAAAAGCTCGGGAAAATTGCTGGGAATGAAATAGACTGGAGTGGAATAATTGAAGGAATCGCTCAAGATTCTAGGAGGCCGTCCGCTCTCCGGTGTCGTTACCGCTCAGGGAGCGAAAAACGCGGCGCTGCCGGTGATGGCCTCGGCCCTTCTGCTCAAAGGCGGAAGACTGACGCTGGAGAGGGTACCGGACCTGCTGGATATCCACACAATGGCGGACCTTCTGAGGCATCTCGGCGCGGAAATAGCGTTCGAAAACGGCAGAATGACAATAGACGTCCCGGAGGATCTCAAATGGGAAGCGCCGGCGGACCTCGTGAGAAAAATGAGGGCTTCATCGCTGGTACTGGGGCCTCTGGTCGCGAGGTGCGGAGAGGCGGTGCTTCCTCTGCCGGGAGGCTGCGCCATTGGTACCAGGCCGATAGATTTTCACCTTAAGGGACTTGCCCGAATGGGCGCGGTAATAGATCTGGAACAGGGGTCGGCGCATGCCCGTACAAGAGGCCTCTCACCGGCGCGAATAACCTTCGACTTTCCGTCGGTGGGAGCTACCGAGAACCTGCTTATGACAACCGCGTTTACGCCGGGTGAATCCATCATAGAGAACGCGGCGCGCGAGCCGGAAATAACGAATCTGGCCGAGTCGCTGCGTAAAATGGGCGCTTACATTGAGGGCGACGGAACCAGTACAATACTGGTGAGAGGAACGAGGGATCTCAAATCCGCTACGGTACGGATAATCTCCGACCGGATTGAAGCCAGCACTTACCTTCTGGCCGGCCTGATGACAAGAGGGGATATCACCGTAAAAGGGATAAACACGGAATACCTTGCGTCCACCCTGGCCAAATTAAAGGAGGGGGGGGTATGTTTAGAAACGACTCCCGACTCGGTGAGGATTTCGGCTTTGGGAATGAACTGGAACGGAGTCACGCTCACAACGTCGCCGTATCCCGGTTTCCCGACGGACGTGCAGCCGCAGATAATGGCCGCTATGTCCATTGCGGAAGGCACAAGCGTCATTCACGAGAGCGTATTCGACTCGCGGTTCGTCCATGTTGCGGAGTTCCGCCGCATGGGATGCAAGATGGACATACAGGGCAGCACGGTCGTTATCATAGGAGTACCGAAGCTTACCGGGGCGGAGGTCAGAGCCTCCGACCTTCGGGCCGGGGCGGCGCTCATCCTCATGGGGCTCTGCGCAGAAGGAGAGACGGTAGTTCAGGAAACCGATCACATATGGAGAGGATACGAGGATATGATGGGAAAATTGGCTTCCCTGGGAGCTGACATGCAACTCTCGCCGGGAGACGGCAAGGATGAATGAAACGACCGCGGCTGACGCTGCGGAAATGATCCAGACAACAGCTTTCGTGGGAGCGGCTGGAACGGGAAAGAGCCAGCGCGCGCAGATGGTCGGCGATTATGTCGGGGCGGACTATATAATTGATGACGGGCTCGTGATACGAAGGACTGAAATCGTATGCGGAAAGAGCGCCAAGGCCGAGAGAAATCAAATAAGCGCGATAAGAAGGGCTCTTTTTGAATTTGATGATCATCTTGCGTCGGTGAAAAATTTTTTCGCAAATGCCGCGCCCTGCTCAGTGATGATCATAGCGACCTCGGAGGACATGGCGCAAAAGATAACCGCAAAGTTAGGTTTCCCCCCCCCGCACAGGATAGTCCACATAGATGAAGTCGCCACGGCGGAGGAAATTTCGAGAGCGCGCCGTGAACGCAAGAGAAAAAGGCAGCATGTAATACCGGTATCTCACGTCTTGGTGCGAAAAAACTTCGCCGGCAAAATGGTTGGCAGGCTGAGGGTACTCTGGAGGTCTAAGTCGCCCTACGACGGAGAAAAGACGATCGTGCGGCCGCCGTTCAGCTTTTATGGAAACGTGCATATTGAGCTTGAGGCAATTGAGCAGATGGCGTCCTACATAGCGTCCAAGATCCATCAAGTGGCAAAAAACCCGGTCTGTAAGGTCAATTCGACAGATAACGACGTACTCAACATCGAGATTGAGATGAAAGTTAAATCGGGGCCAAAGAGCATTCCGGAAATTGCGGAGAGAGTACGTCAAAGAACGGCAAGAACCGTCGGATATTTTTGCGGGCTCACGGTACGCGACGTCAGCGTCAACGTGACCGGCATAGAGCTATGAGCATGAGCGAAACCAAATCTGGCGAAACTACGGAGATATTTTCCCTCAGCTCGGAAGAGAGAGAACAAACCGTAGCTGCCCTTTGGGATGAGTGCAAAAAGCGCGCCATGGCTTGTAATATGTGCGCGCTTGCGAAGACCAGGAAAAATGTCGTGTTCGGCGAAGGAAACAGGCATTCCAGTCTGATGTTTATCGGAGAGGGACCGGGCGAAACCGAGGATGAAACCGGGCGTCCGTTTGTCGGGAAGGCGGGGCAGCTGCTTACGCAGATACTGGCGTCGGTCGGCATTGACCGGGAAGACGTTTATATCGCAAACATAGTGAAATGCAGGCCGCCCGGCAACAGAACGCCGTTCCCTGAGGAGGAGGCGACCTGCGACAAATTTCTCCAAACTCAGATTCTTCTGATAAAACCGGCTATAATAGTTCTTTTGGGCGCGACGCCGGCAAAGTGGATATTGAAAACCACAGAGGGAATAACGAAAATCAGGGGACGCTGGTTCGACTGGCGAGGAATATCAGTGATGCCGATGTTTCATCCCAGCTATTTGCTCCGTTTCGCCGGAGATAAGAAACCCGGCGGTCCCAAACATCTTTCCTGGCTGGACATTCAGGAAGTAAGAAAAAAATGGGACTTCGTGAACGGGCGCGCGCCGCGAGGAGAAGGAATATGACGGATATGGATAACGAGATAAAAAATATTCCCCGCCACGTCGGAATAATAATGGACGGCAACGGGCGTTGGGCCCGGAAGAGGGGTATGCCCAGAGTGATGGGTCACGAGGCTGGTATGAGAACGCTGGAAAATATCGTGGACTGCGCGAATGATTTCGGCATACGGTATCTGTCTTTATACGCGTTTTCAACTGAAAACTGGAAGAGAATGCCCTCCGAAATAGACGGCTTGATGAAACTGTTCCGATTTTCCCTGAAAAACAAAATCGAGCGCATACACTCACGCGGGGGAAGGATACGTTTCGTGGGACAGATGGGCGCTTTCGCTCCTGATATACTGGAGGGAGTCCGAGAGGCGGAGGAATATACCAAAAACAACGCCGCGATAGATATAATTATCCTGGTGAATTACGGCGGCAGGCAGGAGATTGTCGACGCGGTGAATAAAATCCTGTCGGAGACTCCCGATACCCCAATCACGGAGGAAATATTGAACCAAAAAATGTATGCCCCGGACATTCCTCATCCCGACCTGCTGATACGGACGGGCGGCGAGCTCCGCATGAGCAATTTCTGGCTCTGGGAAGGGGCGTACAGTGAATATTACTTCACCGAAGTATATTGGCCGGATTTCGATGGAGAGGAATTGAAAAAAGCGCTGATAAGCTATTCCGGGAGGGAACGACGTTATGGGGCTGCATAAACCGCCTCGGGGAGCCAAGATAGTCTTGGATGAATCTGAAACCGCCCGTCCGAAAATTGCGGACATTTATAAGCGCCTTGGAAGCAGCTTCGCCATAGTAGTATGTATCGTGGCGGGCATCCTCGCCAGGCAGGAGTGGATATGGGGAATTATCGCCTCCGTTGCGGCGCTGGTGTCGCTTTGGGAGCTGTACCTGCTCATTTTCACAAAATTCAGGCTATCCAGAGGCTGGGGAATTGCAGGCGGATTCCTGATGCTTGCCTCGGTTATTGCGGGGCTCAGTTATGCCGTCACCCTTTCCATCATGACCATGATCTGTCTTCTCGTGCTGTTTACCGAAATAGTGCGCAGACAGACCACGGGACACAGCTACGCGCTTTGGAACGTGGGAGGGGTGCTGTCCGGTCTCGTATATATAATTCTTCCGTGGAGCTTCCTGATTATCCTAAGATACCATCCTCACGGACAACAATATCTGCTCACGATTTTTTTCTGTACCTGGAGCTGCGACGTCGGAGCGTATCTGGTGGGTACGACATTCGGCGAGACGCCGTTATGCGACAAGATAAGCCCGTCAAAAACCTGGGAAGGTTTCTGGGGTGGTATTCTCGCGAGTGTGATTTGCGGTTCCGTACTCCCGATGCTGTTTGAAATGGCTCCATTCCCGCTCGTTCTTCTGGGCGCTATGTGCGGGGTGGCGGGACAGGTCGGAGATTTAGCCGAATCAGTCCTGAAACGCGAGGCAAAGGTCAAGGACGCTGGTAATCTAATACCGGGCCATGGGGGATTTCTCGACCGCTTCGACAGCATTCTTATCAACGCCACGCTCACGTTCTTCATAATCGAGGTGATAGGGTGAGGGGCGGTACGAACCCGACGCGCGTCGCTGTTATCGGGGCGACGGGCAGCGTCGGCGGTTCGGTGCTGGATATTTGCGCGCGTTTCCCCGAACGTTTTCAGGTAACTGTGCTTGCGGCGCGCTCCAAATCTGATGAGCTTCTGAATCTGGCCAAACGCTTCGGCGTAAAGTATGCCTGCCTCGACTCACCGTCATCGGAAACAGCGCGGGCATTTCGTGACGCGGGAGTCGAGTTGATGGCAGGTTCCGGCGCTCTGGAGAGCTTGGCTGAGATACCTGATGCCGATCACGTGGTACTCGCGTCCTCTGGGACGGACGCGATCAAGGCGTTGCAGAGAGCGCTCAAGGCCGACAAGGACGTATCGCTGGCGAATAAGGAGAGCATAGTGGCGGCGGGCCCGTGGATTATGCCGCTTGTCCGGCGGACGGATCAGCTCAGGCCGCTCGACAGTGAACACAGCGCAATATGGCAGTGTCTGCGCGGAGAACCGAAAAAGAGTCCGGCGCGCATAACGCTGACCGCGTCGGGCGGCCCGTTCCGGGACTTTACGCTCGAACAGATGGCTCTGATCACACCACAGGACGCCCTTCGGCATCCGGTATGGAATATGGGGCCTAAGATAACCGTCGACTCGGCCACCCTCATGAATAAGGGTATAGAGTGCATAGAGGCGATGCAGCTCTTTGGATTGCCGCCGGAGAGAGTGAACGCAGTTATTCATCCGGGTTCGTATGTGCATGGTATGGTGGAGTTTTGTGACGCGACTGTAAAATTGCTTGCCTACAAGCCTGACATGAGGATACCGGCGGCCTGTGCGCTGGGATGGCCGGAACGTCTTCCTCTGGGTGACGCGGAGGATTTTGTGACGCCGAAACGCGACAAGTGGGCGCTCGAATTCAGCTTGCCTGATATGACGCGCTTTCCCTGTCTGGCGCTGTCGCTTGAGGCGGCGCGCAGCGGCGGCGCTTATCCGCCATTGCTGGTGGGAGCGGACGAGGCGGCGGTTCAGGCGTTTCTGGAGGAACGTATTCCTTTTTTGTCAATATCAAATATAATAGAATCCGCGTTGGCTCAATACTCCGGCCCTAACCCCGCAAGCGTGGACGACGCGGTGGAGCTGATAGAAACGGGCCGATTGCTCGCGGAAAAACTGTGCGAAAACCGAATAACCGGCAGGTGATACAGAAATGGTAATTAGTTTGCTGTCATTGATTTTTGTTTTAGGAGTATGTGTGTTAATCCATGAGTGCGGTCACTATTTTACCGCCGTGTGGCGCAAAATACAGGTCCACGAGTTCGCGATGGGAATGGGTCCGGGCATCTTCAAAAAACGCTCGAAGAGCGGAACGCTCTGGGCGATCAGGCTGTTCCCAATAGGCGGCTTCATCCGTATGGAGGGTGACGAGAACGACCTGCGCCCCGGAGACGTCCCCGATCCGTCGAGAAATTTCAATATCAAGCGTCCGTGGGAACGGTGCGTGGTAATAGCGGGCGGCGCTATTATGAACATTCTGCTTGCGTGGCTTCTTACGACGATACTTTTGTCGGCAAATGGAGTTTACGACCTGAGATCCCCCGTAATCGGCAGCCTGATGCCGGGATTTCCCGCCGAGGCGATGGGCGCTCTGCCCGGCGACAGGGTGCTGTCCATCAACGAACAGGCGATAACGGAGTGGCCTGATATAAGAAGGACCCTTCAAACGCTCGAAGCCGACGAGGCAACCATAACGATACTCAGGGAAGACGAAGAATTAGCTCTATCCGGGATAATACCGTTCTCGGAGGAGCAAGGAGCGCGGCTTTGGGGCGTCCAGCCGTCGCGAATGCGATACCCGCTCCACAAAGCTGCGTATGAGGGCATGAGTTATTGCTGGAGAATCAGCGTAATGACCTATCAGGGCCTGTGGCAAATGATTACAAGACAGATACCTATGGATGTATCCGGTCCCGTTGGAATAGCGAGAATGGCGGGAGACGCCGCTCTGGAGGGTTTCTGGACGTTAATCACCTTCCTTGCGATAATAAACCTCAGCCTCGGCATTTTGAATCTGCTGCCTTTTCCGGCGCTGGACGGCGGCCGGCTCATTTTTATTATCGGAGAGATGATTTCCGGGCGGAAGTTCCCGGAAAAGTGGGAGAACAGAATACATCTGGTCGGTTTTGTGATGCTTATGGTGTTGATAGCCTTCGTCACGTGGCATGATATAGCGAAATGGCTAGCCGGCAATTAACTGCGAAAGCGCATATTCGCCCGATGCCTTCACGATTGGCATAAAATTGGTCCTCGACGTAGCTCTGCTACGCCTGCGGCCAATTGTACACCAAGCGTTTCGACCTCGAACGAATCTACGCTTTCTCGCTCGGAAAATATTTTTTCAGCGATTCCTTGGAATCTATTGATTAAGAGGAGATGTAGTATATGAGAAAAATCATTACTGTTGTGACAGTTTCCATTCTGTTCGGCTTTTTAGCGGTATCAGCGGCAAATGCCGCGACTGCGGAGGAATTTTATATGAAAGCGCAGAAACATGACAATATCCACGCCTTCGCGGCGACGTGTCAGAGCGCTCACGAAACCGGCTTTTGGACCTCCGCCCTCTGGAAAAAAGCAATGAATGGGGCCGGTATCAAGGCGGACAATAATTGGAGAAATTCCGGAAAGATGGCCGTACTTCACAGATCACCCGAAAGCGTTGGCGGCAGGTTGGTTTATCGGGAGTCGTGGTTCAGAGCGTATAAATCTCTTGATGAGTTCATGATTGACTACCACGTCAAGATAACAAGGGATTATCCGCTGGCGGCAAAACACTCGGACAACCTTTGGGCGTATTTTTCATCCCTGAAAAAAGGCAGGCTCGGTTCGTGGGCAACCACGCAAAAATATTTTGAATATCTTGCCGACCTGGCATTTAGGCTTGCGCCCGGACTGCTTGGCGCGGGATGGCGGACGGAACTCCTTCGGGACTATAGAGAAGCAAAGGTCAGAGGACTGCTTGACGCAAACGAAATTATCATTCTTGAGAGAAAGCTTATAGCTGCCGGCATTTCACCAATTGGTCAAATCGAGAAGGACAATTTATAGGCAGCTCGTTAAGTTCGAAAGATTATAGGCGAATAGATTGTTATTCCCTCTGGCTGTTGTAGCGGTATTTTTGCTGGGGTTTGAAAGCGGCGGATTCCAGCTGGCGTTAATTCATGTTGCCGACACATTCAAACTGAATCATTCCATGGCGGGCTTTATGGTTACCGCGCATTATGCGGCGATATCCATCATGCCGTTAATTTTCGGCCGAATATCCGACAGAATTGGAAAAAAACCGATCCTGATAGTCTTTTCATCGATAATGATGCTGGGATGCCTTGTAGCTGTGTTTTCGAAGGCCAGCGGAGTATTTATCCTGGGTATCATTATGATCGGCGCGGGGTACGGTATATCCGAATGTTTTTACACCGCGGCTGTTTCGGATAGCGACCCTGTTAACGCGGAGAAAAAAATAAACCTCATGCAAGCCGCTTTCTGTTTTGGCGCTTTTATCAGCCCAATGATCATTAGCTATCTAATGAGCCGCGGCGCTGCGTGGCGAATTGTCTTTATATTGGCGGGCTTAAGCATAGCGGCGATTTTTCCCGTTTTGCTGCTAACGCGCTTTCAAGCGGCGCAACAGTCATCAGAAGCAGCGTTAAAGCCAATGAGATTGCGAGATTTATTTACGTCTAAAGTGCTTCTTGTATTATTTCTCCTGATTATTGCGTTTGCGGGTTTGGAATGCGGCATTGCGTACTTTACAGTTTCCTTTATGACGATTGAATTAGGATCGCCAACTTTTGGGGCCTATTCACTATCCTGCTTCTGGCTTGCGATGATGGTTTCAAGGCTCGCTTTCAGCCGTATTACGGTAAGCAGCTTGAGGATCATAAATATTTTATTTGCGTGCACCAGCGCGGTGTTGTTTACGCTGGTGTTTAGTCATAATCATATCCTGGCGTTGCTGCTTTTTATCATGGCGGGAATATTTATCGGGCCGATCTGGCCGGTCATCGTTGCGACCGGCACAAAAACATTCCCAAATGATTCCGGAACAGTCGCAAGCATACTGATGGCGGGAAGCGGCGGCGGCGCGTCGCTTTTTCCTTATCTTTTGGGTCTGTTCGCCGACGCGTTCGGTTTTAGATATTCTTTTGGGTTTCTCGCGCTTATCTCTTTACTTGCCTCTCTTTTGTGGTTTGGAAGTAAAAAATTCAGCTCCAATCATCTGTGAAATCTGCTTTTTTCGCAGATTTATTGAAACTTATATGTTTCTCTCGCCACGACAAGTTCTTCGTTGGCTGGGATAACGTGAACCTTCACTGCGGACTCCGCTGAGGAAACCAAACGCTCCGCCTCGCCGGTCCGATTTATTTCATTGCCAAGCGAAACGCCGAGATGAGGTATTTTTTCACATACATCAGCGCGAAGACGGGAATCGTTTTCGCCGATTCCTCCGGTAAAAACAATGTGATCGAGTCCTCCCAGAAAAGCGTGATAGCTTCCGATATAACGAACAATTACGTCCACCAGCATTGCAATGGCCAGTTTTGAACGTTCATCTCCCTTGTCGGCGGCTTCTCTGAGGTAACGAATATCGTTACTTACCCCGGATATTCCTTTCAGTCCGCCGTTTTTTTCAAGACCCGACATAATTTCTTCCATGGCAAGTCCCTGAGTCGTCAAAAACGGTACGATATAGGAATCCACGTCGCCTACTCTATTTGCGTGCAGGACGCCGGTCTGCGGGGTAAATCCGAAACTGTTGTCTATGCTTTTGCCGTCCAGAATCGCGCAGATGGAGCAGCTGCCTCCCAAATGGCACGATACTATTTTTTGAGCGGGTCCGTATATCGAACCGATTCTCTCCGCTATATAGCCGTGCGACGCTCCATGATAGCCCAAACGCTGTATTCCGTATTTTTCGTACCACTCGTATGGAATTGCGTAAAGCCGCCGTTCTTTGGGTATAGTTACATGGAAGGCAGTTTCGAAAACGCCGATGAGCTGTTTGTCGGGAAGAATTTTTTGAAACTGCCCTATTGCTTCGAGATAACAGGCGTTATGCACCGGAGCAATTGGCAGGTATTCCCTCATGGCGGCCATTACCGGTTCATTAAGCAAGTGGACTCCGTAGTATCCTTTTGCGAGAACCGTTTTGAATCCGATGCGTTCGAGAACTTTTAAATCTTCCAAAGCTCCGGTTTCTTTGTCGGTAAGGTAACTCAAATATTTTTCGATGCCCTCAGTGTATGTGGGAATGCATTGTTTATCCAGCGTGACGCTAAAACCGCTTTGGCAGTTTTTGTAATGAAAGACAGCGTCGTCACGGCTGCCTACCCGCTCGATTTTTCCTTCCGCCAAAGCCTCGGCGGAAGGCATGTTATATAGTTTGAACTTTAAAGACGTGCTTCCCACGTTACACACTAAAATATACATATGATCAACCCTCCAGTTTTATTTTCACGGAACCGCATACCGAACCACATCATTATATCAACTTAAACTTACTTATTTTAATTGTATTTATATTATGGAGGTGCTATACTCGCGTTCACAAGTAGGGGTTATCATCAACAAAATCCCCGCTGCACCCACCATAATATCTACAATATCTGAGGAGGTTTTTTGTATGAGGAAGTTTGTTGCGTTGTCCCTGGCAGTGATGATGCTGTTCGTTATGATCGCCGCCCCCGCTGCCGCCAATCCAGTGGCAGGGAAAAAGGTTGCCTACATCATGTGGTTGGCTCCCGCGACCATCTTCCAGATGTGGAGAGATGCTTGCGCCGATCTGACAGAAGCTCTGGATGTGGATTTTGAATTTTTCTTTTGTAACAACGACTTCAACTTATGGATGGATACCATCCGTACCTGTGCCGCAGCCGGCTATGACGGCCTGTTGATCAGCCACGGAAACAGGGACGGTTCCTACGTATTCCTCAAGGAAATCACCGAGCAGTATCCCGACTTGAAAATCGTGGCGTTTGACACGCAGTTCTACGCCGACGGACAGGATCAGAAACTTACCGGCGTCACCCAGCTCTTCCAAGAGGACAAGAGCCTTGTGACGGTTCTGCTTGACGAATTTGTCGAACAATTCGGCGAGGGCGCACGCTTGGTCAAGGTATGGCGCGGCCCGAACTACAACAGCCCATTCGACCGCCGCGAAGTTGGCTGGCAGGAGTATGAAGCCGCCGGCAAAATTGTGACGGTTGGTGAAATACAGCCGATCGCTGATACAATGGAGTCCGCCAACATCGTATCCGCCGCGTATCTGCAAGGCCTGAACCGCGATGACGTGGACGGCATCGTGGCTTACTACGATCTCTATGGCCAGGGCCTGTATAACGCACTCGTCGAAAATGATAACTTCAACGGCAGCAGGGGCGCCGCGCTGCCGATGTCTTCCGTGGATATCGATCCGGTTGACATTACAAACATGCTGACCCGCCCCGACATCTGGACCGCCGCCGGTACAACCGACTGGACTCTGAACGGTGAAATAGCCATGCGCTTGCTTATGCTCCAATTGGCCGGCGAGTATGACAAGATTTACGATCCCGCTTCGGGCCAATACGGTGTGGATTGGGTGGAAATACCGGGTTCCGCGATTCTGGCTTCCAGTTTGAACCCCGATTCCACGGTTGATGACCTTGGTGAAGGAGTCGCTCCAGATACCTACGGTAATCTTTCATACCTGTCGGTCGCCGACTGGATGCCCGCGGATCTCATCCACTAATACCGGACCGCGTCTGGAGGTCCGCTGAGATTTTTTGATTACAAAAGAAAGCGTCGGGGTTTTAACTCCGGCGCTTCTTCATTTAAAATATACGTGCAATTAGTAGTTTTGAAAAGAGGGGAGCGCATGGATAAACTTACGATTACCACAAAAGACGTTTCCATAGAATTTCCCGGCGTGAAGGCGCTTTCGAATGTCGACTTTGAAGTCAGCACCGGCGAGATTCGGGCGGTCGTCGGCGCAAACGGCGCGGGGAAATCCACGTTAATGAAAATTCTGGCAGGCGTGAACCCAGGCTACACAGGCGAAGTGCTGCTCAACGGCGAACCGATCGATGTGCGCTCTCCGATAGCCGCAAAAAAGCACGGCATTCAGATCGTGTTTCAGGAGGTCGACACCGCGCTTATCCCCACATTATCCGTGGCTGAAAACGTGATGCTAAACCATATGGTAATGGACGCCAAATCCAACCTGATGAACTGGAAAACGATACGCAGCGAGGCGCGGGAAGTGCTGGCGCGTCTGCACGTCGACATAAATGTCCGCAAACTGGTGCAAAACCTGACACTCGCGCAAAAACAGATGGTGCTGATCGCCAAGGCCATCGTTGCCAGGTGTAACTTCCTCATCCTGGACGAACCCACCGCGCCTTTGAGCGACACCGAAACGGCGGAGCTTTTCCGTCTGGTCAGGCACTTGCACGAAACGGAGAATATAGCCATAGTTTTTATCTCCCACCGCCTCAACGAAGTCATCAAAGTTTGCGATAAGTACACGGTGATGCGAAACGGCGAAATCGTGGATACCACCGCCGTCACGCAAAACACAACCACAAAGGAAATCGTCGAAAAGATGCTGGGCCGCGCCTTTGAGGAAGTCTTTTCCAAAGAAAAAGCGGCAATCGGCGAAACGGTATTTGAAGTGTCGCATCTGTCGGGAGCGGACGGCAAGGTGAACGACGTTTCCATACAGGTCAAAAAGGGGGAGATCGTCGGCATTGCCGGCCTGGTGGGCGCGGGCAAATCCGAGCTGTGTAAAACAATATTCGGCGCTTACCGCAAGACGGACGGCAAAATAAGCTTTAACGGG
>Ga0099364_10003655_pt1 | contig 23709 bp, 9 predicted proteins | sample TergutTh196P3_FD_73070 | JGI IMG/M metagenome (GOLD analysis project Ga0099364, IMG submission 73070) | Microcerotermes parvus P3 segment gut microbial communities from Pointe-Noire, Republic of the Congo - Th196 P3 | ecosystem: Host-associated > Arthropoda: Insects > Digestive system > Gut ...
TCGGTAACAAAAGAACCGATATCATGATAAAAAGAACCTACAAAAAAAATGGTGTATTCTATACAGAAAAAATTGTGATAGAATTAAAAGTAATCTACGAAAAACAAAAATATGAAACTGTCAGAGCAGAAGCAGTCAAACAAACCGCTGATTATGCGAAATTTTGCGGTGTTCAGGAAGCTCAAATCATCATCTTTGATAGACATGAAAGTCAAAAATGGATAGCCGATGAACCAAATGAATATGCAGAGTATGATGGGGTGAAGATGGTGATATGGAAATTGGGGACGGGGGTTTGGTAGGGGGATATTTAAATTACAAATTACAATTTACAAATTATAAATAAATTATAAATTACAATTTACAAATTATAAATCAAATTACAAATTACAATTTACAATTTACAAATATTTAGAGGACGCAGATTTTTGAGGCTTTATGCTGATTTTTTTGGGAATTTGATTATTGAATTGGCATTCTCCATTTTCTATTAAAAAGGGAGGCAAATATAATTCACTTGACAAAAAACACAACAAAAATAAATTTGTAATTTGTAAATTGTAATTTGTAAATTGTTAGGAGTTTTCCATGAAACATTTTAATACTGCGGGACCTGTTAACCGACCTAGTGCCTACAAAATAGACCCATTATCTCGCTGGGATTTAGAAGAGATTTTAGGTTTAATACAAGAAGAAAAATATTTCATCCTTCATGCACCAAGGCAGACCGGCAAAACAAGCTGTCTATTAGCATTAAGAGACTATTTAAACAATGAAGATCAATATTTTGCTATTTATGTGAATTTTGAAGTCGGACAAGTCTGGCGACACAATGTAAAGAAGGCGACAGATGAGTTTGTGCAGGAGATACTAGGTAGATTTCAAGATATTTTAAAAGATGATTTCCCCTTTCATGAGTCAATAGCCTATTACAAAGATTTAGCAACCGAAAATGGATTGAGTGATATGCTTAGATATTTATCAAAACTCATAAAAAAGCCTATAGTTATGTTTATCGATGAAATAGACTCTCTGATAGGTGATACGCTGCTTTCTGTTTTGCGACAACTGCGTGCTGGTTATGACAAAAGACCCGTTAATTTCCCGTCTACTATTATCCTTTGCGGTGTGCGAGATATAAAAGACTATCGCATCCATACCAGCAATCAAGAAATCATAACTGGTGGAAGTGCCTTTAATATAAAAACTAAATCTCTCAGGCTGGGAAATTTTTCCAAAGACGAAGTGATAGAACTTTATAATCAACATACTACCGAAACAGGTCAAAAATTTGCCGAAGAATGTTTTGACCTCGTGATGAAATACACGGATGGGCAGCCTTGGCTCGTTAATGCTCTAGCGCGTGAGGTCACTTATGAAATGAAAGAAAACCGCGATAGAAGCGTAGTTATCACTACAGAAAAACTGGAAATGGCAAAAGAAAGGCTTATTTTGGAGCGGCAGACGCACCTTGACCAGCTGGCATTTAGACTCAATGAAGAGAGAGTTCGAAATGTGATATTGCCAATGGTTCTGGGTAATGATGCACAACCAAAGGAAGACGATGCCCAGTATTGTATAGATCTCGGTTTGATAAAAAAAACTAAAACAGGTTTGGAAATTGCTAATGGTATTTATAAAGAAGTTATTCCTCGCACTTTGACCGAAGATACACAATCAACTTTGCCGCGTAGATTTGACCCTGACTGGATAAATGAAGACGATACTATAAATATCTATGAATTACTTAGGCAATTTAAAGAGTTCTGGAACGAAAATTCTTCTATCTGGGCTAGTAGCATTGCAGGTTATCAAGAAGCTGCACCACATCTCGTATTTCAGGCTTTCTTGCAAAGGATGATCAATAGTGGTGGATACATCAACCGCGAATACGCCCTCGGTAACAAAAGAACCGATATCATGATAAAAAGAACCTACAAAAAAAATGGTGTCTATCATACAGAAAAAATCGTCATAGAATTAAAAGTAATCTACGAAAAACAAAAATATGAAACTGTCAGAGCCGAAGCAGTTAAACAAACCGCTGATTATGCGAAATTTTGCGGTGTTCAGGAAGCTCAAATCATCATCTTTGATAGACATGAAAGCCAAAAATGGATAGCCGATGAACCAAATGAATATGCGGAGTATGATGGGGTGAAGATGGTGATATGGAAATTGGGGACGGGGGTTTGGTGATTTGGAATTAAAAACAAAATTTATCCCAATAAACAAGCAAGATTTAATAGAAAACGACTGGGAGGCGGTAGATATTATTTTAATATCTGGCGATGCTTATATAGATCATCCCGCTTTTGGAGTTCCTCTTCTTGCGAGATATTTAGTAAACAAAGGATTTCGAGTAGGCATAATAGCTCAACCTCAAAAAGACGAAGATTATCAAGTATTGGGAAGACCTAATCTCTTTTTCGGGATAAGTTCCGGCAATGTAGATTCAATGGTCAATCATTATACAGCACAAAGAAAAATAAGGTCTGAGGACGATTTCTCACCCAATGGTAAAACCGGTCTCCGCCCCGATAGAGCAGTTCTTGTCTACACCCAAAAAGTAAAACAATTCTTCAAAGATATAACCGTAGTCATAGGTGGGATAGAATCTTCAATGCGAAGGATTCCGCATTACGATTTTATGTCTGATAAAGTCAGAAACTCGATTTTGATAGATTCAAAAGCAACTATACTTGTTTATGGAAGCGGAGAAAGGCAATTACTTGAAATAGCAACCAATATGAAAAATAAGAAAGATTTCGAAGAGATAAGGGGAATATGTCAAGTAATAAAAAACAAACCTGTGGGTGGCGTTCTTTTGCCAATTAATGATGAAACTTTTTTAAACAAGGAAGTTAATAAACAATCTGATACAGAGCAAAACAATAAAAATTCAGAATCACATTTTTATAAAATGACTAAGACTTTTATAGATAATTATCAAACAAAAACCTTGTATTATGAATTTAATAATCGCTTTTTTGTTCATTATCCACCAGCGGAAGCATTGTCAACGGCTGAATTGGACGATGTTTACAATTTACCCTTTACCAGAGAACCACATCCTATATATAAAGGAAAATTCATCAAAGCTTTTGAACAAATCAGGTTTTCGGTTTTGTCTCATAGAGGATGTTACGGAGGCTGTAGTTTTTGTGTTTTGGGTTTTCATCAAGGAAAAACTATCCAATCGCGTTCAAAAGACTCCATCATTAAAGAAATAAGAAAAATAGCAGAGAAAAATTATTTTCGAGGGACTATATCAGACATAGCAGGTGCTAGTGCTAATATGTATGGCACTTTTTGTAAAGCGAGGTTATCGCAATCATGTCCAAAACAAAGCTGTCTTTTTCCAGATATATGTAAAAATCTAAATATAAGTGAAAAACCTTATTTATCTATTCTGAAAACAGCAAAATCTTTAAGTAAAATAAAAAATGTTTTTGTATCATCAGGTGTAAGATTTGATTTAGCTCTCAAACAACAGGATTTTATTCAAGAATTAGCTTGTTTTTACACTTCTGGATCCCTTAAACTAGCCCCAGAACATGTAAACGAAAAGGTATTAAAAAAAATGCATAAACCAGCCATTGAAAAATATTTAGATTTTTCAAAGATTTTTTTTGATATCAGTAAAAAAATTGAGAAAAAGCAATATATCATCCCATATTTGATAGTAGGATTCCCCGGTAGCACTCTCGAAGATGCAGTTGAACTGGCAATATTTTTAAAAAAGAACCATCTACAAGTAGAGCAAATTCAAGAATTTACACCTACTCCTATGACTATAGCCACCATGATGTATTGGACAGGAATAGATTATGAGACTCAAGAAAACATCTATGTTCCAAAGGGAAGGGAGATAAAATTGCAAAAAGCTCTGGCTCAATGGTATGTAAAAACCAATAAAAAGCTCGTGTTAGAAGCATTGAAAAGAGTAAATCGGATTGATTTAATTGATTTTTTTCTATAAATCGATAATCCTTATTTCAATAAAAGCATTCTTTTTATTTCTGAATAATCATCTGTAGACATTTGAAAAAAATATACACCATTTCCAACTGATTTTCCAAAATCATCTGTGCCATTCCAGATGATGTTATGTATGCCTCTTTCTTTAAAATCGTTTAATAAACTTCTAATTCTTTGTCCTCTAATATTGAAAATATTGATAATCACATCAGTAGATTTTTCCAAAGAAAAATAAATTGTTGTTTCTGGATTGAAAGGGTTTGGATAGTTACCTCCAAGAGCGGTTACATAGATCTCTGAATTGTTATCAAAATCAGACACATAAGCTTCAATTGTCTCCGGTTCTGATTCTCCTAAGTCATAAACAGCAGTCACTCCGACGAGATATGATCCCTCAGAAACTTTTTCAATATAGAAAGCATTTAAAATAATCTCAATATTTATTTTTTCGTTGTTCAGATAAACATTATAACCTAATAATTCTGCAAATTGCTGATTTTGTGGCTTTTCCCATATTAAAATCAATTCTCCAGACAAAGCTCCTGCTAAATGATATTGTAAATTATTGGGAGGATTTAATAGCGGAACAACCACTTGTAAAACAACACTTTCAGATTCTCCATCATGGTAAAGAGTTGTGACTTCGTAGACATACAACATATCTTTATTAATGACTTCATCTATGTATACAAGCTCTTCAGTAGCGGTTTCAGTCAAAAGCTGTTCATCACGATAGACATTGTATCCTAAAACTGATGTTAAACGATTTTGAAAATCATTTCTTTTTTTAATATTATGGTTTCTGGTTTCCGTAAATGGTGCTTCCCATGTCAAAGTCACTGTAGTTTCCTCCACAGTAGCTTGAAGATTTTTCGGAGGAGCTATTTTATAAATAGCATAGTCGGCAGTGTTGATAAAGCTGAAATAACCATAAATATCAAAAGCGATAGCATTAACAATTGCAGTTTCTGCCAGTTCAAAAGGGTCTGTATATAGTATAGAATCTTGACTGGGTTCAGAACCATCGAGAGTATAATAAATCCAAACATTTTCAGTTTCGCAGTTGATAGAAACTGTGATAGGTTCTTCATAAAAACCGCTGGGGGGAAATATTTCTGGAGTAGCTATTTCTATTTCAACAATTTCAAAATCATCCATAAACCTTGCAGAAATAAATGAAATGTTGTTTTGAGTAGTGACTATACCTGTTATATTGACAGGTACTTGTGGAATAGGAGAGCCTATATATTCAGACTCAGCAAAAATCGGTCTAAAGGTAAATTCTCCTGTATCATCAATCACCGAATAATCTGTAAAAATCTCAAAATCGGCATCGGCAGTGAATAAAACATCTAAAATCTTTACCAGTCTTGATTGATATGTATCAGCTTCTTCGGACAAATCAGAAAAAGTAGTCATTATAGGTGATATTTCATTTTCTGTAGAAATTATCACGCCAGAATTGATAAAAGGCTCGAATGTTAAAACATCATTAAAAATTTTTAGATGACCTGCCAATCCTTTAACAGCATCGCCAATTGAATAAATAGGGTCAATAATTATAACTTGGTCGTCTATCAAAATTCCAGCAGTTTCATCTTGGATATAGATTTGATTTCTAAAATTTTGCTGGGTCATTACTACATAGACTTCATTGAAAAGATGGTAAAAATCATCTAAATCTGGCTCTAAGTGTCTAAGTTCTAATATATTGCTGATTTGTATAGGTAGTGTATATATTTCAGTGACAATTTCTGAGGATATCATACCTTCCAAGACAGCCCTAAACCTTAAATTAGTAGTCGAGTTAATAGCAATAGGTGAGGAATATAAAAAACCATTTGAGGCATTAGGATTTGAACCATCAGTGGTAAAATAAATACTTGCTCCTATAGTTTCTGTCCAAAGGATAACAGGAATAGGAGACAAATAAATATCTCCTGAGTGGCTTGCATAAGGGGTTTGAACAATTTCCATATCACTTGTCTCTGTATAATAAAATGTAATATTATCAAAACGAATTGAACCTGCGGGGTTATAAAAATCCATACCTGCTGGTTCATATTGATAGGAATAAGTCGGAAAAGCCGTCACAAAACGCACTGCGAAATCTGAGTTATTATTTATCTCAGATATATTTGAAAAATCAGCATATCTCTCATACCAATTGTTTCCTTCTGTGATATACAAACCATTGTCAAAGCCAATAATTTCTGGATTATTTACATTGTTTTCATTGAATCTGAAATTTTTAGCATTCGTCTCATCAGCTTGAAAATTTATCCATATATTTCCATCTAGAGTATATTGAAGTCTTAATCTATTGGCAGCATCATCACTATTGAGATTGTTCCATGATAAATGAATATCGAGAAAACCGGAAGTAGAAGCATTTATAGCTATCCCAGCTGTCTCAGGATTAGTCTCCTGAGCTGGATATGATGATGTATTCAAGGCACTGTTATCAACATCTATCCAACCGGGTGCAAATTCTCCATAAGTTGCAGGTCCCGTTCCTCCAACATAAATAATTGTCCCTACACCTAAAGCTGGTTCTTTAGTATTGGTGTCAAAATCAAAGATTAAAAAAGGATATATCTCAATAGGTTCAATGACATATTCTTCATTCAAGGCTTTTACACTTAATATAGGGTTTAATGAATTCAACCTTCCGCCAGTTACTGTAATGCCTGATAAATTTGAGATTGGGTCAACCCCTGATAAAATAAAATTTCTGAAAATGCTGGCAAGTTCAGCTGGATTGTTATCAAAATGTTTTAACAAGTTTTCAGAAGCGGCGAGATACATCAAAGCGATAGTTCCTGTAACTTGAGGGGTAGCATAACTTGTCCCTGAACCAGCATCGCCAAAACTATTTGTGCTTTGAGTGGTTATAATATTTGTGCCTGGCGCTCCAAGATGAACATGAATAGGACCATAACCAGCGTTTGTTGTTTTAAAATCAAATCTATTGGTGTTTGTGACAGACAAAAACCATTGCGAAGTAACCGTTCCGGGCATATCTCCTTCTATATCAATATTTCTGTTAGCATTGGGAACAGCACCTGTAGACAGTATCCCTTGTTGCCCCATTAAATCATACATTTCAGCCCAGACAGGATATTGATGAGGCCAAGCAAAATTAATACCCCAGGAAGCGTTTGTGGCAACAATAAAATCACCTAAATCACCGTTAGTTTCGTTATAAAGTATCCTTTTTTGAAGGATATAATTGTAAGCACTAATAGCAGCAGAATTTGCTCCTCCAACTAGGCGAATAGGCATAATTTTTATGCCGAGTCCACCAATACTGGCAACAGCATCATCATTGTGAGTCGTTGCAGCTACAATACCTGATACATGTAAGCCATGCCCTGTAAGCAAAAGTGGGTTCTCCGAAAGTCCGCCGTTCATCGTATCCCAACCCCAATAGTCACAAACTGGGACATTGGGACAATTAAATCCGTGAACGACATCCTCAGAATCAACAATAGGACAATATCCGGACTCATTTCTCCACCAATTTATATCAGGATGGTGTATGTTTAAACCAGAATCAGGAACAGCGACTACAATTTCACGATCATTCCTATCTTCTATAGCCAAAACTTCTCCCCAAGCATAAATAGCAGAAATATCTGCTCCTACAATGCCTCCTGATTGTCCAGTATTCCTCAAATGCCATTGCTGGTTAAAGGCAGGGTCGTTAGGGATAAAAGCTTCATTTCTATTTTCATCTCTCCAAGAAAGTATAGGGTCAAATTGAGCTAGATAAACGGTATTATCGTCACGAATAGTTTTGAGCATTTCATACTCATCAATAGAGTTGGGGTCAAAGGTGTATAAAACGATGTTCAGTTCTGGAGATAAAATACTTGCTGTTGTCAAATTATTTTCTGCATATCTACTCATAAAATCAGCTCTCATATTGCCGCGAATATTTTTATGATGCCAAATTATTAAGTTTCCAATTACTCTATCTTGCGGATATACATACCAGTATAGAAAGTATATAAAAGTAAAAAATATTATTTTTTTCATGGATAAATCCTCCTTTGGATTTTAATTTTTATATTCCTTTATATACTATTTTTTAAAATATGTTTTTTTGTCAACCGCTTTTTTACAATAGTGAGAATTGAAACACTAATTACAGAGATTTTAGCCAGTTTACAATAGTTTAAGAAAACCGTAGTCTTTTTATTATTTTATTAAACTAAAAAAAATAATATTTTATCTTTATTTGTCTATTATACCATATTTTATCATATATTTTCAATAAAAAAACAAAATCTTTAAAAAAAATAATATAGTATTTTCAAATAGTTGTTGACAAAAACCCTTTAATTAAAATAATGTCCAAACTTATATTGTATAGTTGTGTAATATGGTGTAAAATACGCAGTTGAAATGTTTTAAATTCTTTTAAAATAGCTTTTTAAGAGATTTTTGTTTTTTATGTGGAAAGTGTTTTTTTGCTTGGAGATTTCTGTATAAAAAATGAAGCTATAGGGTAGTTGCTACGAGCCAAGATAGAAGCATCGTGGCGGTAATTTCCCCCCTTAATAATTAATGTCTTGCAGACGGCAGATCGTAATTCTGCGATTCTTTTCGCAAGCTCAAAGTCTCTTGAACCGCCCCATAAATGTGGGGGGAGTAGGGAGAGGGGGAAATATGAAATTAAGAAAAAAAATAATTAGATAAATACCTTACAGAAGCCAAAAACGCTCTGTAAAGTACGAAAAGGAGACAGTATGAAAAAATTACTTCTGGTAATTTTTATGATGTGCTTGACGATAGGAATATTATCAGCACAGCAAATGTCGTACGAGACAAATGATGGCAATGTGTCATCGACCATGAATGATGTCGATCTGCTGAGTGGACAAGAGCAATCTGATGTTCGTGTTCCGAGAAGGGTTGATGTCTCAAATTTGAATTCGATAGGGACAACTCCAGCTCCAGATGGCATTTGGCTGGGACCTGACGAAGAAGCTGCACTCGATGCACGAAATATTTGGTTTTCCCACACTATCATGAATTCTCCACAAATCGGATGGGAAGATATGGATATTCAACCTGTCCAAAGATTCACTCAAGCGCAACTCGCAGAAAAAGGTGTGTCTGGTATGGCTTTGACGCAAATTAGCTTTTATGTGACTAACTTTACATCAGGAACTTTATCTCTCGTGGTTTATTCTGGCGGTTCTATTACTCATTATGAGCCAGGTGGAGGATTTCAGCACCCAAGATTTATTCCGGGTGCTACACTACATACACAACCTATAACTTTTCCTCCAACAACAACAGCAGAATGGTATACTTTTGAGCTTTCTACACCCATACCAATCCCATCTACAGGGGAATTTTGGTTTGGGATATCTGGAACTAACAATGTCTTAGGCTCTCCTTATGTTGTTACAGACGATCCTAATGGGATGCCTGAATTCGGAGGTGTTGTTGGATTTAATCAAACATTATTTAATCACCCCGCAGGAACATGGATGACAGGGCAAGAAATGACTGGTCACGGTGGTTATGGCTGGGGATGGTTAGAAAACTGGATGATACGTGGATTTGCGCAGGTAGTAGGTCCTACTGGCACTCTCACTGGCACCGTCACCTCCGGCGGTTCACCGGTCGCTGATGCATTCATCACAGTTGGTGATACTGGTCGCACAGGCACCACCAATGCCTCAGGACTATATACTATCACTGGTATTCCTGTAGGCACCTATTCAGTTACCGCAGAAAGATTTGGCTACAATACTGCAACCAACACCAATGTTGCTATCACTGATGGTGGCACTACTACCTCGAATTTCACCTTGACCCAATTAGACAATGTCACCGTTTCTGGAACAGTGATCGGCTCTGATACTGGAGCAGGAGTTGCTGGGGCAGTTGTTTTGCTTACTGGACCAACCACTATCGGACCAGTAAAAACATCTGACACTGGAGCTTTTTCTATACCAAATGTTTTCACGAATGCCACATACAACCTGAATATATCAATCGCTCGTTATGAAACATACTCAGAACCAATTAGTGTCGGCACAGTAAATCTAAATGTCGGAACTATTACACTGACAGAATTTCCTTTCCCTCCAATAAATGTGGAGGCTGCTTTAGCTGGTGAAAATGTTAATATCACCTGGGACGCTCCATATATACCACCAGATGGTTCCATTTTATTTACCCATACTACTACAGAATACATGTTTGATGCTATAGGTAACAACGGCTATTTAGATGCTGAAATGACCCACAGATATACAGCCAATCAATTGAATTCTTTAGGAGTAGCTGGAAACCAGTTACACACGGTTAGTTTCATGCTTGGAGACTACAGCCCTTCAGTTTCGCTTGTCGAAGTCAAAATCTATACTGGTGGTTCAGGCTCACCCTTATCGCCCGGAGATTTAGTCCATACTCAGTCTGTTCCATTAGATACCCTTGTTTATGGGGTTCAAAATGATATAGCATGGAATCATGTAGCCTTATCTACTCCGGTGTCTATTCCTACTGATGCAGAAATGTGGATATCTGTCCGCTTCATTACAAATTCTGGCTGGGTAGCTGCCTGTGATGCTGGACCAATGTCAGTGAACTTTGGCAATGTTTGTTATTGGCCTGGTGAGGGATGGACTACTTTGAATGCTTTGTCAGCTAGTTTAGTTTACAATTGGATGATACAAGCTTATGCTTTAGATAGTGCTGGAAATGCTGTAATTTTAAGTCAAATGACTACGAGCATAGAGGATCAATTAAATACATTTACAGCTCATATCTCAAAGGATGACCGCGGAAACGAAAATATCTCCTTTGTAGAAATACCTACCGCTTCGAGAGCTACAAATATCAATCCGCAAGAGATAATGAATCACAGAAATTCTTTTAGTAGCCGTGCTCACACAGGCTACAATGTCTATCGCACTTTAGCAGCTAATGCAAATAATCCTGCTCTCTGGACTACACTCGCTACTAACCTACCGCTCACCCAACTTTCTTTTATGGACAATACATGGAGTGGAGCTGAGGAATGGGAACAACATATTTGGATAGTCAGAGCTGTTTATACAAACAACAATCTATCAAACCCTGTTTTATCAAACCCTCTCTTTAAATATCCAGAAGGGATTGTAGTGATAGGTAATCCAAACAGTACAACCAGATCCAATGAAGCTCCTATAAACTATTATTATCATAATAGTATCTCTCAAACGATTTATCATGATGCAGAAATAACACTCGGAGGTTATTTAACTCACCTTACTTGGGACTTTACCTCTGCTTCTGCTTTTGTCCCATCTGGTATCGATGTTCAGGTTTATTTACGCAATACTTCGCAAAATAGCTTTACAACATCATCAAATTGGGTGCCTTGGGATACTGAATGGGAATTAGTTTATAATGCTCCTTTCCCTGTTGATGTTACAACGGCACAAAGATATGAAGTCACTATCGAGCTTGATGAACCTTATTTGTACAGTGGTGGAAATCTTGTTGTCATGGTCATCAAAAACTGGACTGCTTGGTATGGCTTAGGAAACAATTGGCAAACTACTGCTACTACTGGTGTAAATAGAACTCTTCAAACTCGTAGAGACGGAGGTGTGGGAAGTCACTATTATCCTGCTTCACTAAATACTTATTCAGGAACTCTGCAGGCTTGGATGCCCAATCTCACCATGACATTTGACAATTCAGGCTTAGGAAGTCTTTCTGGTATAATCACTGATGCTACTACAGGTGCCCCTATTGCCGGCGCTAGAGTATTACTTGACGGAACTGAAATATCGACAATCAGTAATGCTCAAGGCGAATATTTACTTCCTTATCTATTGCCCGGAGATATAAATATCACCGTTAAATTTGATGAATATTATGACTATACTGCTGAAAATATCGCTATTTATGCTGATGAAACTACAACTCATAATATCCAGATGTTTGCAATCCCCAAAGTATCTATCACAGGTACAGTCATAGCTTCAGATACAGAAATGCCTGTCGCCAATGCTACTGTAGCCCTTACTGCTTATGGGGCAGTGGAACCAGTGATAACCAATGCACAGGGATTTTTTACTCTTGAAGATGTCACTATCGAGCAAACATATACCCTCGTCATCACCGCACCATTTTATCAAGTGTATGAAGATCCTAATTTTACAGTAGGTTCTGAAGCTTTTGATGCTGGAAATATCATGATCTATGAAAGATCATTCCCGCCAAGAAATGTGCAAGCTGAGGTCATAGGCGAGGTAGTTAATGTGACCTGGGAAGTGCCAGATATACTGGTCTACGGAGAAACAAGATTTAGCCATGTCACAGGAAATGTTTATGGTAATGCAATAGGGGTAGACGGAGGATCTGCAGCAGTCTTAACTCCAGCTATGAGATTTACCCAAGCCCAACTAGAAGGCTTTGGTGTAAGTGGAGCAAATCTTACCAAAATAGCTTTTTGGCCCAACAATACAGGAGATGTCTTTGGAAATGCTACTTTTACCCTCAGGGTATGGACAGGTGGCTCTGCTAGTCCTTTAGATGCAGGAACTCTTGTTTATAGTCAACCCATATCACCTGTAGACATTGTTTGGAACCAATGGAACAATATAGAATTACTTACTCCAGTTCCTATTCCTACCTCTGGTGAGCTTTGGATAGGTTATGAAGCTGATGTGTTAAGTGGATCTGTGCCATCAGTAGCTAACGGAACTCCATTGACAGGTTTTAGTGATTTATTATTATTTTCTGGTGCATGGAATACTTTAGTGGGGCATGGTCTCAGCTTTGAAGGCTGGTTATTAAACGGCACAGCGATGATAGATGGTGTAGAAGTCCGCATAAATCCTATCAGTTATAGTATCGAAGAGCAATTAGGTCTCGGCATCACTTTAGCTCGTAACGAAAATGAATCAAGAGAAACAATATCTCGTCCAAGTATCCAAGCCCTCAGCCATACAGGTTATCAGATAACGCAGAGAGCTTCTGACAACGCCAATCTTTCCCATCGTGGAGATGGTTCTCGTGCCCATACTGGCTACAATATTTATCGCGCCAATGTAAACGATATATTAAACCCAGCATTGTGGACATCGATTGCTTCAAACTTATCACTGACAACCTTGTCCTATACAGACGATACTTGGCTTCCTTTACCAAACATTGAATCATATCGATATATTGTCGAAGCTGTGTTTACAAACAATAATATCTCTGTTCCTGCTTTATCAAATCCCATCTTAAAAGTGCCTGTAGGAACTGCTATGATCGGTGATTTTGAGAGTACTCTTTTTAACACTACACCTCCTTTCAATCTTAACTGGCGAAATAGTCTTACCCAAACGATTTATACTGCCGCTGAAATCAATGCCGCAGGTGGTCTCATCTCCGACATCATGTATGTTTACATTTCCAATGCTGTCATAGATGCACCCAAACCAGCTGCCATTTATATGGCAAATGTCAGTGAAGACTTCACTTCTTTTGTCGGCGGAACATGGCTTCCTTTCAATCAGTTTACGCAAGTGTTTTCTGGCAATTTACCTTTTAATATGCCTTTAGGCACCCATTATTTCCCTATCAAACTTGATGAACCATTTTTATATACTGGTGGAAATATCGTTATCTACGCTTGGAGACAATATGATACTACCAACTGGTGGTCTCCAGCCCCTCAATGGCAATCTTATGTTGCAGGTTCTAATCGAGGTCTGACTGCTCAGACAGACACGGCAAATGCTTACAACCCTGCAAATCCTCCCTCTGGAAGCGCTGTAAGCTCTATCGCCAATATCATGATTATGTTTGACCCAGATGCCAATGCAACGTTATCCGGCGTTGTCACTACAGGAACTCCTCCTGTCCCAGTCCCCAATGTTGAAATCACCCTCGTAGGAACGAATAGAACTGCTATCACCAACGCAGATGGTGCGTATAGTATACCTTATCTATACGCAGGACCAGTAGAAATCAGTGCGAGAGGATTCAGTTATTTACCTTATACTGGAAATGCGGTCATACTAGAACAGCAAACGGTAACTCACGATATCAACTTGATTTATCCTATCTACAACCCACCAATGAACTTGATGGCAACTAGTGGTCTGGATGCTATAGTCCAATTGGCTTGGCAAGCTCCACCAACACAAGACTTTGGAACTCTCGCCGGATTTAGAGTGTTGAGAGATGGCGTTGTTGTTTCAGCAAATCTACCTGTAAATCAATTGAACTATACTGACACTGGTCTTGCTAATGCTGTCAACTATGAGTATCAGATAGTAGCATTGTATAGTTTTGCTGAATATCCCGGTCAATTTGCAGTATCCAATCCTTCCAATACAGTGATCGGAAGACCAGAAGACAATATATTGATGCCGGGAAGTCTGACACTTGATCTTTATGGGCTTTTTGTAGATTTAACCTGGACTCCACCAGCAGAAGAAAGAGCTACAGAATTAGGCAATTCAAGGATGTCAGAAATAGGCAATGAGATAAACATAACAACAAATACCCGTAGTATGACAAATGAATCTCGCTCTATATCTGGTGTCGGAAGAGAAAACACTGGAAGAGCTTTTCTCGGTTATCATGTATATCGCGATGGCACTCGCTTGACTCCGAATCCTATCTTTGACTTAACATTTAGAGATACCAACACTGTCTTGGATACTCGTTATGTTTATGGTGTTACAGCTCTTTATGACAGCGGTGAATCTCCAGCTCGAGAAGCCGCAATCGTGATTCAAACCTTTAATCCAGTTCGAAATGTTGTAGCTACATTGATCAATCAAACAAATCAAACTGAAGTTTTAAATGCTCCAGTGCGTGGCAATGCTGAACTTAATGTTTCAGATAGAGGTGTAGACAGCAGAGATACAGCTTTACATCCAAGTTTAGCCATCATGTTGACTTGGAATTTGCCTTTACCTCAACAGTTTGGCACAATTCAACATTATGCTATCAGAAGAAATAACGAGCCGACTCCTGTTGCCTTTGTAGCGTCAACCGAAACAAGCTGGATAGACAATACTGTAGAAATAGATACTCAGTATACCTACAATATTCGTGTGGTATATGTAGGCGAAGCTATTGGACAGTCGATACCAGTAGAATCTAATGCTGTCATAGTTCCGAAATTTACCCCTATCACTGTCTTGAATATAAGCCTAAACAACAATAATGAGGTAGTCTTGACCTGGTCTGCTCCAGCTCCGCAAGTATACGGAACTGTGAGAAGTTACAGAATAGTTCGTAACCTCAATACCTTAGGATTGGTAGTATCTGGAAATCTAAATTATGTAGATGCCGATGTTCATCTCGACAATTATTATGAATACAGTGTATCAGTTCTTTACAACGATGCAGATGGTGCTTTATGGGGCGAATCTGAAGCTCTACCAATAGAAATCATGCTTCCGCTTTATAGTCCTGTTTCAAATGTCTATGCTACTTACAATGAAAATAATGGCTTAGTAGATTTAGCCTGGACAGCACCAAATCCTCAAAATTATGGGCATATAGTGGAATACGCTATCAGACGAAACGGTTTACCTGAAATCATCGGAACTGCTTCTGCTACCGCAATTTTATATACAGATATCAATGTCGCACCAGATACCGAGAATTTCTATACCATTCAAGTAATATATGGTGGAGAAATCGAGGGAGCTTCAGTAGAAGTTGAAACAAACACTGTCATCGTGCCAAGATTTACTCCGATTACAAATTTAGTTGCAACTCTGAACAACCAAGGTAATGTTCTCTTGACCTGGACATCACCAGAATCTCAAGAACACGGACTGCTTACTGGATTCAGAATCACCAGAGATGAAGAAATAATCGGCAGTTCTCCTGCTGGAGGAACAAGCTTTACAGATGAAAATGTGGTCATTGATAATCTCTATGAATATGGAGTTACAGTGATTTATACAAACCCCAATGGTGTATCTCCTGAAGTTAAAACAAGTATCATCGTTCCAGCCTTTACACCTCCAACCAATCTTGTAGGTGAAGCCGGAGAAAACCTTGTGACTTTAAACTGGACTGCACCAGAAGCTCAAGAACATGGTGTCCTTCTCGGCTATAGAGTCTATAAAAACACTGCTGCTATGGCTAATATAGTTCCTTTCAATATCACTACTTTGGACGATACTGATGTGGAAAATTATCAAAACTATACTTACTATATTGTCGCTCTTTACGCTTCTCCTGAAGGTATCTCTACGCGGACAAATGAAGTAACAGTCGAACCTGTCGAAAACATGCTACCACCGACAGATTTAGTCTATCATACAATAGGTGGAAACAATGTTGTCCTGAATTGGACTCCTCCAGAAAGCAATTACAGAGGATTCAGAGTGGCACGCAATGGTGTAGATATACCCGGCATCATAGAAGAACCTGTATTTATCGATGAATTCTTGCCCAATGGTGAATATTTCTATGCTGTCCGCGCTGCTTATTGGGGTGGAGATTCTACTTCTATCACCGTTTATATAGAAGTAGTCTCTGATGATGAAAAAACTGAACTTCCAGTAGCTAATGAGCTTTTCGGAAACTATCCTAACCCCTTTAATCCTGATACTACTATCAGATTTAATGTAGCTAGTGCTGGAAATGTGGTCATAGAGGTGTTCAATGTCAGAGGACAAAGAATAATTACCCTCCTAAATGAACATAAAGAGATTGGAAAGCATTTTACTACCTGGAACGGACGCGATGAAAGCGGACGCGAAGTGAGTAGCGGTATCTATCTCTATGTGATGAGGATGGAAGGCTTCTCCCAGATGCAGAGAATGACCTTGATGAAATAGGGACTTGGTTTTGAATTAAGAATTGTTAATAGGGAAATTTTGATTTGTAGTGGCTTATTGCATAAGCCTAATAGATGTAAATTTGACCTTTACAAAGAGAGGGAGCTACGGCTCCCTCTTTTGTTTTGGGGTGGGCTTATCTATGACCGCAGTCCGAATACCTTATACTATTCCTCATTAAAAAGATAACTCGAACTTTCTAGTTCGAGTGTATATATCAATCGTCAGATGGAAATCTGACGTTACTTTTTAATCGAGGATTGGTATTAATTGTAGTGGTGTATTGTATACGCCTTATTAAAGATATGTAGATAGGAATGCGGTTTTTGGGTTATACATAATTTTCTATCGAGCTTCACAAACCTAAGAGGCTTATGTAAGGTAAAATTTTATAAATATACTTTTCGAAGAAGGATCATAAATAAGTGCAGTCTGATAACCCATAAATATATTTATTCATTTCAATATCGTAGGGGTAACCCTTGAGGTTACCCGCTATTTAAGCTGGTAGGGGCAAGCCTATAAGTGTCAACTTTTCTATTTATGCTTTACTTTGAATGCCCCAGAGGGGCAATGGCTTGGTAGAAGCCGGAGACAAAAAAGGATTATTTCCCGTAGCGGTTCAAGAGATATTGAGCTTGCGAAATAGCTCGCAGAATTACCTCAATAGAAAATGACATACACCAAATCATCCCAACCTGAAGGGGTGGATATGTTACATTTTATTGGACATTTTTTTTGGGGTTTTTCGTCTTTTGCTTTATGCGATACGGCGGCAGCCGCTCCACGGCGGGCAATGCCTGCGGAGCTTGCGGAGCAGGCATTGCCCGCCATCGCCACCTGAATACATGTTTTTTCTCTAGATATATACATTATTTATCCCTTGTATTTATCTTTATGGGATCTATCGGTGGACGATATCCAAGGCTACTATGTCGTCTTTTATAGTTATACCAATGAACATATTCTTCCCAACCTGATCTAAATGACTCAATACCATCGAATTTATTTCTATTGATGAACTCTATCTTTACCGTTTTAAAGAATGACTCAACCACTGCGTTGTCAATAGGACTGCCTTTAGCTGATAGGCTTCTCTGGATATCGAAGCCAGCCAATATATCATCAATAGACTTACTGTTAAACTCACTTCCACGATCTGTATGAAATATTTTTGTTTTTCGCAAATCAAAGTCAACACTATATAAAGAATTGACCGCTATGGAAGTATCGCGCTTACTAGAGACACATGAACCAACTATTGTACGTCTTGATAAATCTATTACAGGACATAAATAGTGCCATTGTTTATTGATATCGATATAAGTCGTATCACTAACTAATACTTCATATTTTTTACGATCTTTGAATTGACGAGATACAAGGTTCGGCAGAGCTTCATTGTTTACTGGTCTCTTAAATGTGGGGGACTTCTTTTTTGTATAACATGAAACCAAGTTGTTGGATGCCATTATGCGACCTATGCGTAGACGAGACACATTATGACCTAAGTCTTTCAGATCGGCTCGAATCCTTGGTGTCCCGTAAGTGCCATGACTCTCGGCAAATGACTTTTTTACTGCAATTATTACCTCTTCATCTTCTGTTGATTCTACCGGATGATAGTAATAGGTGCTACGGGGGACATCTAAAATTTTACAAATCGAAGATATCCTGTATTTGCCTGAAAATGTCTTTGATACCATATCAACTATTTCTCGCTTTTTTTTTTACACAACAGAGATACTGCTGCTTTCATTATTTCATGCTCTTCGCGAAGCTTGGATAGTTCTACCTCAAGCTCACGAACCCGCTCTTCTGTCGCTTGATGAACTGATTTAGGATGCAACATTGATAAATTGGCTTCTTTCTCGCGATCTAATGCACATTCCCATTTATAAATAGTGTTGTGACCTAGATTATACCTTCTATTCAAGTCTATTACTCGATGACCTCCACGCTTCAATGCAAGGATCTGTTCTTTAAACTTTGCAGTATACTTGTGTGACATTTATTCCTCCGTTAATTTGCTGTGAACATTTTTTCAACCCCATGAATACTGTCCAGAAATATATAACAAGATCATATCATGTAACTAATTACATCCACCCCGAAGGGGTGGAACTCTATGTGGTACAATTATGAGGTAATTCTGCAAGCTATTCCGCATAGCCTCATATCTCTTGAACCGATATCTCCAAGATGTGTAAGGAATACCATTAATTAATTAATTAAAAACTGACTTTTCGGACTGCACTCCACTTAGGAATTATGGCTTGGTAGAAAAAGATAACACCCCAACAAATCCTTATTCCGATTAGATTGAAATATCCCGTAGCAGAAATCTCCGATTTCAACCAAACCTTTATTCCGCATAGCAATTCAAGCTTTGTAGAAAACAATGCCACCTCAACACATACATATTCCTTTAGGTATTATGGATGATAGAAAACCTTATCCGCACCTAATTCAATCAACAAAACAACCTCAGTAGCTTGTGACGATCCCCAAAATAAACCTAATTAACCTAATTCAAATTGATGTTTTGCCTTTTTTTATTAAAATGAGGTTAATTAGGTTTTAACATCGGAGACAAATCTTTCTACTGAGGTTGTTTTGTTGTTTGATTAGGTAGCAATGAGGTTTATAGAAGGCATCCCGTAGTGTATGAGCTTGCCTCAGCCCTTTTGAATATGGACAGAAGCAAGCGCTACCACTAAATTAAAACCTAAGAATTATAAATATAACTCTCCCCCATAATATATTAATGTGTGTGTGAATACACTAAATTTGAGTCCGGACTACATTCTCTAGTATAAGACGAATAAATTTACCATCTTATTCCATATAAAGAGGAGCAAAGTAGTTATATATCATATAAACCTTTGAAGTCGCAAGATTGAACTCATCCTGAAAATCTATAACGAACAAATACTCCAAAGAACATGTATCCTAGTTTCGTATTTGTAAATTCAAGAGTGTGATCGTATCTTGAGTTTGGACTAGTTTTTGAGTAATGAAATTTTATTCCAATTAACATGCTATTTTTCTCTTGATAAACATCAAACGCACTTGAAACATTGAATCCAGCTCCTATCCCTTCACCCATATGTACTAATGGAATGTCAGTTGTATTACCAGTAAACGAATATCCGAAAGATGTGCTTAACTGAAAATTTGGGTGTGGATAAACTATTATTCCAGATCCTAATAAATAGGAATTCAACTGAATATAATGCTCTGTCCCTTCTATACCCATGAATCTCTGACCAACACCTGAAATTTCAGCTGTTAGATAAATCTTTTTTTTGCTACTTAAGGCATATCCTGCTTTTAAATCAAAAGAAACACCTATTTGATGGTCATAACTTAACTCTAGATTTATGTTACTATTTTCAGGCATAATATGAGTATGCCCTATGCCAATGCCACCATCAAAATACATTTGTGCCGTTAAAGTTATTGAGACACATGTCATGAATGCAATGAATATAATATTTTCATTGTTCATTCCTCCGTTTTATTTATTTTAGTCTTAACGACTTTTTCGGATTCTTCCTTAGATTGGTATTCATTATTATATATTTCTCAAAAAGTTATCAGGTATGATTGTAAAAAAATTATAGATGCCTCCCCTTTTTTTCCACTCAAAAAGTGGGATTGCAGTGGCGAGATTACCTCCTTCGTCTTCGCGAGGTTTCTTCTTGCTGTCCTCACGAAGCAATCTCGTGTTATTTTGGGTAGGTTGGATTCCGAGATTGCTTCGGGGGAAGATTCAAGTGGGTAACCTCGCAACGACGGAAGGGGTATTGACACGGAGATTGCTTCGTTAGGAAATTCAAGGGAGGGACCTCGTAACGACGAAAGTGGTAGTGACACGGAGATTGCTTCGTGAGGAGTTTCAAGGAAGTGACCTCGCAACGATGGGAGGGGGTGACAGGTGGATCAGATATTGAATTAATTCCCTACTCTAAACAAATTGAGGTTTATACAATAAACCACTATAGATAGGCAGACATTGCAGGGTAGGCATGAAACAAAAAAAAATATAATATGGAGATAAATTTATGAAATTTATTTTAAAAAGAGCTACTATGCTCACAATAATAGTGACTTTACTATTCATCCTTATTGGGTGCAGTAATAGTCCTACAAAAGATATTCCAGTGACAGGCATCTCACTGGATCAAACAATGGTCTCTCTGAATATAGGAGAGTCTGTAAAACTGAAGGCAACTATATTGCCACAAAATGCTACAAACCAAAATCTGATTTGGACTAGTAGCAATGAAGAAATATTCTCAGTGTCAGATGATGGATTAGTGACAGCTCTGGATTACGGAACTGCGGTCATCTCCGTCTCCACTGTGGAAAACGAAATCGCTTCTTCTTGTAATTTTCGCATCCAAGGTGACTGGGTCAAAGGGGAATTGTTTGCGAGGCTTTATGCTGGCTCAGACAAAGACTGGATAATTAATGATTTAGAAGAGCAATTTTCTGATTACGAGCTTAAGGTTATTTCTCTAGTATACAGAGGGCATACATCAGTTCATTATTCACATTTATCGTATAATTCTGATTTGGTAGACGAGTTTGAAATGCTCGAAAAAATCAGAAATGCTCATCACTATACGCCTCATGGAAGATATTGGAAAATTGACTGGGTTGGCTTTGAAAGAGGCTGGATACTAGGTGAGATAAACATAGTTACTCAAAGTCACATTTTCGAATTTGATGATGAATCATTTAGCAAATTTCTTTTATCATTTTCAAAATATGATCTGAGATTAATTTTTGTTGATAGGTCTCTTACATTGACAACAAAATATCGTTTATCTTTCAATCATGACCTGATTGATGAATTCGAGTTTTTTGAAGAATTAAGATATGATTCAAAACTTTGTGTTGAATTCACTCCAGAGCTTCCTAATTGGAAACAAGGAGAAGTTAGAGTAAGTTTTTGGAGTCATTACAGTGAAGACGAAGTAGATAAGTTTCTCCTAAGATTTTCTGAATATGAAGTCAAAATCTTAGATCCTTCTTATGTACCAGAAGGTTATGAGTATACTTGTGTGCTCATTTCGTTTAATCATCTTTTGATCTGCGAATATGAGTTTATTGAATTGCTTAGATCAGATCCTATTGTGGCTGTTGCAGGCATTTGGTTACCAATTTTGTGAGGTTTAATATGAAAAAGAGTAAATACTTAATTTGTTTCATAATAGCCATCATTGCTTTTGCATGTTTATTTTCTGAAGACCTTAGAGATTTCTATCCCGACAGAATCACAGTGGGTTTCAGCGTTGGATTCGTAGGAAATTCAAGGGGTGAGCTTGATATCCAAGTAGAAAATGGAATTGTTAGCACTCCTTATATATGGTTCAATGACTTAGCCCGCGAATACCAAGTCACATACATGGCGAGGAAATACACTGTAAAAAACCAAGAATGGAATCATAATGGGATTTATCCTATGAATATATTTAGACTAGTAACAAGGGACATTGATAGGATAGATGATCTCATAGATGATTTATTATCAAATAGTAATGTCTTGTTTGCTGAACAAGAAGGCGTTGCCGGAGTTTTTGATACTGAAAACCATTCAAATGTTACTCGTCAATGGTTTTTACATAAGATCCAGGCTCCTGAAGCGTGGACATTGCAAACAGGCTCTCCGGATGTAGTTGTCGGTATTGTTGACACTGGAGTGAGCTGGAACCATCCCAACTTATACCCTAATATTTGGGTAAATGAAGCTGAAAGACCTGGTATCATTCTGAATAAAGCTGATGGTGATATCGATGGTGGAGATGGATTTGACAATGATGGAAATGGTTTTATAGATGATTTCATGGGATGGAATTTTTTCCTAAATGATTCTAGACCACAAAATAATCCCTTTCAATCATTACAAGGCAACATCCAAGGAACTCATTTGTCTGGAATAGTTGCAGCTATAGATACTACAAATACAGAAATAATAGGTATTGCCCATACATCAAAAGTTCTAAATACTAAGCATATTGCTTTTGGAACAAATACTGGAACAGGACAAATGACAGATCCTATTGGAGGTATTTACTACATGGTTGATACTGGTGTTCGGATCATTAACTGTTCATGGAGAGCAGTGGGTTTGAATACTGATATTGAGACTGTAGCTGAGTATGCCCAGACTCATGGTGCATTGATAATAGCAGCTGCAGGAGATATTGGTGAACAGTCAAAAATATATCCTGCCGCCGATCCATTAGTTATAGCAGTAGCCGCTACTGATAGCCTTGATGCAAGATTGCAAGGATCAAGTTATGGAGATTGGATAGATATTTCTGCTCCTGGTGGTGATATTATGTCTACTAGCTTTGCAAGTAATGGTTTTCACTCAACTGGATCTCTCAGAGGCACCGCTCCTGCAGCCGCCATAGTCTCTGGAGTAGCGGCATTGATCTTGTCCCAAAATCCTGATATGACAGTGGATCAATTGCGGAACATCTTATTAGCAGGTGTTGATGATGTTATAGATCCCAATTCTCTTCTCATGGGATCAGGTAGAGTCAATGCCTATAAAGGTGTTCAAAGTGTCACAGTAGATTTAATCGCTCAATCATTAACTGGATCATCTGGAACTGTTGGCTTAGAAGAGCTTACATACAATGTCTCTGTAATAAACGAGGGGAATACTACTGCAAGCAGCTATACAATCAAACTAATGAGTGGTTTAAGCGAACTTGCATCAGTGACTGGACCACCAATAGCTCCCAAAGCTATTGAAATTATCCCGATAACATGGACACCACCAAGGTTTGGGAGTTATCAACTATATGGACATGTTGAGTTTTTATATGATCAAGATCACTCAAACAATACTACCAATGTTCTGAATGTCAATGTCACATCCCATATAAAT
>Ga0099364_10003656_pt1 | contig 23708 bp, 14 predicted proteins | sample TergutTh196P3_FD_73070 | JGI IMG/M metagenome (GOLD analysis project Ga0099364, IMG submission 73070) | Microcerotermes parvus P3 segment gut microbial communities from Pointe-Noire, Republic of the Congo - Th196 P3 | ecosystem: Host-associated > Arthropoda: Insects > Digestive system > Gut ...
ACCCACCCCCGAAGGACCACTTTTTGACACAAAAGTCCCCCCCCGGGGGGAGGAAGGAGGGGGATTTGAAAAAGGGGGGGGGGGGGGGGGGGGGCGGGGCGGACCCCCCCGCCACTCCCTCCCCCATTTCCCTATAAATCATTGATTGTCATTCCGAACGGAGCATAGCGGAGTGAGGAATCTATTGCATTATACAAACTTGTCGTAAGATGTAAGGCAGCTTCTATCAAACAAAAAACTTTAATGCGTTTGCCCTGTTACTTGATTCCGTTCCTTCTTTTTAGTACTTTACTGCCCGATAGGTGGCGTTCATTCCTGTTGCAAATGTGATATTTGGTGTTAGTTTTTTTCCGTTTAAAAATACCGTTTTCCCTTTTATTTTGTTTAACAACACGACTGTATTGGGAAATTCGGAATTTAGCGTTTCGACATCATAAAACAGATTTCCTCCGTGAAGAGGTATCTCCAAAACTCGTCCGTTGATTTGAAAGTGCAAGCAATTATCCGAAAAATACTCGTTTCGGCAAGAATAAAATACTGTGCTAAAAAGTCCTACGGCTATAAGTAACCAATAATGTGTTTTTATATTTTTCATTTTTTTATCCTGTATTAAAAAAAACTTATACGTCTGCTCAAAATTAAATGGTGCAAAGATACGAAAAATGTGCGAAGTGCGATTTGAAATTTGCGATGTGAGACTGTTAGACACAAGACTGTGAGATGCTATAGCGTTCCTTGCGAAAAAACTTTGCGCCCTTGCGGTAAAAATTTAAACGCAAAGGCGCAAAGGGAAAGCGCAAAGGGCACAAAGTGTAATCCTGCAATCTTTAAATCTTCAGACAATGCGATGTGCGACGTGAGATGTGAGACACAAGACGGCGTCTCACATCTCAAATCTCACATCCCCCCCTTCGGGGGGGCTTGGGGGGGCTTATTCTTTCACCACCTTCCGCACGACTACGCCGTCTTCCGTTTGTATGCGAACGAAATAGATGCCGGTGGGCAAATGGGAAATGTCAAATGTGATTTGCGATTGTCCGATTGTCCGATTTTCGATTTCCGATTGTCCGATTTCCGATTGTAGAGACGTGGCATGCCGCGTCTCTACGGTCAATACCATTTTGCCCATCACATCAAATATTTCGATTTCCGATTGTCCGATGTCCGATGTCGGATTGTCGGATGTCGCATATCGCATATCGCATATCGTTAGTAAACCGCTCGTCGGATTCGGATAAACCCGCACATCCCCCCCTTCGGGGGGGCTTGGGGGGGCTTCGCCCGCTTTGTTGGCAGTAACGGTTACGGCGCATGTAGCGCTGTATCCGTTGACGGTCTTGGCGGTGATGACGACTTTGCCTGCGGCGATGCCGGTAACGGTGCCGGCGGCGTCAACGGTGGCGATGTTGGCATTGCCGGTTGTCCATGTTACGGTTGGGTTGGCACCGGCGGGTTTTATCTCGGTGGATAACGAGGCGGTAGCGTCTTTGTTGAGAGTGAGCGTTTTCGGTGTTACCGTGATGCCGGTGGGGTTCGGGTAGGAGGCTATCACCGTAACGATGCAGGTAGCGGTAAAGCCGCCTTCGGCGGTGGTGGCGGTGATGGTTGCCGTGCCGACGGCGCCGGCGGTTACTTTGCCGACGGCGTCAACGGTGGCGATGAGGTCGTCGCTGCTGCTCCACGTAACATCTTTATCGCTGGCGTTTTGAGGTAAGACGGTGGCTTCCAAAGTTTCTTCATTGCCAACCATCATGGTCATCGCGGTTTTATTCAACGTTACTTCTGTAACAGGTTGAACCACTGTTATATAACACTCTGCAACGAATTTTCCGTCCGCTGTTGTTGCGGTGATGATGGTAGCGCCGGACATGATGGCGGTTACGAATCCGGTTTGGTCAACGATAGCGGTGTTGGTGTTGCTGCTGTGCCAGATGATGGTTGGACTGGTGGCGTCGGCGGGCGTTATCTCTGTTCCTAATTGTAACGTTGTGTTGATATAGAGCCATCCGTTTTCGGGACAGTCGGTCATTTCTATGCCGATTATCGGTATGCCCGGGGTTTCTTCCTCGAAGTTTGCCACCAAATCAACACTTTCCGTTGCTTCGAAGATGTACGTGTCGTTCGTTGAGACTTCTGTACCTTCGATGGTCCAGTTGACGAAAGTGTAGCCGGGGTTCGGCGTTGCCGTTACGGTAACGATGGCGTTTTCGGCGTAACTTCCGCCGCCGGTAACAGTACCGCCGCCGGTAGGTTCTGCGGTTACGGTGATGGTATAGAGTCCGGGGCAAACGATTTCTTTTTGCCATTGGAAGAGTGGTAGAGAGGCATCGTCGCAAAGCCGCCATATCTTTGCGGGGTTGACGTCTGCGTCAATGTTCCATTCTTCTGTTTCCCAGTTGGTTCCGGTATTGTAGAATGCGATTGTTTGCAGTGTTGCCATCTCTTTGTTTACGCCGTTGAGGTCGTCTTCGGATGGGGTTAGCGGTATTCCGTTTTCTGTTACCGACATATCTTCGTAGGCGTAGTTGTTATTGAAAATGTTGGGGTCGAAGGAGTAATACGCTATTCCTGTTATACGGTTGACAGCGGTGTTGCTTGCTATGGACTCGTTGGCTGCCACGCAGTTTTGGATGACACTCCCGCTGCCGACATAACCTGCCAATCCGCCTACATTCTCAGTCCCGCTGACGTTGCCGGAGGCGTAACAATATTGGATGTCGGTATAACTGACATACCCTGCCAAGCCGCCTGCGTCATTTCTTCCGCTGACGCTGCCGGTGGTGTAACAGTTTCTAATGATACTGCTACTGCTGATAGTTCCCGCCAAACCGCCAATCTCATCTCTTCCTGTTACATTTCCGGCGGCATAACAATTTTCGATGGTAACCACGTTGCCCGTACCTATCAAGCCGCCAACTTCGTCTCTATTACATGTTACGTTACCGGTAGCGAAACAGTTTTGAACGGTAGCGCCTGCAACGTTGCCTATCAAGCCGCCTACCATCGTGCCGCCGCCTTCGCCACTGCCCGTACAGTTTATCGTACAAGTAGTGGAAGAATTTTGTAAGATAGAACCTTCATAAAGACTGCCCATCAAACCGCCCACACGCCGGCTTCCTTTCACACTGCCGGTGGCGTGACAGTTGATAACGGTCAAATCGCCGAAATCCATTCCCAGTAAACTGCCGACGTCGCTTCCGCCGGTAACATCGCAATCTTCTATGATGATGTTTTGAATGGTTGCGCCTTCCGTCATACCGAACAAGCCGATGTATTCTTCACCCGAACGGTTGATAACAAGATTGGTTACCAAATGGTGATCTCCTTCAAAATGACCTTGGAACTTGTTGAACCTGTCAAACATGAAACTGCCTATGGGCAGCCAGCCCAAGCCGGAGGTATAATCGCTCAAGTCCATGTCGGCGGTCAATTTATAGTAGGTATCTATGGTTTCGTCTCCGCTGCCTTCGCTCAGATACGTGGCAAAGGTTGCCAAACATTCGGGTGTGCAAATTTCGTATGCCGTCGCCGGAGTAAGACCGTCGCCGCCACAGAAGATGAGGACAGTTTTCAGTGCGAAATTCGCCACCAAATCAACATTTTCTTTTGCCATGAAGGTGTAACTTTGATCTAATGCAACCGTTATGTCATTTATCGTCCAATCTACAAATCTATAGCCGGTACTTGGCGTGGCGGTTACGGTAACGATGGCATTGGGAGCGTAACTTCCGCCGCCGGTAACGGTGCCGCCACCGGTTGGTTCGGCAGTTACGGTGATGGTGTAGAGGTCGGGAGAGATTGCTTCTATCCGTACAAACTTATGCGTACTGCTGTTTACAAATGCGGGATTGCTGCCGCTTGGATATTCTGTTCCCGTTCCGGAGGGGAAGTATGGCAGTGAGGCGCTTGTCCAGTAGTTATAGGCGTCGGGAGGATTTACGGTGCCTGCTATTGCCTGCGTTTCGCCCTGTGCCATGATATTGCCGCCGTTTATAGACAGAGCGCCGGTAACAGCCATTCCTATGCCGTTATCTTCATTGAAGCTTGCCGCGTATATGCTTCCGTTGTTCAAAGTAACAGTGTTGGCGGAAATACCGTAACTCGAACCGGCGTTATTACCGCCGCCGATGCCGACGACGTCGCTGCCGTTGATGGTAATCGTCGTATTGGATTGTATGCCATACGTGGCGTTTCCGGCAGAGTTGATGTTTCCGCCCTGTGCAATGAGCGCACCGTCGCCATTGATGGTTACGCCGGTGTTCATGTAAATGCCGCGCGAAGCCGAACTGCCGCCATAGGTAGAAGTGAACGTATTGCTCCCTTCTATGTTGAGGGTCATAGCCGGTCCTACGATGGTTAATGCACGCATGGTACCTGTGGAATATTCAAAGTCATTCAAATAGAGCGTATTGTCGCTAAAATGCCAATGACCGGGTTGACCGGTGTATTCAATATCGTCGGCGTCAACGGTCAGACTGTTATTCATATCAAGGAATAGCCCGTGATTAGCGTCAAAGAGCAATCCTGCGGGCGTTGTGTTTTGCAGTTTTACATATTTATAAACGTCGGCAGCGTTATTGAAAGAGGCGTCTATGGGGAATGTTGAACCGTTGCCGCCGGGCGTGTAGGGCAGGGTAGGACTTGTCCAATAGGTATAGAGGGATGGCGGAGGCGTTACCGTTCCCTGTATTGCCTGCGTGTTGCCTGTTGCGGTTATTGACCATTCGGTGAAACTGTCGGCGATAACAATATTACCGGCAGACAAACCGTAACTGGCGCCTAAATCGTTGCCCCCGCCGGTTGCCTGAATATGTCCGCTGTTGACGGTAATCGTTGTATTGGATTGTATGCCGTAAGTAGCGTTGCCGGAAGAATAGATGTTCCCGCCTTGCGCAACGAGTGTTCCTGTGCCACAGATGGTTACGCCGGTGGTCATGTAAACGCCGCGCGAAGCCGAACTGCCGCCATAAGTGGAAATGAACGTATTTGTCCCTTCTACATTGAGGGTAATGGGTCGTCCGACGATGGTTAATGCCCGCATGATGCCGGTGGAATAGTCGAAGTTATTGAAATAGAGCGTATCGCTGCTGAAATGCCAACGGTCGGCTTGCAGTGTGTATTCAATATCGCCGGCGTCAATGCTCAGACTGTTATTCAGGTCAAGGAATAAGCCGTAATTAGCGTCAAAGATTAATCCGGCGGAAGTAAGGTCTGTATTTTGTAATTTCACATATTGATAAACGTCCGCAGCATTATCGAAAGGAGCGTTTGGCGGGGTTGTTGTTCCGTCGCCGCTTGGGGTGTAGGGCAGCGTCGTACTTGTCCAGTAGGTATATGCGGATGAGGGCGTTACTGTTCCCTGCATTGCCTGTGTGTCGCCTGTTGCCGTGATAGACCAGTTGGAAAAACTGTCCGGTATGATAAAGTTACCGGCAGCGATACCGTAACCGGCGCCTGCTCCATTACTGCCGCTTGTTGCCTGAATATGTCCGCTGTTTAACGTGATGGTTGTATTGGATTGTATGCCGTAAGTGGCATTTCCGGCAGAAGAAATATTTCCGCCGTTCGCCATGATGGTTCCGCTGCCACAGATGGTTACGCCGGTTATAGCGTAAATACCGCGCGAGGCGGAACTCCCGCCATAAATCGAACGAAATTTGTTTTTACCTTCTATGTTGAGGGTAATGGGGCGTCCGACGATGCTTAACGCTCTCATGGCGGTTGTTGTCCATTCAAAGTTATTTAAATAGAGCGTATCGTCGCTGAAATGCCAACAGTCGGCTTGGTCGGTGTATTCCGTGTCGCCGGCGTCAACGGTCATGCTGTTATTTACGTCAATGTATAAACCGTGATCGGCGTCAAAGATTAATCCCAGACTTTGCAGTGTCGTTTCATAAACGCCTAAGTCAATCGTTCCGTTAGCAATGCGTTGATTTCCGGCGATGTCCGTAGTGATTGCCGACAGGTCGGGCGTTTGTCCTCCTGCGAAAAAAGCGTTGCTGCCGGCATTGACGCACGGACTGTCTTGGCGGATGCGAAAATCGCCCGTTTCGGCATCTTCAAAGAGCGGGTCGTCGTTGAGGACGATGCCCGAACCGATGGGCATCTCTTCCACCAAAGCGTAACTGTAAACCGGAGAAGCGCCGCCGTTGTTGGATACGCCGTTGTCGGCAGGAGCCGTATTGCCGTAGATAATGGTATTGCGGATTTTCGGAGAAGCGCCAACATCAGTCATTTCATTATTGATTCCGCCGCCACTGCCGTATGCTGTGTTTCCGCTGATGGTTACATTGGTCAGTACGGGAGAAGCGTTATAGTTTTTCATCCCGCCGCCGTCGCCTGCCGCATTTCCGGTGATGATGACGTGAGTAAGTATCGGGTCGGAAAAACTGTTATCCATTCCGCCGCCATTCCAGTATGCTCTGTTTCCTTTGATAATCACGTTGGTGAGGGCAGAGGAAGAAAAAACAGTGTTCATCCCGCCGCCGCAATCTTGCCGAATATTGTTGCCATTTACCAAAATGCTTCCATCTCTGTCGGCATTTCCGCCGGTAATGACAAATCCGTCTAAAGAACCGGCAGCCGAACCCTCCGACGCGATGACGACGTGATAAGTATTATCGCTCATATTGGAGAAGTTGGCGCCATCGTTACCGAGCAAATCGCCGCTGAGGATACATGCGCCGCCGATACTTCCCGCAACGGGAACGCGCTCCGACGGAGATGATTCGGTACCGACAAAACCGCCATAGATTTTTACATCTTTTACAAGCACAAAGGCGTTGTCTCTGCCGCCATCGGCAGCGGAAAATACTTTATTTGCGAAATTATAATCTTTGGCGTCATACGCCGGATGATAGGTTCCGTTTGCCACATAAATGGCGCGTATGGTGTCGGTTGACGGCACGGTGATAGCGCCGGAACGTTGTTGCGCCGCCCTTCTGAGCGGTTCGGAAAGGTCGGGGTATGCGTCTGCCCATGAGGAACCGTCGCCAAATTTGGTATGGTCAACATACACAACTCCGTCGGTAGCAATCGGAATCGGTATTAAATGAGCAGGGAAAGGTACCGGTTTACCGAACAGTCCGGGCAGTCTGTCAAACTTGCCTGTCCAGCCGTTGGAAGATATAAAGCGGTCGCCAAGGGTTGTGTTTGTCCGAATTTCAGATACTGAGATGTCTTCGCCGTCTCTGTTCGACAATCCTTTGTAACTCCACCAGATGTTGTTGTCTCCGTTCAAAATGCCGTCGAAGGCGATGTTGTTTCCCAGTGTGCTGGTGTTGTTTTCTCCCGCTATGCGTCCTATATTAAGATTGGTTACAGGCGACCCCACCTGCAAATTCAGCGCGGCGCAGTTTGTGAGGCTGCTGCTTCCGCCTAACTGTCCAACGATTCCGCCTCCATAGCCATACATCAATGAGACTGTTCCCGTTGTCCAACAGGCTGTCAGCGTTCCGCCGTTCCAAAAATTTCCGGCGATGCCGCCCACATAATTGAGACCCGTTACGTCGCACTGCGAGTAACAGTTCCACACACTTGCGCCGCTTGCGCCGCCCACGATGCCGCCGATGACATCGTGACCGCTGACCGTTCCGCTCGTCCAACAGTTTTGGATGACGCCCCCGTTAGCCTGTCCCGCCAAGCCGCCCACGAAATTACCGACGGAGGTGCTGCCTGCCACGCTCACGTTGGGCAAAGCGAGATTTTTCACTACGCCGCCGCTGCCAATCACGCTGAACAAACCCAGATACTCGTTACTCATATCGTTGATTGTCAAGCCTGTTATCATAAACTCGTCTCCGTCGAATGTTCCGGTAAACGGAGTGGAGGGAGAACCTATCGGCGCCCAGCCGCTGGCGCTGTAATTGTCTGCAATGTAAGATGTAAGGTCAATGTCGTTGGCAAGTTTATAATGGGCGCTCAAGTTGTTGCGGATGTTATCCAACTGCTTGGGCGTGCAAATCAGGTAGGGATCTCCCGGAGAGCCGTCACCGCCACAGGAAGTGGGTAGCATCCAAGGCGGTATATCCATCGGTTTACCGAAGAGTCCGGGCAGTTTTGTGATTTCGGTCGCCCATTCGTTGCCGGAAGTAAAGCGTCCGCCAAGGGTTGGGCTCGACATAATGTCAGCGCCGGATATATCTTCGCCGTCTATGTTCGTCAAGCCCTTGTTATTCCAGATGGTGTAGCCATTTTTGGTCAAAAGTCCGTCGTAGGCGATGGCGTTTGCTATCGTTCCGTTGTTTTCTCCAACTACGCGTCCCGCCTTTCCGTAAGAATAAGATTCGACGCTCACGCTGTAATTCAACGCGGCGCAGTCCGAGAGGCTACAGCCCGCTCCTATCTGTCCCACGATGCCGCCCGCAACATCAGCGTCTGATGGCAAGAAACTCGCAACTGCGTTTCCGTGCACCGAGCCTGTCGCCCAACAGTTTGCCACGCTACCGCCGGAACTAACTTTCCCTACAATGCCGCCCGCGGTGTGTCCGAACACGTCGCACTGCGAGTAACAGTGCAACACGCTACCACCGCTATTTTCGCCCACGATGCCGCCCGTGCAACCCGTATCCGTGCCGAAAAACGTCGCGCCACCGCTCCTCACCGTGCCGCTCACCCAACAATGATGAATGACGCCGCCGCCGCCCAAACGCCCCGCCAAACTACCTGTGCTTGCGTTGGGCATGACGTTATTTATCATTACATTTTCCAAACCAAGATTTCGCACTTCGCCGCCCATAATCACGTCAAACAAACCTACGTACTGTGCGCCGCCGATGCTCAATCCCGTTATCGTATGCCCGTCGCCGTCGAAAGTGCCGGTAAAAGGACCGAAACCGCCTATCATTAAGCTTCCGTATGCCGTAAGGTCAATGTCATTATTCAGTTTAAAATGTTTATCCGTAAAATATCTTATCCACCACAACTGCTCGGCGTCGCAAATCAGATAAGGATTCCCGATCGTACCGTCGCCGCCACAGAAATTAGGCGGTATGGTGATGGGCGCCGTTGGGTCAGAGTATAAGGTGCCATAATAGTTGTCCACCACTACCCCTACGCTAATGGTACTGCCAACATCCCAAGCAGTCAGAGAGTAGGTACTACTATTAGAAACACTAATAACTTCGCCGTTGCCCATCCAAATGTAGGTGATTTTTCCATAAGGAGGAGGCGTCCAAATACCGCTTATATCTGCCGTAAGGGTAGATCCCATAGTCGGCTCGCCTTGGATGCTTATCGTACCTTGCAAAGGGCTAGTGGGAGGCGTTACCTCATAATGCACCCATACATATAAATATGGTATTATAGACGAACTTATTTGTAGCCGATTCGTGTAAGAACCCACCGGCAAACCCATCTGAGGCTTTACCTTAAATGTTGTCTGGTCAAACCAGCCATTCTCTATCTTAGGTGTAAGCCAACCGTCTACATCTGGGGGGAAGACAAATACATGTCCCGGATCGGACTCTACCTCAATCCACCGCGAAGGGGCAACACCTATTGCTGTTAAGGTAACCGTAAGTTCATCAACCGAGGTGTAACCGACCTCTTGGGCTGGGAAGGTGTAATCCGCTACGTCAGTCCACCAAAGTTGTGCATTCGCCGCCATCGTCGCACCCAGCAACACGCAGCATAAAATCAATTTCGTAAAAAATCTTGTAAAAGTGTTCATAAATTAAGTTTTTAATTATTATATTTTGCAAAAACGTGGCAAAAATACAATATAGGAAGATACGCGGTGTTGCAATTTATCAATTGCAACCACAAGTTGGAGAAATCAATTACGAATTACGAGTTACAGCCCTCTTTCCGTCCCCTCAAGGGTAGGGTGTACAAAATTCGATAAAAAAATTGAAGCAAAAAATGATGATTTGTCGTTTTAACACATTGATTTTAAGCATGATATGACCTCGAAGAGGTCGTATATTTATAGCACTATTTACATTCTTTAACATTCGACCCCAATAATTGTGTTTTCCATCTCTGTTTGTATTGAAAAATGTTTTACCTTTGCAGTCATTAAATAAAATAACAGAATGCCATGGACGGAAAACTAAAAGACAGATACATAGACCCGTTTACCGACTTCGGGTTTAAGAAATTATTCGGCGAGGAGTGTAATAAAGATCTGCTGCTGGACTTTTTGAACGAACTTTTATATAAAGAAGAGGGGAAGATTGTCTCCCTGTCGTATCTGAAAAGTGAGAAGTTCGGCTCGTCCGAAGAGTCCCGCAAGGCGGTTTTTGACCTTTATTGTGAAAACGAAAAAGGCGAAAAGTTCATCGTGGAGATGCAGAGATCCAAACAGGCATACTTTAAGGAGCGCACTTTGTATTACAGCACCCTTGCCATTACCGACCAAGCCGTTCCGGGAGATGATTGGAATTTCAATTTGAAAAATGTCTATGTGGTCGGTATTCTGAATTTTCTGTTAGATGAAAATAAACAGAACCCCGATAAATACAGGTACGAAGTAATGCTGACCGACATTGAGACGAATGATATTTTTTACAAAAAATTGAAATACGTTTACTTGGAAATGCCCAAGTTCAAGAAAGAAGCCAATGAACTGGAGTCGCACTTTGAGAAATGGATGTACGTGTTGAAAAACATCAAGCGGTTAGACAAGATACCGGATAGCCTGCAAGAACGCATATTTGAAAGAATGTTCGCCGCCGCCGAAATAGCGAAATTGACAAAAGAGGAATACAGATCCTACGTCGAAAACTTGAACTCGTACAGGGATTATAAGAATGTCATAGCTTACGCACGGGAAGAAGGCAGAGCCGAAGGAAAAGCCGAAGGTTTAGCCGAAGGCGAAGCAAAAGGCGAAGCAAAAGGCAAAGCCGAAGGCGAAGCCGAGAGAGCAAAACTACAGCAGGAAATTGAAGAGTTAAAGCGATTGTTAAATAATCAAAATCATTCTTAATTATGAAAAGATGTACCATAGAGACGTTTTGGAAAAAATGACTCTATTTTGTTTTCACCATCTCACGTCCGGCTCACAATCCAGCGTGGAAATCCATAAAATAATAGCGGAAATAAAAATCCAATTATACAGAAAACACGGAATTTATCGTAAAAATCAAACATTTTTTAGTGTTTGGAATATTTTTTGTGAAACATAAAATATTGATAACCAAATATTTACGATATTTTCGATTATAAATACGATTTTTTTTGCAAAAAAAATAAAAAGATTGTTGTTTGTATTGAAAAATGTTTTACCTTTGTACCCATAAATAATTTAAGTCTAAGGATATGACTTTTGTAATGAAAGGAGAAAATTATGATTTTAAAAAAGTGTTTTATTATAATTACTTTTTGTGTATTGTCATATTGCTCTGTACATGCACAGGGATTATATCGACAAACAAATCCGCAGCAGTCTTGTTCATCCATTCCACAGGAAACCTTGAAGATTGATTTAAGCAAAACTCCCGATACATGGTTTCCAATCCCCAACAGTAATTCACCTCAACGAGCTGGCAGTGGATGGTATCCGATAAAAGGGGAGGTGTATATGGACGATGAGACAAAAATAGCCGGATATATTTACCATACAATCGGGCAAAACGGCTTACTGGATAAAAAAATAATAGTGGGAAATAATCCAAATCTATACGATTCGACGGTTAGCGTCATGAACCGCACACCCTATACCAAAGGAAAAGATTTGATAGATACTACCTATAACTATTGTAAAAACCCTGACGGTTCATACAGATTGGATATGAGGAGAACTTATTCCTATCATTATTTTGACCATTTTGAAGCCGACTCTTTCTATTACGAATATATTTATCACTTTTGGGATGACGCCAACAAACAATGGAAAAATTTTTATCGGGAAAAAATCGGTTATCATGATACATTGGTTCAGTTTTTTAATCGCAACTCAAAATATATCGGCGAACAGGGAAATACATGGACGTACGCCGGATCTACACACGATTCCATAACATATAATGAACAAGGATTTGTTGACTCGTTATACAGGATAGTGAATTTATCGCTTGTACTTAAAATTGGTTTTACCCATGATGAACAAGGTCGCTATACACATGCGGATTCTTTTATAAAACAAGGAGATACTTGGGTAAAAAACGCTGTTTACTCCAATTATACATGGAAAGAATGGAATGGTTTTATGTATGGCAGAGAAATATCTATTAATGGGGAAATGCTCTCTCCATACAAACGTACTAAGTTCGACTCGTATGATAATGTTTCTCTACAACCTCCTTATCTCTCCAGCTTTTATCAAAAATTGTGGGACATAAATGGTACGATGACTAATGTTGCAACTACATATCGTGTAAAAGAAGAAAAGAAATATCCGCTTGGTGTATGGGAAAATATTTATAATGAATACGACGACTATGTGGCATGGCGTAATACAGGTTATTCTGAACCTGATGAAAATGGAAAGCAAGAAATAAACTTTTATTCGGAGATGTATTGGAAATATACGTATGATGAGATATATGGCATGACGGAAACAAAACTTTATCAAATTGTTCTAACAAATGGAAAAATGGATACCACTTTTTTAGATGGAATAAAGTACACCGAATTTGCGCCTTATGATGTATCCATCACCGAGCAACAAGAGGCAAATCAAATAGCCATTTATCCCAATCCGGGCAACAATATGATTACCATCGGTATTGATTCCGATGATTTCATATTCCGCCTGTACGACCTCACCGGCAAGTTGATTCTGGAACAGCAAAACGAAAAAAACATCTCTACGGAGTTTCTGCCGTCGGGGATGTATCTGTATCGGGTCTTTTCGGAACATCGGGCGACGGCATCGGGGAAGTGGGTGAAGTATTGATGAAATTACAGTATTGAACTTCAAACCACTAAAAATTACAATTTTTAGTGGTTTTTTGGTTTTTAACAAATTGATTTTAAGCATGATATGACCTCGAAGAGGTCGTATATTTATAGCACTATTTACATTCTTTAACATTCGACCCCATTCGGGGTCGCATAATGGGGTAGCAATTAATATTTCTATACATATATGAATCTTTCAGATTCAACATCGAATATTTTTTGCCACAAATTTTGTACACCCTACCTCAAGAGGGGAGACTGGCGCGAGCGTAGCGTGGCGGGAAGAAATCCGGAGAAAACGTCGTGTCTTTCTGTCTTCGTGCCTTCGTGTTGATATTTTTTTGCGTCCTTTGCGCTTTTTCCCCCTCGGGGGAACCAAAGGGGGCTTGCGCCCTTGCGTTAAAAAATCAGTTATTCAATTATTCAAAATTCCGTATCTTTTCACAAAAATAATTTTTGGTTACGAGCGTGAGATAAAAGACAGGGTCATCCGCGACAGCGAGACAAGGACTGCTTTCATCGCCACCATCGCCGACATCACCAACTTGACCGTTGAACAGATTACCGAAATTCTGAAACGAGTTGAGAGTTGAGAGTTGAGAGTTGTCCCGTCATTGCGAGCGTAGCGAAGCAATCCAGAGTTACGAGTTACGTTTACTTTCTCAGCACAAGCCTCCTTTGGTGCCCCCAACGGGGAAAAAGCGGAGAACACGGAGTGTCACAGAGGAAGTCGTGTGTCTAACAGTCTTGTGTCTAATAGTCTCATGTCTAATAGTCTCATGTCTCACATCGCAAATCGCACAATCGCACATCTCACTCAGTTACTCAAATTCCCCCGAAACGCCGTCGGCGAGAATCCCGTTATTTTCTTGAATACGCGATAGAAGGTCGAGCGGTCGTTGAACCCGGCATCTAAGGCGATTCCTTCGATGGAGAAGTTTTTCTGTTTTGGGGTGGACATCATGCGCACGGCTTCTTTGATGCGAAATTCGTTGATAAAGGCGCTGAAACTGATGCCGGTGCAACGGTTCACCGCCTGTGAGAGGTAGGTGCGGTTCACGTTCATATCTTGCGCAATTTGGTGAAGTGTGAGGTTGGGGTTTTGGTAGATTTTCTGCTCCGTCATCAGCAGGTTGAAGCGGTCAAAAAGCTGTTGGTCGGTTTCGGTGGGCAGGTCGTTTACATCGTCGGTCTGCGATTCCGGATTTTCGGTTTCTTCCCCGTCGCTGCTATATTCCTGATTAACTTGCGTGTACGGCGCTTGCGCCCATTGTTGCGTTTTGACGACCAAGACGCGGTAGGCGGCTTGTTTTTGGCGATAGAGACGGTATAAGAACGCCAACAACAAAAACAGCAGCAGTGCAAAAACAGAAATCATTATCAGATTATTGTAATAGGTTTCGCTGCGTAATCTTTCGGCGTCGAGTTTTTCCTGTTGTACGTATTGCATGGCGCGGTGCAGTTTGTGAAAGTTGAATGCGTTTTCGTATTCTGTGCGTGCCATAGCCGTAGAATCGGCATAAAGAAACGCATTGGCGTCGTCTTCCAAGGCGCGAAAGTAACGACTCATAAAATCATAATAGTGCACCCAGTATTCAAGTGCTAATTCATCTCCGGTTATTATGGTTAGGAAGGTGTGCATTTTTTCGGCGTATAACTGTGCCTGAGTAAAATCGCGCGTGGTGAGAAAAATTTTGGATAGTATGTGCACTTTGCCAATGGCGTAAACATAATTGTATTCGTTATCTTCTACCGCTTTCTCCGTGCCGTATTGCAACAACGGGATGGCGTTATCGTAATCGCCTCGCAGATAGCAGTTTACGCCAAGATCTCCTTTGGCGATAGCCGCCCATAAGTCATAAACGTCTTGATAGGTAGTCCCCTGTTTAGCGCCACATAGGTGCGGCATATCAGGTTCTTTTGGTTTGTCTTCCAAAATCTTCAGAAAAAACGAATCCGACGTTTCCAAATCGTGGGCATAATTTCGATAAATAAGCCCCAAACTGTGCCATGACGAGGCGTGATTCACACAGGGAGGCTCGAGACTTTTTTCAAAATAGCGCTTCGCCGTCTCGTATTCACGGAAGTAATAATACTGTTTGCCCATTTCGGAATAGAAGTACGACTTGGGTGGAAACGCATCCGACGTAACCGCCGACAACACTCTATCCAATTCCGACGCATACCGAAAACTCATTTCGTAATCCTTAAGATAGTTGCAAACAATGCCCCATGAATGAAATAAGACACGCAACTCAATATCAAAGGCTTTTATCTTTTTTGCTTTTTGGACGATGAGTCGCATATCCTGAATATGGATTCCCGCCAAACTGTCTTTTTGAAATTGATTAAAACTGCCGCTGTAGTATAATCTGAGGTAACCGGACAATATTTCGAGATAGTCGGCTTCGAGCGCCCATTTGTTATTTTTTGCGACTTTGGCAGCCTCGCGCATCTGCACAGCTAATTGCCTCACATGCAACGAATCACGCAGTACGTCGTTGAGGTATGCTATTTCATCTAATGCTGCATTGTAGTCAGCATACCGCCTCCCCGCCATCTCCAAAAACGGATTCTCCTGCGCCGAAATCCGAAAGCAGGAAATGGATAATAGTGTCGTTATCAGTAAGATAGAAAAAGATTTCATCCGTGCAGTTTTGAAAGGCGCAAAGGTACGGAAATTGTGCGAAGTGAGATGTGCGAGGTGAGATGTGCGATGTGAGATGTGCGACGTGCGACGTGAGATGTGAGACACAAGACGGCGTCTCATATCTCACATCGCACAATCTCCCGACTTCGACGGTTTTTAGCGATAAGTACATGGTTATCAATATTATACAGAAACAGCAGGCCACTACGTTTTTTATGGCATCACAATGATTCATTTAACTTATATGGTACGGCGTTTCTATAAAGCTTGGTATCACATCCTTATTTTACAACCGGACGCACATAATTCCCACGATTTTTTGTATGCCACTTTAATCCTCCTAAGCCGATATGCGGGTACAAGCCGTATGCGTATTCGGTAAGTGTTTCATATCCGGTATTTGACCAGCATATTCCCTGTTGGATAAACGGACTCAATGAACCGTCACCCAGTCGGCAATAATTGGGTTCCGGTATAAAGATGCTATTGCCTGTGGCTTTATCAGTATAGCGGCTTCCCCAATTACCATTGACCCACTCGTCCCAAATATCCACTTTTTCCTTATCGAGTAATTTCTGTATTTCCTCTTTTGTAGGAACTCTAAAGCCATTGGGACTTGGGTCGTTGTTTTCGCTCCACGTTGTGCCTCCGGGTATGCTGCTGTTCCATCCATAGACATCACCTTCGGTGGGCCATGCTTTTGAGCGGTTCCACTGGTATAACATACCGCATAATCCGGGATCGCTGGTAAAAGTACCATACGTGTTCACATTGCAAGTCGCCCACTTGACGCCATTAATCATAACCCACTCTTGGGGAGCGCCTGCCGTTGGCGTTGCGTACCTTACACTTTCCTCGCCTGTGCCGTTGGCATTAACCGCACGTACTTTGAAAGTATATTCGACACCATTAGTTAAACCTGTGAATGGGCATTCCAACTCGTATGACGCTCTGTGTACTATATCCGTCCAGTTATTCCTTGTAACTTCATAACGTATAATGTTCGACCCGCCATCGTCTAACGGGGCATCCCACGATAAAGTAACAATAGTGTTACCCGCCGTGGCGATAAAGTTTGTAACGGCGGATGGCGGTCCTATCGCTATTGGCGTTGCGTGCCTTACGCTTTCCTCGCCTGTGCCGTTGGCGTTAAGCGCCCGCACTTTGAAAGCATATTCGATGTCGTTGGTTAAGCCGGTGAATGTGAACTCCATCTCTTTTACTGCTCTGAATGTTATATTTTTCCAGTTGTCCATGGTTATCTCGAAACCTATAATTTCAGAACCGCCATCGTTCAGGGGGAAGTTCCACGATATATATACCATTTCGTTACCCGCCGTGGCGACAAAGTTTGTAACGGCAGAGGGAAGTCCTGTCTCCTCTTCATTCACGCCTTTCTGTGTGATGGTGATTTCGATTTCTTCTCCTTCACACGCAATGGTAATAATGCCTGTGCGGTCTTCGCCGGTTGTGTTGGTTTCAAGCGAAATTTCGACGGTGTAACTCCCTGCCGAAGCGCCGTGGTCGGGCGAAATCGCAATCCAGTCGGAGTCTGTTACCGATTTCAATGGCGCCGATTTTGCATCCGGAGAAACCGTTGAAATAGTCGAAGTCCACGCGCCTGTAGTTGTGAAACTTACGTTTGAACTTCCCTGTACATTGTCGGCAAAAACTTCCTGCGTCAAACTGCTGTCGTCTGTAACTGAAATCTTCTGCTTTTCCTCTTTTTCCTGTTTTTCGCATCCCGAAAACAGCGTTGCTGCTGCGAGGCAGGCGATTACGCTCAATCCCAAAATGGCGAGCGATACTAAAAATCTGTTTTGCTTTGTCATAAAATTTACTTTTTGAAAATTATTAATTATGTGCAAAAGTAGTTGTTTGGAGGATAGAAAATATAGACAGATATAGATATTTTTCATTTGCAATAAACTCCCTGTAAATATTGATAAAAATCTCTGATTACAAATGTGATTTTTTGCAAAAAAATAAAAACTCCGCTATTTGTATTAGAAAATGTTTTACCTTTGCACTTTCAAATTTTAAACAGTAAAAGATATGGAAGCAGCAGTTAAAACACAATCATCCGGCACTACAAAACGGCAAAGGAAGCAGACAGCAAGCATTCCGGAACCCAAACGGCTCTCGAAATTTGCATTATGGCGTCGAGAAAATCCTAATGGGATTCTTGAAGTAATAGATTGGCGAGCAGTGAATAAATAGACGCGTTATGAGATATTTAATTGATACAAATGTGTTTGTCAGAATGATTAAAGATTATGATATTTCTGATGACACAAAAGCTATTTTGGAGGATTACGAAAACATGATTTATGTAAGCTCTGAAAGCATCAAGGAGTTTATTCATTTGGTGCAAAACAAAAAAATAAAATTACCCAAAGGGCAACTTTTGTCAGATGTGTTTAATTTAATAGAAAACACCTTGGGTTTCCATGTCAAATACGTCAGCAAAGAACACTTGCGCACCCTCGCCGACCTCGAATTAGTCGAAAACCATAACGACCCTAACGACCGCCTGATTATCTCGCAGGCAATAACAGAGAAAATGCCATTGATAAGCAGCGACACCAAATTTCCGAAATACATAAAACATGGCTTGAACTTGATTTATAATCGCTGATTTTTTTCAAAAAGAATAAAAACTCCGCTGTTTGTATTAAAAAATGTTTTACCTTTGCAGTCATTTAATAATTGTTTGTGAATGGACTTTTTACTACAATTCAAAAACATCAAATTCGACTTCGACGCAAAAACCATAGAAACATAATTTAAAAATATTGAATATGAACAGGTTAACGATTATTTTAGTATGTATTTTGTCATTTATCGGTTATAAATCCACTGCACAGGTTGCCGCTAATGTAAAGACACATTCGTCCATCCCACAGGAAGCCTTGAAGATGGATTTGAGTAAAACACCCGATGTATGGCTTCCAACACCCAACAGCCATTTGCCTCAGCGAGCCGGCAATGGATGGCATCCGGTGAAAGGGGAAATATATTATGTAGAAGATGCGTCCGAAATTGCCGGATACGTTTCAATAACAATCGGACAAAACGGAATGCCGGATAAAGAAATTGTAGTAGGCAATAATCCGAACCTGTACGATTCGACGGTCAGCGTTATGAACCGCACGCCCTATACCCAAGGAAAAAACTTGTTGGATACCACTTATAACTACAATAAAAAAGCCGACGGCTCATACGTGTTGGCATTGAGAAGAATCTACTCATGGCATTATTTCGACCATTTCGAGGGTGATTCTTTATATTATGAGGCTATCTATCAGACCTGGGATGACAATGATAAACAGTGGATTAATTTTCTCAGGCAAAAAACAGGGTTTCATAATACGTTGATTGAGTTTCCAAATCGATCTTCACGATATTCATACGGAGCAGGGAATACATGGAAGTTGGATTTTTATTTCTATGATTCCATAACGTATGACCATCGTGGATTCGTTGACTCTCTGTACATGATACGAAATAACGGCAATGGCAATATGTTGCCCACTGCTAAAATTGGTTTTACTAATGACGAACAGGGGCGTTATACGCAAATGGATTATTTTGTTAAACAAGGGAATAAATGGAACGAATCCGACATTTTTTCAGATATTACATGGACAGAATGGGACGGGTTTACCTATTCCAGCATGTCCACTACCGGATATGAGTTATCCACTCCATACCAACGCAGTAAGATCAAGTCGTATTACATTAACTCGGAAGGACAAGGAAACTTTTTTTACCAAAAATGGTGGGATATAAATGGGACAAAAACCAATAGTGATACTTTATATTGGCGTGGGACAACGACATATCCATGTCTGGCAAAAGACCATATTTATAATGAATATGGCGATTATGTAGAATATCGCGAAACCAACATGTCTTATTCTGATGAAACAGGAGAACTAACAGTATATAATTATCTAGCGCACTACCATAAGTACACGTATGATGAAATATACGGCATGACAGAGCACAAAGTTTATTTCATTGCTTTACGAGAAAGTGAAATAGATACCACTTTTGTTGAGATGGTAAGATACACCGAATTTGCCCCCGTATCCATCACCGAACCAAAAGAGACAAGGCAGATAGCCGTTTACCCCAATCCGGGCAACAATATGATTACCATCGGTATTGCCTCCGATGATTTCACTTTCCGCATGTACGACCTTACCGGAAAGTTGGTTTTGGAACAGAAAAATCAAAAAAGCATCTCAACGAAGTTTCTGCCGTCGGGAATGTATCTGTATCGGGTTTTTTCGGAGAATTGGGCGACGGCGTCGGGGAAGTGGGTGAAGGATTAGCTGTTTTTTACAAAAAAATAAAAACTCCGCTGTTTGTGTTGAAAAATACTTTTCACTTTTTCTCTGCCACCCCCAGCAACTCCTTAATCCCGCCTATTGAACTTAGAATGCCTGTTGCCTCGTAGGGCATATAGACGACTTTATTGTCTTCTCCGCTGACCATCTCTTTGAGGGCGTCAATGTATCTGATGGCGACGAGGTAGTTTACGGGGTCGGCGTTGGTTGTTTTGATGGCGTTGGTGATTGCTTCTATGGCGGCGGCTTCGGCTTGGGCGATTTTGAGTTTTGCTTGGGCTTGTCCTTCGGCTATTAGTATCTGCGATTGTTTTTCGCCTTCGGCTTGATTGATTTCGGCGACCTTTTGTCCTTCGGCTTCCAGGACGAGTTGTGCTTTAGTGCCTTCGGCTTCGAGAATCATGGCTCGGCGGTCGCGTTCGGCACGCATTTGTTTTTCCATGGCGTCGCGGATGTCGTGAGGCGGGTTGATGTCTTGCAACTCCACACGATTTACCTTCACGCCCCATTTATGACTTGCCTCGTCAAGTACGGCACGCAATTTTGAATTGATGGTGTCGCGTGAAGTCAGGGTTTGGTCTAAATCCATTTCGCCGATGACGTTGCGCAGGGTCGTCTGGGTGAGTTTCTCTATGGCGTCGGGCAAATTCGCTATTTCGTAAATGGATTTCATCGGGTCTATGACCTGAAAATACAGCAGGGCGTTGATTTCGGTTACGACGTTGTCGCGTGTTATTACGTTTTGCTTCGGAAAATCATACACCGTTTCCCGCAAATCTATCCTGCTACTCATTTGATTTACAACGACGTTATACCCATGAAAGTCTTGTTTGACGTAGCGCCATATAATACTTCTGGGCTTTTCTATGATGGGTAAAATAATCTTGATACCCGACGAAAGAGTGCGATTGTATTTGCCAAGTCGTTCAATGACCATGGTTTCCGATTGCTGAACGATCTTGATACCGGATATGAGCCAAAGCGCCAATAATGCCAATATTCCTAATGCTATCATCATGTTTACCCCTTTTTGAAAATAAAATTCCGAATGAACTGGTAGATAAAGATGATATTAAACAGGAATATCACAACGCCCGAAATAAGATACACTGCAACAACGGCGGCAACGAAAATGCCGACAGCCAGCATGATACCTGTGGGATTCATCGTTTCGTGTGTCTCTTTGCGTCCGCTGGAATAGGTCCACACCTCTTTTTGCGAGCCGTGTTTTGCAAACATGCTCAAAGCGGCATATCCGGCGACTGCAATAAGCGCAAACACCGCCACCACGCCTGCCACAGCGCCGCCAACGGCTGCCAATAAACCTCCACCAACTGCCATTCCGGCAATGATGAACATCCTTTTATTGTTTGACGTTGTATCTAAATGTTTGGGCGCCACGTCAATAGTGTCTTTTTTAGAGCGGTAGCGCGGTCCGAACGAGCAGGCGAAATAAGCAATCGCCGAAATAATTACTCCGGGCAAAACGTATTTCGACAGATACCAAATCTGCGGGAAAAATCCATCGGGCATGGCTGTATAGTCGCCACTGCCGCCGATGAGTCCCGTGTCGGCGCCGTCAATCAAACCTTTTACGTACACCGCGGCAACGGCAATCAGGATGATCCACCATTTGCCATTGAATACCCGCGTGTAGGCGGCGTTGTATGCTTTCACAAAGATATTCGCCTTAGTCAAAAAGTCGCGGTCTGTCGGATTGGCATATTGTAACGATTCCTGAAAGTTGGTAACAGAGCGTTGCATCTCTTTCTTGTCGCCCGGGTAGCGCATCGGCATGTACGGGTATTTCGGGTTGTCGGTCGTCAACAACGCGCCCCAATCCGAAAATGCACGTTCTATGAGTTCGTCTGCTTGGGCTTCGTCTTTCGATACTCCATTTTGGTCGCTTGCTTTTCTGATGATTTCCAAGCCTGTAGCGGTAAGAGGTTCCATCTCTTTTCTGCGCACGTTCAGGAAAAACAGACAGAGCGCCGCCACCGCCAACTGAATCAACGCCCATTGCCAACTCATCTTCACGGACGCCTGCGCGAGACTTCTTTCCGCTTCCACGATGGCGCCATCTACGCCACACAGCGCGATAAGTTCGCTTTCCGTCAATGCGCGGTTGTAAACATAAATTTCGTCCACGTCAATTTGGTAAGAGCCGAGTCCGCCCTCTTTTCTGTCGGTTTTTGTATAGCCGTTTCTTGATGATAGTTTGATAGAAGAGTTGTCAATGGCGTATTTCTTGCCATTGGCGTAAAAGGTAACGGTATGTTTTGTATAATCCCACGTAGAAACAAGCGTAATCCATTGATTGTCTTCCAATTCAATATCAAACAAATGCTTATCCTTTTTAGAGGAAACGCTGTCGCGATATGCTTCGTAAGCGATTTTGCCATTTTCAATGCTGAAGCCGTAAGGACTGACCGTCGCGAAACTGTGATTTTTCACATCAGCAAGTTTGAAAGTCCAGACAAAGGTTTCAACGTCGCCTGTCAGGTTTTTTATGGAATAGTAGCAGTTGCACGAAAGCGTATCGTCGGATTCCGTATCAATATTAAACCGCATAGCAGTATTTGCCTTACCATCAACACCTTCAACCCAAACAGGGACACAATCCGTATGTACAAATGTGATATTTCCCGTCTTGTCTTCCATCGAATTGTCGAAAGAGACATGTCCAACCACGCCGTTCTGCGGATAGGTTTGCGCGATGACTGCACTTGCGCTCAAGCCCAGAAAGGCGAGCAAAATGAAGATTTTGTTTACTTTGATCATAAAATTTACTTTTTGAAAATTATTAAAAAAATTATGTGCAAAAGTAACGGTTTGGAGAATAGAAAATCTGTACAAATATAGATATTTTTTATTCTGCATAAACTTCCTATAAATATTTGTAAAACAAATATTTATAGGAAGTTTATGTGAGGAACGGGGCGGTTGTGTCAATGATTTTGTCTCTTTCAACTTATTTTTTATTGTTGGGTAATCAGATAAAATTTAAAGGCATGTCAAAAAATGTTGTACCTTTGCCGCAGACTTAAAAACTTAAATTTATGGGAATTCACACTACAATATCAATGAATTTAGATGTTGTCATATTTAAAGAGGATGAGGGATATGTCGCTTATTGCCCTGCCTTGGATTTATCCGGATGTGGAAAAAGTGAATCAATGGCAAGAGAATCGTTTAAAACTGTTCTTGAAGAACACATCAAATTTACAACTGAAAACAAAACATTTGTAGAGGACTTACGAAGTCATGGTTGGAGAATAGACGGAGAAAAATTTAATCCCCCTGAAATATCAGAATCCCTAAACAAAGGTAGCGAATTGAGCAATATATTCAATAACTACGATTTTACCAAGCGTAGCATTCCAGTAACAATGCCACTATACAATGCCTAAAAGCCCATTAAAAAATATACGATTAAAAACGTTCCGCGAATATCTAGAATGGAACGGATTAGAGCATATAAGGACAAAGGGCGGACACGAATTATGGAACAAAGCCGGATTAAAAAGACCGGTAGTTTTACCAACACACGAAGACCCCGTTTATGAATTTATAGCAAAAAATGCGCTTAGAAACATGGAAGTTGGCGTAGATAATTATATTGATTTTTTAAAATCATAAACTTCCCATAAATATTTGTGAAACAAATATTTATGGGAAGTTTATGGGAGGGACGGGGCGGTTGTGTCAATGATTTTGTCTCCTTAAACTTATTTTTTATTGTTGGGTAATCAGATAAAATTTAAAGGCATGTCAAAAAATGTTGTACCTTTGCCACGCTATATCTTAAATTTTTTATTTTTATGGAAGCAGCAGTTAAAACACTCCGCGTCATGCCGAAC
>Ga0099364_10003657_pt1 | contig 23703 bp, 18 predicted proteins | sample TergutTh196P3_FD_73070 | JGI IMG/M metagenome (GOLD analysis project Ga0099364, IMG submission 73070) | Microcerotermes parvus P3 segment gut microbial communities from Pointe-Noire, Republic of the Congo - Th196 P3 | ecosystem: Host-associated > Arthropoda: Insects > Digestive system > Gut ...
CGAAGATGCAGAATTGATTCTTTATATCAAACGGAAACTACTTCGTCCCTTGCGCGTATGTGGAATGGTACTCAACGATGGCGAACCCGGAGGCGGGCCTTTCTTTGTGGTTAATCCTGACGGAACAATCTCGCTGCAAATCGTGGAAAACTCGCAAATGGACAGGAATGACCCCGAAAAACAAGCCCTGTACAAAGAAGGCACACACTTCAATCCCGTCGACTTGGTCTGTGCACTCAAAAAGCCTGATGGACAAAAATATAACTTACCCGATTATGTAGACAAAGATGCCGCTTTCATTTCCAAAAAGAGTAAAGACGGCCGCGAATTGAAGGCGCTCGAACTGCCCGGTTTGTGGAATGGTTCCATGAGCGATTGGAACACCGTATTTGTCGAAGTCCCCATCGAAACATTCAACCCCGTCAAAACCGTCAACGACCTGCTGCGACCGCAACATCAACAGTTAAAAAACAATCAATATGAATGAAACGCTAAAAAGAATACATTCTCTTTTACGAACCCCAAAGACTGACGATGGCAGAATGTATTTCCATCCCATTTTGATGAGGTATGCGTCCGAAACTTTCGGCAAGACATATACCGAATTTATGACTGACTACCGGGTGTTGGTCGAAGCAAACATGCGATGCCTCGAAATGCACGACCATGATGCCGTAAGCGTCATATCAGACCCTTATCGCGAAACCTCCGCTTTCGGCGCTACAATTTCGTTCGACGGTAATCAATCGCCTAAGGCAGAAAAACTTATTCATAGCCCTGAAGATGTATCGAAATTAGTCAATCCCGACATATATGCCTGTGAACGAACGCTTGACCGTATCAAAGGCGTCAGTTATTACCGCGACCTGCTTGGCCCCGAATTCCCCATTATCGGCTGGATAGAGGGAACGCTTGCTGAGACGGCGGATCTATCAGGCGTTTCCGAAACGATGATGAACATGATTATGGAACCTGATATGGTGAAAGATATTCAGCAGATTTGTCTGCAAACAGCCAAAGATTTTGCTGCCGCACAAATCCAGGCCGGCTCCAATATTATGGGTGTAGGCGATGCGGTTTGTTCCCAGATTTCGCTCGAAATGTACGACGAATTTTGTCTGCCGCTCCATCAGGAGTTGTTTGAGTTTATCCATGCACAGGGAGCGTTGGTGAAACTGCATATATGCGGCAATATAACCCATCTTTTACCGTCTTTAGCCAAAACAGGAATTGATATTCTGGATATCGACTGGATGGTGGATATAGCGGAGGCGCACAAGATGATGGGGCCGGAGGTGATGATTTGTGGAAATCTCGACCCTGTTGCAGTCATCTTGGAAGGTTCGCCACTACTCATCGAAGAAAAATACGTAGAGACTGAAAGTAAAATACCACGTGAAAACTGGATTATGATGGGTGGCTGTGAAATACCACCTGCTACTCTGGCAGGAAATATGAACTGTTTGAGAGAACTGTCTCTCCGGTCATGAATAGATGGATTATTACGAACAACTACTTGTCATCTGTCCGTTGATATTTCTCAGCGGATTTATTGACAGTATTGCCGGAGGCGGCGGATTGATTTCGTTGCCGGTCTATCATGTGGTCGGTTTTTCTCCTCATTTTGCGCTGGGGACCAATAAATTTGCAAGTTGTATCGGCACATTTTTCAGTACGATACGTTTTGTCCGCAACAAAAACTACAATCTTACAAGCGCCATTCCATCTATATTGTTTGCGCTTATAGGTTCTGCTATTGGCGCAAAGATCGCAATTTATCTTGATGTCGTCGTCCTGCGATATATTCTTGTATGCGGTATACCCGTTATTGCAGTGATTGTTTACAGGAAAAAGAATCTGGAAAGAAGAACTCCCAAAAGGTTATCTAAAGTCAAGACGATCGTTTATTCGTCCATCATAGGATTAGTTGTCGGAGGATACGACGGCTTTTTCGGTCCGGGAACGGGCACTTTTCTGATATTAATTTACACCTCTGTTTTGGGTTTCGATTTGCTGACAAGCATGGGTAACGCTAAATTAGTCAACCTGTCATCGAACTTCGCCTCGCTTGTAGTGTTTATTGTCGAAGGGAAAATCCTTTATACAATCGGGATTCCTGCCGCCCTGTGTGCCATTGCCGGTCATTATATCGGTAGCGGCGTTGCAATCAAAAAGGGACGAACAATTGTTCGCCCCATGTTATTGTTCGTTTTAATATTACTTTTGGCTAAGTTAATTGCTGATATGTTCTCTGCATCATAAAAAAACGGTCGTTTAAACCTAACAGTAACATAAAGAAATTGGATATTTCAAGAATTAGGTAAAAATTCCTGAATTTTTGCTAAAAACAGTATTTTATTGTTTTTTTTTGTGTAGATTTGTGCCGTTTTTTTTGTCTAAAAAAACGACCGTTTTTTTTAGACAGACCGAATACAGCTAAATTATTGGCTAAAAACGACTAGAAAGAATGTTGAAAATGAAATAACTAAATGAAAGAAAATGAAGGTTTAATTTAATAACATATAATGCCTATGGATTTATGAAAAGAAGAGAAGTATAGCTCTGTCAACTACAGGGCGAAGAATGTTAAAAATGTTTTCTTATTGTTAATTTTTTATAAAAATTTTTATGATGCATAAATTTCTAAAACTAAAAAAAATATCAAATTCTTTTATACCATTGCTTTTGGTGATGGCATATATGGCATTTGCATCTGCCGTTTCAGCTCAAACGACCCGTATCACAGGTACAATTACTGACCGGGCAACAGGCGAATCAATTATAGGTGCAAATATACTTCAGGTAGGGACTACCAATGGTGTAGTGACCGATATAAACGGTAACTTCACACTTAGCGCTCCAAGAGGTTCAACCCTCAGAGTCTCCTCAATAGGTTATTTGACCCAGAATGTGACGGTTCCGAATCAAGACAACTTCGTGATGACAATCCAATTGGCGGAAGACGTCGGCTTGCTGGAAGAAGTGGTCGTTGTGGGTTACGGAACGATGCGTAAATCGGATGTAACCGGCTCAATTGCTATTGCTACTTCAGCAGATCTGTTGCGAACACCTTCGTATTCAGCATTATCCGGCCTGAAAGGAATTGCTCCGGGTGTAAACGTCTTTGTTAATTCAGGGATGCCGGGAGGTAACACACGCGACCGCGTCATCATACGCGGGTACTCGTCAATCAATGCACTTTCCGAACCGCTTTATGTCGTAGATGGCATTGTAATGGAAGATTTTCAGTTTATCAATCCCAATGATATTGAGCGTATGGAGGTATTGAAAGATGCTTCTGCAACAGCAATTTACGGTGCACGTGGTTCGCAAGGTGTTATATTGGTAACCACCAAAAGAGGCGCTCAAGGTGAAAGAACGTCAGTTTCCTATAGTGGATGGGTAAGTGTAGCGACTTTAGGTAGGAAAATGGAAACGTTGAATGCTGCCGAATATATGCAGGCCTATAAAATAGGGATGCAGAATGCAGTGAAATACGGCGGTGTTTCAGAAACCGATATGAATACGCGCTGGACGAATATTGCTCAGAACAGTTCATTAAATCCCAATTACCAAGACTTGTTCCGAATTAACGGCACATTCAATCCTGAAGGGTGGAAAGATTTAAATGACAACTCGCTCGAACCGATCTACGATACCTTCTGGCAGGACGAGGCTACACGCAATGCCATCTCGCACAATCATCAGTTGAGTATTCAACAGGGAGGTAGAAATTCGTCGACTGGCGCATTTTTGAATTATACAGAACAACAGGGGCTTATGGTCAACACGTATTTTAAGCGTGTCAATGCAAGATTAACCAATGATGCCAAGCCATTAAATTGGTTATCCACTTCTGTTTCTGCAATGGTGAATCATAGCTGGCAACGGGATACTCCCGAAAGTGGAGGACTGGATGCTGCACGTATGTTAATTGAAATGCCGGCCATTTTTCCGGTAAAATATCCTGATGGAAGCTGGTCGAATACCACTGCAAATCTTTTTGGATTCGGATTTGAAGCAGGACCCAATCCCGTACATTATTTGAATGCGCGCGAGGAAATACGAAACCGTACGCAATTGTCCGTGAATGCAAGCCTTACCTTCCATCTGGCTGAAGGATTGGATCTTAAAACCCAGTTTGGATTAAATGAGAATATTGAACATAGAACGAGGCATTATCCTTACGGAGTTATCAATCAGGATAATAGTGGAAAAGGACAGGTTGAATTGGATAGAAATGAGGTCATGTTCTGGCAGGAAACCACTACCCTGAATTATAATAAGGTATTGGACAAGCACCGGATCAATGCGCTGGCCGGGGTTGAATGGTCGGCGCGCAACCGATTCAGAACAAGAAACAATGTAGGTAATTTCCCGACCAATGAATTTGGTATTTATAATATACAATCAGGTACCGAACAAAATACACAGGAGTCTGAATATCAACGTTGGGCTATGAATTCTTACTTTGCTCGTGTAGCCTATGCTTATGATGACAAATATATGGCAACGATTACTGCTCGTATGGATGGTTCGTCGAGATTCGGAGACAACAACAAATATGGATTCTTCCCTTCAGCAGGTTTAGCATGGTTAGTTTCCAGCGAAGGTTTTATGCAAGACATTTCGTGGATTGACCAGTTGAAACTCCATACCAGTTATGGTATTACCGGAAACAGTGAAATTGATCTTTACCGTTCGTTAGCCGTATATTCCATGAACACAAGTACCGTGATTAATGGCGCCAGGGTAAATCAGGGATGGCCGGCCAGAATGGCAAATCCCGATCTTCGCTGGGAAAAACAAAGCCAGTTTGATATCGGTATTAATTTGAATACATTTGGAAACCGGTTGGTTTTTGATGTTTCCTGGTACTACAAGTACACAAGCGACCTTTTACTCGATGCTCCCATTCCGATTAGTTCGGGATATAATTCGATATGGAAAAATGTCGGAGAAATATCCAACAAGGGATTGGATGCCATGGTGACCGGAGTCATTGCTCAATCGAATGACTTTGAATGGAGCGCCACTATCAATGCTAACTACAATGCCAACCGTGTGGAAAAACTGAACGATGGGGACGCTGATATTTTCGTTGGCGACAACTGGGTAGGCGCAAGGGTAATTATGCGAGTAGGCGAACCAATGGGTCAATTTTACGGACTGGAACGGATTGGAATCAAAGATGAAGCTTATGTAGCAGTCAATGGCGGACGTGTCGGTACGGCTTTGCGTTCATCAGAACTGACAACCCTTGGAAAAGGAATGCCGGACTGGACAGGTTCGTTTATCAACAGGTTTCGTTACAAAAACTTTGATTTTATGGCGGACTTCCAGTTTTCAATTGGCGGGAAAGTCCGTCAGGACTTCTATCATTCCACTGAAGACCGATTTGGTCTGACAAGCGGTTTAAGAACCATCCTGACTGAAGCATGGTCGGAAGGCATGCCAACCAACCAGCCCAATATGGTGCAGGCTATACGTATTGGTTCTTTCGACGGACAGGATTCCAACTTCGATACACGCTGGATAGCCAACGCAAGCTATCTGCGCGGCAATCTGTTCCAGTTGGGATATAACCTTACCTCCCAACAGGCGCGATCCATTGGCGTGAGCGCTGTAAGGACTTATGTAAGCGTTGATAACCTGTTTGTTATTACTTCCAAGGAATTCCAGGGATTTGATCCGGAAGCATCTACACGTGGCCGGTTTGAACCGAATGTATTCTTTTTCAGCTATCCGAAGCCTCGTACATTCACACTGGGTCTTAATGTTACATTTTAATCACTTAAAAAATCAATTGATATGAAAAAGATATATTTAAGTATGGTATGTGTTGGACTCCTTTTGTTTTCAGCATGTACGGATTTTTTGAAAGAAGAGCCGAAAAGCTCGCTCCCTGCCGAAACTTTTTTCAGTTCGTTGCAACTGGCAGAAGCAGCCGTCAATAATTTATATCGCTCAGGTTCTACCTCAAATGGTTGGATTAGTCCGGGGGTATATGACGGAAACCGTTTAATGATGGGTGGTTGGAGTTCCGGTCTGTTTGACAATACGGATTATAAAGGTCAGGAAATATATATTCAATGGGCGCAGTTATTGGAAATGACGGCTACAAATATGGATAATAGGATGAGGTCTTTGTTTGAAGATCCATATTTAGCAATTGGACGGGCAAATGTTATTATCAATGTGTTGCCTACAGTCGATTTGTTAGCAACCGGAATTGACCAGGCTAATATGGACAGATTAGTGGCAGAAGCTCGATTTTTCCGCGCACAGAATTATTTGTATTTAGTCAAACATTTTGGCGATGTACCGATGGTTATCACACCACAAATCGCTACCGATGATCTGAATCACCCCAAGACGGATGTTAAAACTATTTATGATCAGGTGATTATCCCCGATTTGCAGGAAGCTGTCAGGGTATTGCCAGTCAGATCGCAATACGATAATGCCATGCGTATTACGGCGACCATTGCTTCGGCTGTCCTGATTGATGCGTACGTTCAGATGGCCGGTTTCCCTGTGAACGATGCTTCCAAATGGGCGGCAGCAGCAACAGAAGCAAAAAAATTCCTCCCCGGAGGCGCTTATTCCTCTCATTTTTCATTGGAAGATAATGAAGATTTTGAAGAGTTGAGCGCTTATAATAAATTCCGGAGTGTTATGGTACATACTGCTTCTCCTGGCGGAAGGAGACTGACTTCCTGTCCCGAATTTATTTATGTATACGAATTTTTGGTTGGTGTCAACAATGCCGGATTTAATGCCAATGCATGGCCGGTGCAGGTGGGCGCTTTGGGCAGCGCTGAATGTCGGGTGACCTTGACCAATAATGCCTATAAACCGATGCCTCGCTATTTGGCCATGTATGATGCAGCGAATGACCTGCGTATGCAGGAAAGACAGTATTTTGTCAATGCTTTTGATATGAGAAATGGAGATATGTTAGATAATCCGGAACACAATACCCCATCTCCATACTTTTTCTATGACTGGGGTGGAGTAAAGGTTGAAAACACTTCCCTGCGTCATTTTGCGCTTTATCGGTTAGCAGAAATGTATCTGTTTGCTGCAGAAGCTATTGCTCAAACAGATGGAGTAACAGAGCAAGCAATAGATGCATTGGCTACCATCCGTGCAAGGGCTTATGAATTTGGCGACGTATCGAAAGCAACGATTGTATCTCAATTATCCGGTTTGTCGAGAGAACAGTTTATCGAACAGGTATGGTTGGAGAGATACCGCGAATTGGTGTTTGAGTTCAAAGACTGGAACTTAATTCAGCGTACCCGAAAGTATCCCAGTACCAATCCAATGGACAGTTCAGTGCCGGTTGGTACGGCTCAATTTGTGGATGTTACGACAGTGGGTACCGGATTTTCAGGATCCAGACTGTTTACCGTAAACAATTTAGTATGGCCTTTCCCGTTGACTCAAACGCAGCGTAACCCGAATCTGACACAAAATCCGGGGTATTAATAATCTGAGTTTATAGTAGAGACAGTCTCTAACGCCTCCGCTAACCGTCATCAGTAGGAGGTACAAAAGCAATCCGGTACAAATCAATATACCGGATTGCTTCCTGTTTCGTACTTTTGTCATGTACTTAGGCATTTTTGTTTTGCCGATCAAACAAAATACTGTATTTTTGTTCCGTCAACAAAAAAACTGCAATGATGAATAGATCCTTACAAACAACGGTTTTAGCAGATAATCATTTGGAAGTAAAGAAATATGCTGAAAAATCAGGAACAGGCAAAAGATATGGCGCGCTTGCTTTGGTATGCTTGTTGCTTTGGTATCCTGCTCTCACGAACGCCCGAACAATCGCCAGGGTTGAACCCATCCGTATCGAATGTCCTGTGGGCACAGTCCCCAGACTCCCTTATCTGATTTGGGTCACCTATGCTGACGGGAAATCGGAATACCGCCAAACCAGATGGTCAAACGCAGCCCTTGCCACCGAGCAGGCGCAGGCTAACCCGGCCATCCATCCCATTGGACTTGAATACACAATCAACGGTTTTATCATTGGCGACAACACCACCCCCAACGGTTACCCCATCACAGCGTCCGTCAAGGTAGTGGCAGATCCATACCCCACTCCTTCCCCTGAACCGGTTGCCCAAACAGTACCGCTGAACAAGGTGACTATCAACGGCGACAACAGACTGACGTCCAACAGAGATCGCGCCACTGCCGCCATCGTGGAATGGGATGTCGCACAACAGCTTTACAACTACCGCGATACTTATGGCATGAGTACCGAAGGCTATCCGGTCGCCGATGGATGGGATTCGCCCACGACAAAACTGAAAGGGCACGGCTCAGGACACTATATGTCAGCCTTAGCCATGGCATTTGCCGGAGCTACAAACCCTGAACAAAAAAATACGCTGCGCAGCAACATGACCCGGATGGTCAACGAACTGCGTGAATGTCAGGAGAAAACCTTCGTCAGGCATCCCACCGAAGACAGGTATTGGGAAGCGCGCGACTTTGCACCCGAAGCAGAACTGCGTGAGATGTTGGGCACCTGGGATGATTTTGATGTACATAAAACAAAATGGGAAACGTATGGTTATGGCTATCTGAACGCCATTCCTGCACACCATCCCGCCCTGATAGAGATGTATCGCGCTTACAACAATGTCAACTGGGTATGGGCGCCCTATTACTCTATCCACAAACAACTGTCCGGACTGATCGACATCGCTACCTATATAGATGATCCTGTCATTGCCGCGAAAGCCTTACTGATTGCAAAAGATATGGGTTTGTGGATTTGGAACAGGCTGCATTACCGCACATTTGCGGGCGTCGAACTGATTGACAGCCCGCAAGCCGAACGCAGGGCCAACCCCGGCAACCGCTACGAAATGTGGAACATATACATTGCAGGTGAAGATGGTGGAACGGGCGAATCGTTAGCCAGGCTTTCAGAAATGGTAACCGATCCTGTCGAAAAAGAGCGCCTGCTCGAAGCGTCGACCTTCTTCAACAGCCCTGCATTTTACGACCCGCTGTCGAAAAACATCGACGACATACGCACCCGGCATGCCAACCAGCATATACCCAAGATTACGAGCGTGCTCCGGAGCTTCAGGGGAGTCAACGACCCGGATTATTATAACATGGCGGAAAACTTTTGGACGATGATCCAGGGACGCTACCGCTATTCGCCGGGCGGCGTAGGCAACGGCGAGATGTTCAGGCAACCCTACACGCAGATAACGAGCATGACTACTAATGTAACAACAGACCGGCAACAAAACCGCAATCCGATGACTACGCTCAACGAGACGTGCTGCACATACAACTTAGCCAAGCTCACCAAAGATTTAAACTGCTTTAATCCTGACGATGCCAGATACATGGACTACTATGAACGGGCACTCTACAACCAGCTTGTGGGTTCCCTGGCACAGGATTGGTACGGCACGACCTACCAATATGCGGTGGGCATCAACGCAACAAAACCGTGGGGTATTTCGGGCGAACAACCGGGCAATGCCACCCCGCAATCTACATGCTGCGGCGGCACCGGCTCCGAAAACCATGTCAAATATCAGGAAGCGACCTATTTTGTGTCCGACAATACACTCTGGGTCGCGCTGTATATGCCAACCACGCTTGTCTGGGACGCCCAAAATGTAACCATCCGGCAGGACTGCCTGTGGCCGGCAGAAAGGTCAACGATTCAACTGACCCATGGTGAAGCCAACTTTGCCATCAAGCTACGCGTGCCTTATTGGGCTACGGATGGCTTTGATGTGAAACTCAACGGCACACCGGTGGCCTCAAGTTACCAGCCTGGCTCGTACGTGACCATCCCGGCGCGCAACTGGACAACAGACGACGTCGTAGACATAACCATGCCGTTCAGCAAGTATATCGACTACGGACCGGACAAAATGGAGACAGCCGCCACAGGGCAGAATGAGGCAAACACCCCATTCATCCCCATGTGGGCAGGTACGATCATGTATGGTCCGTTGGCGATGACGGCTACAGGCATAACCAACTGGAACGAGGCGACAATCAATGTCGACTCCCATTTAGAAGATATCGTACTCAACAGACCCAGCGGCGGCACAACAGGTCCCAACGGCAATCTCTATACCCTCACCCACGGTGACAAAGTATTCCAGCCTGATTACTACCGGAGCGCCAACACAACCCACTATTTCAGGATCAACATGACGGACGACGCTGACGTCGAAGCCAACACATCCATTGCCGGCCAAGTGACTAAGGACGCTTTGAGCGAACTGTTAGATATCGCAAAACAGTATAAAGCGGCTCAAGACGCATGGAATGCCCTCGAAAATAAAGTGCCGGAACATCCGCCCTGGGCGCCGCATGGGTTTGCCCGCCTGATGGAACAATTCAACCTGGCGCAGCGTGTGCATGGCAATGAAGACAAAAACTACACCCAGACCGAAGTCAACATGGCTGCCTCAAACCTTAATGTTGCCATCAACACGATACGACCCGGCAACCTGCCCGAACTCGAAGATTTGGATGAGTTGCTGGCTTTGCTCAGAAAGGTCAAAGCGGTCACCTCCCCTGCATCCGAATTAACCGAAGCCATTGCTTATGCCGAAATGGTAGCAGAATATGTTGGCGACGGAAGCGGTACGCACGATATGATCGAAACGGCTGTGGCAAGAATTAAAGCAATAAAATAATAAAACAATGGAGAATAAAACAAACGAACGACTTGTTTTGTTGCGGGATTATATGATGAAAAAGAATCTGAAAGCATTCATCATTCCCTCAACAGATGCGCATATGAGCGAGTATATTCCCGAACACTGGGAATCAAGAAGATGGTTAAGCGGTTTTACAGGTTCGGCCGGTACGGTTGTAGTAACGTCCGATAAGGCAGGCTTGTGGACGGATTCGCGCTATTTCCTGCAGGCTGCCGACGAACTGTCGGGAAGCAGTATCATGCTGTTTAAAGACCGGTTGCCCGAAACAATCAGCATCAAGGACTGGTTGAAAACAGAACTGACAGATAACGATCGCGTCGGGATAGACGGCAATGTATACCCGGCCAAAGATGCAATAAAATTAAAAACCGATTTGGAGGCTGAACATATCAAACTCGTTTCCGACAATGATCCTTTTGAAGAAATATGGTACGACCGCCCGCCATTGCCTAAAAATCCCGTTTCGGTACATCCTTTTAATCTGTCGGGCGAGACTGTCAGCCAAAAGGTTGAGAACGTACTGGCAGAAGCTGGCAAACACGATGCTAATGCTGTTTGGATAAGCACATTAGATACTGTTGCCTGGCTCTTTAATATACGGGGAAGCGATGTCCCGTATAATCCGGTAGTTGTGGCGCATGCCTTTATTTCGAAAGACGAGCGTATTCTTTTTATTGATCCGGAGAAAATCACACCTGCGCTATCCGAACACCTGCGAAAAGAAGGAGTCAGCACGATCTATTATCATAATACAATTGAATTTCTGTCAGGATTATATAATCATTCGGTATGTTTGGACAGCAGCAAACTGTCTTATGGGATTCATACTTTACTGTCAGAGCGAAACTGGGTGGTAGATACCGTCTCGGTGGCCGATTTGTTAAAAAGCATGAAAAATGAGCTTGAAGCCGAAGGATTCCGTCGATCCATGGTGCGCGACGGGGTTGCACTGACCAGGTTTTTTATGTGGCTCGAAAAAGCGATACCCGAAGGCATTGTCACAGAATATAATATCGGTCTGAAATTAGAGGAATTACGAAGCGATCAGTGCGGTTTTGTAAGTGAGAGTTTTAACACCATTGCGGGATATGCATCCAACGGAGCCATCAACCACTACCATCCCACGCCGGAGCACTGCAAACAGGTCATGCCGGAAGGACTTTTGTTGATTGATTCGGGCGGACAATACCTTGACGGAACAACTGATATCACCCGTACCGTTGCCGTCGGACCCTTAACCGAAGGGATGAAAAAAGACTATACGCTTGTCCTTAAAGGAATGATTGGACTGTCGAATGCGGTTTTCCCGGCCGGAACAAGAGGCTCGCAAATTGATATGCTGGCGCGTAAGGCAATGTGGGAACACGGTATCAATTATTTGCATGGAACGGGACATGGCGTCGGACATTATTTGAATGTACACGAAGGTCCCCACAGCATACGGCAGGAAGAAAATCCGGTTACGATACGCGCCGGGATGATTGTCACCAACGAACCGGGTATTTACCGCGACCACGAATACGGCGTAAGAACTGAAAACATGATGCTTACGAAGCTTGCGATGACAACCGGTTACGGCGATTTTTACAAGTTTGAAACACTAACACTTTGTCCGATTGATACAACGCCCATCATCCACAAAATGATGACAGCCGATGAAATCAATTGGTTGAATGATTATCACCAAAAGGTATACGAAAGACTTTCGCCTCATCTATCGAACGAAGAAAACGATTGGTTAGCTAAAAAGACAATAACATTATGACAACAATTTTCACTAAATTTCCGCGCACCTTTTGGGTGGCCAATGCCATTGAGTTATTTGAGCGCTGGGCATGGTACGGTTTTTATTTATTATTTGCAAACTACCTGACCGGTTCGTCTGACTTGGGCGGACTTGAATTTTCACAAAGTCAGAAAGGTATGATTATGGGTGTAGGCACGGGCATACTTTATTTCCTCCCTGTTCTCACCGGCGCCATTGCCGACCGCTACGGTTACAAGAAAGTGCTGGCGCTCGCCTTTATCATTTATGCTTCCGCATTTGCACTTTTCCCGCAGGTATCATCCTACTCAACGGTTTTTATCATGTTCATCTACTTGGCTTTGGGAGCAGCGCTGTTTAAACCCGTCATCTCGGCAACCATCGCCAAGACAACAACGAAAGAAACATCCTCCATCGGATTTGGGATCTTCTACATGATGGTGAATATCGGCGCTTTTTTCGGCCCGTTGGTTACACTGCTGTTTAAAGGACAGTCGCAGATGATTTTCTATGTATCGTCCATCATCATCCTATTTAACTTTGTATTGTTGATTTTCTACAAAGAACCGGAACAGGCACAAGACCCGGCCGAGCAAGTTGAGACAAAAGGGGAAAGTACATTACTTCAAACATTCGGGCAGATATTCCGTAATATGGCAAGTATTTTCAAAGACCCCAGGTTTCTTGTTTTCCTGATTATTGTAGCCGGTTTTTGGACGATGTATCTTCAGCTATTTTTCACCCTTCCCGTTTTTATTTCCCAGTGGGTGGACACCAGCGCCATGTATCACTTCTTTGATACCTGTATTCCTTTTATAAGCGCCAATTACAGTCCGGCGCCGGGCGTAATGGACGCAGAGTTTGTGACAAATCTGGATGCACTCTATATCATTCTTTTTCAAATCGTTGTTTCGACGATCGTGATGCGGTGGAAACCACTTCATTCCATGATGGCGGGCTTTCTGGTATGTTCGATTGGAATGGCGCTGACGCTGTTTTCACAAAATGTGCTTTTTACCATGGTAGCCATGCTTATTTTCGCTTTGGGAGAGATGTCAGGCTCGCCTAAAATTACGGAATATATCGGCCGGATAGCGCCACCGGACAAAAAAGCATTGTATATGGGCTATTCGTTTCTCCCTGTTTTCCTGGGTAATATCCTTGCAGGCTTTATTTCGGGCAATGTCTATCAGGGCATGTCGGATAAGGTTACCATCACAAGAACATTTGTTGCTGAAAAAGGATTGCAGATGGCTGACGGTCTGACGACAAACGAATATTTTAATGAAGTCGCCCGCCAGGTAAACATGAATACGCAGGAATTAACAAATCATCTCTGGACTACGTATAATCCTTCAAGTATTTGGATGGTGATACTGGCAATCGGGATTGCGGCGACAGTCTGCCTTTTTATATACGACAAGGTGGTTACGGTTAGGAATGAATAATCGGAAAACCCAAAAAACATAAGAATTTGCGATTATAATCGCAAATTCTTATGTTTTTTGTTTCCGAATCTCCTGTAAACTGCCGCCATTGCGGACTTGATCTGCAATCCCCTGTACAAAAAGAAGATCCCGAAACAAGTTCAGGATGACACAAGGGTTTTTTAGAAGCGCCCATAAAAGAATGATCTCTTTTCCTGGAAAAATTATTTTAACATGGGGGAAATAAGAGTTTATTTCATTACATTTGCACAATTTTTAACAACAGACCTTCTTTTCGTATTGTGGAACGAACATTTTATAATGCATGAAATTGAAACTGATTTATCCCGGATGGGACAAATTGCCGGGGCAAACAACATTTATACTTCCACCTCATGGGCCGGTAGTTTTTGCCGCCACCCTTCCCGATTATGTTGACGTCTCTTTTACCGACGACAACGTAGAAGCCATTGACTTTGATGAACCTTGTGACTTGGTTGCCATATCCATGATGTTAAGTACCCAGGTGAAAAGAGGTTGGGAGATTGCAGCCGAGTTTCGACAAAGAGGGAAAAAAGTCATCTTCGGCGGTATTTCGACGATGCTTCATGCGGAAGAAACAGTTGAACATGCCGATTCCGTATTTCTGGGTGAAGCCGAAGGACGCATGAAAGAGGTGCTGGACGACTGGAAAAACAACCGTCTGAAAAAAGTGTACAATTATATGGGCCAACATCCGCCGATCGAATCGATTGGCCCTGCGCGCCGCGATTTATACCAGCGCAATTTATACAACCACAAGGGCGTACAGATGGTTGATTTGTTTCATGCCTCCCGCGGGTGCCGGTTCAGTTGTTATCCGTGCGCTGTATCCTATCTGGGTGGTCGCGTCTTTCGTCCCCGACCAATGGATAAGGTGGTGGAAGAGCTGGCAACCATCGAAAACAACCGCCTTTTTGTGGTCGACAATTCTTTGGCGCAGGACAAGGAATGGGAGATGGACCTTTTCAGGGAAATGATTCCATTAAAGAAGAAATGGGTCAGCCATTCGATCGAAGACGACCCCAAAATACTCGACTTAGCAGCCCGGGCTGGCGCATGGTATGTCTATCAACCTATCTACGACACATCCGATTATATACGGGAGCGCGTCAAACGGTATCACGATCATGGGATTGGGGTCGAAGGCACCATCCTGATTGGATTGGATAACCAATCGGAAGAAGACATCAAACGGTTAATTGATTTTCTATTGGAGATCCATCTTGATTTGGCGGAATTTACGGTCATGACACCTTTTCCGCACACCAAGGGATTTGATGATTTGCTGCGCCAGGGACGTATTTTCGACTTCGACTGGAATCATTATAATGCCGGACAGGTCGTGTTCCATCCCAAACAGATGTCGGCCGAACGGTTGCAGGAACTGTATCACTATGCCTGGGATTTGTTTTATCACGATGAAACTCAGGAACAAAAGATGTTTCATCTCTTTACCAAGGTCATCCTCAAAGAAATGGCAGAAGGTACGTTTCGCCCTCGAAACAGGGAACTGCTCAATCAATCGTTCGGAAAAAAAGTAAACAGAGAATTAATACGTTGAACTAAATATGATAATTGCAGTCTTTTATTACACCCAAACAGGGCAGGCGCTTGAGATTGTTCAGAAGGTCTGCGAGCCTTTGGTCGCTGCCGGACTGCAGGTCGTTTACAGGGAAATCATCCCGGAAGTACCTTTTCCTTTCCCGTGGTCGAGCAGTTCCTTTTTTCAAGCTTTCCCCGAATCGCGGTTAGCAGTTCCTTGCCGGCTGAAGGCTTTTGATCTGAGCGATATACAGGATGCGGATCTGGTCATAGTGGCGGGGCAGAGCTGGTACTTGTCTCATTCGATTCCGTTGCACGGTTTTTTTCAGTCGGAAGAGATAAGAAGCTATCTGAAAGGGCGGAAAATCGTTACGGTCGACGGATGCCGCAATATGTGGGTCATGAAACAACTCAAAACAAGGGAATATATCCACGCAATCGGTGCAGAATACGTCGGTTCTGTTGTCCTGCAGGATATGGCGCCCAATCTGGTCAGCGTCATCACCATTATCCGGTGGTTGTTTAAGAACAGAAAGGAAGCGACCCGCCTGTTGCCTCCCGCCGGCGTAGCACCCGCAGATATCCAGCGGGCTACCTGTTTCGGCGATATCCTGCTCGACACACTGAGAGAGGGAACGTTCGATACGTTGCAGGAACGATTCATGGAGAAAAATGCATTGACCTTTCTGCCGAAAATTTATTTTATCGAAAAGAATGGTTCCACCATCTGGGGCAAATGGGCGCAGTTTATTCTGAAAAAAGGCCCGTATCTTAGCCCGAAACGGGAACCTTACCTGCGACTTTTCAAGTATTTCCTCTTTTTTGTACTCTATGTGGTATCACCTTTCGGATCCCTCTTTTTCTATCTCATCTATCCTTTTCGCAAGGCTTCTCTGCGGAAAGCGCAGCATGAAATGTGTTACGAATTGGGAATGGACTGAATAATTGAATTATGTATTACGATTCATTGAAATTCTTATCTGTAAATTATGTAAAAATTCTGTAATTTTGTCTTAAAATTAAATAATATGAGCAACTTGGTATACATAACCCGTTTTTCCACCTTCCTCCCGAACGAACCTGTTGAAAATGACGGAATGGAACAGTACATTGGATTCGTGAATAGTAAATCTGCCATAGCCAAGCGCCTGGTATTAAACAAAAACGGCATCCGACGCCGCTATTACGCATTAGATAAATCCGGCAATGTCACCCACACCAATGTTGAGATAGCTACCAATGCCGTCAAGGGTTTATTGGATGAACGCTTCGGATTAGACCAAATTGATTTACTGGCTTGCGGGACAGCATCGCCGGAGCAGATTATACCGTCGCACGGCGTCATGGTGCATGGTCAGTTGAAAGAAACCCGACCGATGGAAGTCGTTTCGTTTGCAGGTTCCTGCTGCACAGGGATGCAGGCGCTGAATTATTGTTACCTGTCGATATTGGCGGGAAATGCCCGAAATGCCGTTAGTGTGGCCTCCGAACGACTGACTGCCTGGATGACGCCCAATTATTTCGAAAAAGAATCGGAGTTGCTGAATCAGTTAAGCGACAATCCCATTCTGGCGTTTGAAAAAGAATTTTTGCGCTGGATGCTTTCCGATGGCGGAGCGGCTTTACTGGTGCAGGACAAACCGGCCGAAACAGGATTCTCGTTCCGGATTGATTGGATTGAACTGACATCCTACGCCAGTGAGAGAGAGACATGCATGTATGCCGGAGCCGACAGGGACGCCGAAGGGAATCTGGTCGGATGGGCACAGTTTCCCGAAACGGAATGGCTGCAAAAGTCGCTTTTCTCGCTGAAGCAGGATACGCGGCTGCTCGACAAAAATATTGTCCCGTTAGGTATCCGTTTTATGCAGGACATCATTCAAAAGCGAAATTTCGACCCGAAAGTAGTCGACTGGTTTCTGCCGCATCTTTCGTCGATGTACTTTGAAGATAAAATAAAGGCGGCGATACGGGAAGCGGGATTTAATATCCCTGATGAAAAGTGGTTTGTTAATCTGCCGGAAATTGGAAATGTAGCCTCGGCCTCCGCCTTTTTCATGCTCGAAGAGCTGGCGCGGTCGGAGAAAATCAAACGGGGTGATAAAATCCTGCTGATGGTGCCCGAAAGCGCACGGTTTTCGTATGCCTATGCGTTGGTAACGGTGGTTTAATGGAGTATAACCATGGTGTAAATAAAAATGATTATTCATTCAGGAAATGAAAACGAAAGAAGTTCCGCAGGATTTAAAATATTTTAAAGACTTGGTAATCCGAGACTTGGCATACGCCGTTGATGATGAAGGACGTTATACAAGTGTTGTCAGCGATGGATGGGTCGTAAAAAACGATATGCTGGGGATTGTTTGGGACGATATTCTGGCAGAATGTGAGCCGATCCGACAACAAGTCCTGGCCAAAGAATTAAGCCCGATCGCCTATCACATGAAGAAAAACTTACTGGATATCAGTCTGTTATCGGGTTATTCGGGCATTCCGAAACGAAAAATCAAAAAACATTTGCGATACGAAGAATTTATGAAGTTGGATGAGACAACTTTACAGCAATATGCAGATGCCCTGCGCATCACAGTCGAAGAATTAAAACAGGTGAATTGATGGAGTTGAATTTAGAGCACCGAACCGCTGCCCATTGTGAAAATGGGGTTACTTCCAGTCTTTTACGTTACTACGGATATGATTATTCCGAACCATTGATATTCGGGCTATCGGGTTCGTTGTTTTTCGTAAATCTTCCTTTTATCAAATTAGCCGGCTTTCCGGTGGTGTCGTTCCGGCCATTGCCGGGGTTTATTTTTGCACGCGTGATGCGAATGTTAGGGTTTAAGACCTGTCAGAAGATTTTTCTCAGCAAGAAAAAGGCCGAAAAAAAACTGGACAGCCTGCTCGAACAGGGCATTCCGACCGGCGTTGTCGTTGGGATGTATTATCTGCCCTACATGCCGATTGAATATCGCTTTCATTTCAATGCGCACAACCTGTGTATCATCGGAAAAGAAGACGATCACTACATTGTCAGCGACCCTTGTGCCATCGAGAAGGTAAATCTTTCAAGGAAAGACATGCTGCGTGCACGGTTTGCGAAAGGGACTTATCCGCCGTTAGGCAAACTGTACTGGATTAAATCGCTTCCCAAAGAAAAGCCGGATTTGAATGTGCTGGTGCGTAAGGCAATCCGCAAAAATTGTTTTCGGATGCTTCACCAGCCAGGCCCGGTGCCTTATGTCGGGGTAAACGCTTTTCAGTATATGGCGAAAAATATTCCCCGTTTTCCCGAAAAATATGGCCCCAGAAGGGCCGCCTTATACCTGGCTCAAATTGTTCGGATGATGGAAGAAATAGGCACAGGCGGCGCAGGATTTCGTTTTTTGTATGCGGCTTTCTTGCAGGAAGCGGCGGCGATTACCCAAATCGACGAACTTAATGTCTTTTCGGAACGAATGACAGCCATCGGCGACCTGTGGCGTGAATTTGCAGCCGAAGCCGCACGGATTTGTAAAAACCGCTCTGCTGAAAATGTTAATTATGAATCTATCGGTAAGTTTCTCGGAGAAATAGGGGAAAAAGAGACGCAGTTTTTCCGTGACTTAGAAAAAACAGTATGATGTATGGACGCTCCAATCATCCAAATAGATGACCTGCGTAAAACCTACAAAGGCGCTTCCCATCCTTCGGTCGACGGTCTGACACTGTCGGTGCGGAAAGGCTCTTTTTTCGGATTGTTGGGGCCAAACGGCGCCGGCAAAACAACCACGCTTTCCATCCTGTGCGGACTTCGCTGCTTTGATAAAGGCATGATTACCATCAAAGGAATGGGGTTGGAGAAAAACCTGCGGCGCATCAAACCATTGATTGGCGTTGTACCGCAGGATATTGCCCTGTATCCGGAACTGACTGCCGATGAAAATCTGCGCTTTGCCGGCAACATCTACTCCCTTCCGGAAAAGTTACTGCACGAACGGATTGATTATTATCTGCAACTGTTCGGGCTGACTTCGCACCGGCGGAAAAAGACCGGTTACCTGTCGGGCGGCATGAAACGGCAGGTAAACCTGATTGCGGCGCTGCTGCATCAACCCGACATCCTGTTCTTGGACGAGCCTACCGTTGGAGTAGATGTACAGTCGCGACAAATCATCGTTACGAACCTTCAGCAACTAAACCGTGAAGGAATAACGATTGTCTATACGTCGCACGATATGCACGAAGCCGAACAGTTGTGTTCGTACGTCGCATTAATGAACAAAGGGAAAATTGTTTGCGAAGGGATTCCTTCCGAACTACTCCGTGATGAGAACGTTGATTCGCTTGAGAAGTTATTTATTTCTAAAACCGGTATCAATAAATCATGATGATGAAACGGTTCAGAGCGCTATTATACAAGGATTTTCTGTTGCTTATCCGCGACTTCTGGGGGTTGGTTCTCCTTTTTGCGATGCCCTGGGCATTGGTATTATTGATGACCCATTTGCAGGACAGCACCTTTCGTTCGGTCAATGAAAACCGTGTCCCTATCTACCTGCTGAATGCCGACCAGGACTCGTTGGGCAATATGATCAGCCGCCAACTGCACGCCAGCCCCATCTTTGAAATCACGACTGAGATAAATGGGAAAAAATTGACAGACAAAGAAGTAGAAGAACGCGTATCCAAAGGGGATTTCCTGATGGGTATCATCATTCCTGCGTATTCGACCCAAACATTACGCGAACGTATCCGTCATATCATCGACGAAACGTTCAATGGCGAGCCGATTCCCGAACACAGCGATAGCCTTATCATCAGAGTATTAATCGACCCTGCCACCAAAAGTTCGTTCCGGACAACCATTGCCGGCGCCATGAGAGAAAATGCGCTGATGATTCAGAACAGGTTGCTTTTCAGCGAAATCACACGTCAGGTAAATCAATGGATACCCATGCCCATCAACCTTAATTTTGATACCGGCGACATGATTGCAATCAGGGAATCCTACGCACAGTCGGCCACAGCCAAGATTATGCCTAATTCCACCCAGCATAACGTGCCGGCGTGGAGTATGTTTGCCATCTTTTTCATTGTCATCTCATTAGCCGGCAATATGATTCGCGAAAGGGAAATCGGATGTTACAACCGGTTGATGACGATGCCTTCTTCATTTCACGAGTACCTGTTCAGCAAAATCTGTATCTATCTGACCGTATGTCTTTTGCAACTTTTTCTGATGATTGCTACCGGTATCTATCTGACTCCGCTTTTTGACCTTCCGGCCTTGAAATTGGGACACAGCATACCGGCATTAGTCTGTATGTCGGTATCTGCTTCTTTAGCCGCCATCGGTTATGGGCTGGCCATTGGCAGTCTGGCACGTACTCACCAGCAGGCAAGTATCTTCGGGGCTGTTTCGGTCGTTATTCTGGCTGCAATCGGAGGGGTTTGGATACCTACCTTTATTATGCCGTATTATATGCAGGTATTGAGTCGTATTTCACCGCTCAACTGGGGATTGAACGGATTCAACGACCTGTTTGTGCGCGATTCCGGCCTGATGGATGTGATACCTGAAATCTTGTCCCTTTTAATTTTTTTCACCCTCACCTTGCTTATTTCCTTTTGGATGAACCGGAAACGACGCAGGCTCTAAGAAGATTGAATAACGGAGTAACTGAATAACTGATTTATAATTCGTAACTGTCGCGTATATGTCTTAGCCGAAACAAATTTTTATCCTTCAGTACTGTACATAATTTTCAGGGCGTTTCTACAAACGCCTTGTCAATTATCAATTGTCAATTCCCTGTAATCAAAAAATTTGATCAGTTTGCGGCTTAATGGGGGCATTTGTTTGCGGGTGATTAATTCGATCGGTTCGAATACGACATCGGGCGCCACACGTACCTTTGAACGGAATAAATCCTTGATCTGCTTTACAAACATTTCGCTGTTGTTCCGACTGCCTACACGGATGCAAATATTATCCGTACCAATCGTACTGGTGTATACCTCTACAATGTAATTCTCGACCTCAGGAATATTGTCGAGGATATCGTACAATGCCGAAGGATAAAGCGTAGTGCCTTTGTATTTAATCATTTGCCCCTTTCTTCCGATAATAGGCCCCAGGCGCAACGAGTTGCGGCCACAGGCACAAGGCTCGTCAAAATACACGCAGACATCGCCTGTTTTAAACCGAATCATGGGCATCCCCTCAACCCCCAGCGTCGTAATCGTTATTTCGCCCGGCTCTCCCTTATTAACCGGCCGGTTTTGGTCGTCTAAAAACTCGACAATCGTCAGATCCGGTTTGTGATGTGCGCCGCATTGCTCTTCACATTCATTAAACGAAGATTGCATCTCGGTCGAAGCATAATTGGAATAAAGCGACAATTCAGGCCATTTTTCATGAATTTTTTCGCCCAGTATCGTATAAGCATGGTCATTTGTACGCACGCTTTCTCCTACGCAAATGGCTCGTCGCAACGACGACTGACGATAGTCAATGCCATGATTTTCTGCAAATTCAATCAATTTCATTATGAATGAAGGCACGCATACACAGACGGTAGGTTGGATGCGCCGGATGGTGTTCCACTGTAATTCCGGAATACCGTTCCCTACGCGTATGATTCCTGAACCAAACCGAAAACTTCCTAACAGACAGGCTATTCCAGCCATAAATGCGCGGTCGTTTGTGGCCATCAACTGAATAATGTCGTTTTGTTTACATCCGCAAAACCCATACGAAAGAGATTCGCTCAAAGCCAATCGTTCCAGGTCGTTTTTTGTAAGGGCGAATGTAACGGGGTCGCCCAATGTTCCGGAGGTGGTTACATAATCTAATATATGTTCAGGCAAGACACAGAGAAAATCCATATTCCTGATTTGCAAATCCTGTTTGGTGGTCACAGGGATTTGTTGCAGGTCTTCAATTTTTTTTATTTTTGAAACGTCAATCTTTTCCTGTTCAAACAATTCCTTGTAATAAGGGGAATGCGTGCGGACATACGCAAGCGTTTCCGCCATTTTTATTTCCTGAAACAGTTTGATCTCCGACAGCGGGAGGTTTTGGAGTTGTTCGCTTTTCATTTTCTGAATTATTTAAAATGTAACAGCCAAAAGTTCTTTGCCTATACGATGTATTTCTTGTTCTATTTCCTTTTTCTTGGCATAGCTCAAATAGGTGCATCCTGAGGCATATTGTCTCATAAGTGCAGTATTCATACCCATGCGCCTTGCTACTTTAGTAGGTGAAATAAAATTATAATATGTAAAAAATCCAGCTAAATCATAGACATATTCAAATTCGAGATTACCATCATTTAATGCCGGAGGTATCTCTTTCCCTGCTTCTTTGGAAATTTTGATATATTCTTTTGGAAATTTCTCAAAGTCTCTTTTTGCTTCTTCTAACGTATCCCCGTATGACATAGCTATATCAAACCCTTCCATCATAATACAAAACCCAGTTTTCGACCTGCCAATAATTGCTTTTACTTTTTTCTTTTCCATAATGATTTATGTTATAAGAGTAGGATTTATTTTAGTCCTGCTGCTTTTATTACTTTATAAAATTCGTTTTGCGGCACTTCTTTACTCCCATGCCTTCCTATTTTGATCAAGTAAGGATAGTCTTCATGTCCATAATACCTATGAGCCATCTCTTTAACAACATACCATCCTGCCTTTTCCAAGCGTCTATGTAATTCTGAAAATTTCATCAGAACTTTTATTTATTTATTTTACGATGCAAATATATAGCCGTTTCGCTATATAAACAAAAATCTATACAATTATTTTTACCGGAAGAGAGGAAAATTTTTTTTCAGCACAACAACACAAAGAACACAGCGTTCTCTCCAATTTTCAATTTTCAATTATTTTTCCTATGTTTGCAGCGGCAAATATAACCTACTGATGGAAAATAGTCCGGCAAAAATACCTTCTCCGCTGCTTTCGCTTGTACCTGTGATTGTACTGGTCGGGTTATTGTTTTTTGCTATCCGTATTTTCGGAGGCGATACGATGGAAGGCGCCAGTCAGATGGTTTTGCTGGTTGCTACGGCTGTTTGTATTCTGATTGCCATGACACATTGCCGAGTCGGCTGGAAACAAATCGAATCGGCTATCGTCCGCAATATCTCAGGCGTGACCACCGCCTTGCTTATCCTGCTTCTTATTGGCGCACTGTCGGGGAGCTGGA
>Ga0099364_10003658_pt1 | contig 23696 bp, 14 predicted proteins | sample TergutTh196P3_FD_73070 | JGI IMG/M metagenome (GOLD analysis project Ga0099364, IMG submission 73070) | Microcerotermes parvus P3 segment gut microbial communities from Pointe-Noire, Republic of the Congo - Th196 P3 | ecosystem: Host-associated > Arthropoda: Insects > Digestive system > Gut ...
AATTAAGCAAAATGGAGATAAGATTATTGTGTACGACAAAAATCTTAAGACGTTTTGATGTACGCGCTCGGCGGTATTTTTTCCCTATATTTTTTCAAAAAAAATTATTCGCCTGTGTGTAATTCAAAAAAAAATATCTATATTTGCGGTTTTTATTAAAAATATTAATTTTTGTTTTTTCAATACAGTAAGAACCTATGGACATCAACGAAAACAGCAACAGACTTGCGGCAGTGGAGGCTATTTTAGCAGATTTTTCAATTAAAATGCAAGAATTACGTGAATCGCAAGCCGAAACAGACAAGCAGTTGAGGCAATCACAGGCTGAAACAGCAAAATCGCAGGTTGAAACAGACAGGCAGTTTAAGCAATTGCAGGCTGAAACAGCAAAATTGCAAGCCGAAACAGACAAGCAGTTTAAGCAATTGCAAGCCGAAACAGCAAAATCTCAAGCCAAAACAGACAAACAATTGAGAATCCTTACCGAACAAGTTACCGGTATTTCAAAAAGCAACGGTTTATTTGCCGAAGATTACTTTCATAACTCCTTTAAAATTGACGATTTGAACTTTTTTGGAGAACATTTTGACAAGGTTATTAGAGGAAAAGGCACAATAGTAAACGATGAGTACGATTTTGTTCTTATTAACGGAAAAACAGCGGGTATTGTAGAGGTAAAGTACAAAGCGCGCAAAGACGATATTGAAAAAGCCCTTAAAAAACCGGACACTTTCAGAATAAATTTTCCTGAGTATCAGAATCATAAAATATATCTGGCGATTGCTGCATTGTCGATTACAGAAACACTCGAAAACGAATGTAAAAAACAAGGCTTGGCTGTAATTAAGCAAAATGGAGATAAGATTATTGTTTACGACAAAAATCTTAAGACGTTTTGATGTACGCGCTCGGCGGTATTTGTATTGCCCATTAGCTAAGAGTTCGACGAAGTTTATACGTTAAAAATGCCTCCATTTTTTATGTAATATTGAAAAAAAAAACATAAAATTGCAAAAAAAAAAATATAAAAAAATTTTTTTTTAATAAAAATTGTAGTATCTTTGCCGCGAATTTTTAATTTAATAATTTTAACAAATAATTTTAATTTTTTAACGCAATTTTTTAATAGTTTTAGTATGATGAATTACAAAAAAGTATTTATTACGTTTATCGCTTTGGTAGCGATAGTAACGATGAGCAATGCTCAAATTTGGATAGGCGGAGGACTTGGTTTCGGCTCTGAAGGTGGCTCTTGGACTAGGAGTGGCGTAACTGGAAATTATCCGTCAACAACACAGTTTTCTTTTTCTCCTAAGGTTGGTTATTATGTGAGTGATGCAATTTCAGTCGGATTAGGCTTCGGCTTAACCACTTATTCGCAGACACATACACCGGTTGGTGCAACCGTTGAAGATAAGTACAGTACGACGGCATGGAACTTAGACCTTTTCGCTCGTTACACTGCTTTTGAAGCCGGTAACCTGTCGTTACTTCTTCAGGGTGGATTTGGTTTTGGCGGTAAAAATGGGGAGGATAATCTGAGTGATCCTACCAAATTCGAAAAACACGACCCCATCTCCTTTTTCGACATAAATGTCATTCCTGTGGTGCAGTACAGTCTGTCAGATAGATTTAGTCTTGAGGCAAGTTTTAACTTTTTGGGATTAGGTTTTTCTTCTGAAAAATCAGAAGACGCCACAAACTCTGCTAACTCAACTACAAGAACAGAGTTTGGTTTAAACGTCAATAAAAACGTTGGGTTACTTCAAATAGTTCCGATGTTCAATGTCGGTTTGGTTTTCAAACTATAAGCCACAAGTTTGTATACACAAAAAATAAGCTCGGCGTTTTGTCGGGCTTTTTTTGTTGTGTTATTTCCTCTGATATAAGAATGGTTGATAGTGCCTCAAATTGTCTGAATTAAACATAATTTCAAAATTTTCAAAATTAACAGATTTGCCGGGTACATTTTAACCTACGATACCCGATTTGCCTTTCATTTTGTAAATTATGCAAAAATTATGTAATTCTGTAAATTTTTGACGAATCAGATTATTTGAGCCACTACCCGCTTTTATTTTTCTTCTTTTTTACCTGCTCTCTACACAAACTTCTCCCTTTTCTGCAGATTCAACAGTCCTACCATCATGAACACTATTCCGCCAACAATAAGGAATATGCGGCTTTTAACTATTGTGTTGTGCCATATCATAGGGTGGATGTTGTTAGGCGTTTGGAATGGATTCAAGAATACGTTCCAGAATGAGAGGCTTATGCCTGCAGAAGAGCTTTGTCCGCCACCGCCGCCACCGCCGCCACCGGAATTCATCCAGATAAACAGAAACATGCCAATGAGTATTAATAATACCGCTGTGCCGTTACCGCTGCGGGTAATGGTGGAAAACATAAAAGCGAGATTTCCGAAAAATAGCATCGGGAATATCAGTTGGGCAGCCATTTCGGCTATGTTGACAGGATAGAGCAGTATGCGGGCTACGTAGGCAAATGCAAGTATTATGAAATAATTGGCAACGTAGACCATAAGTATACGTAAACCCCAAACTTTGAAGCGATAGTTGGGTATACCAAAAATTATTTCTAAAATACGATTGTCTTCATCGTTTTGAATGCCGAAAACAACCGGATAGAATATCAGCAACAAACAAGGAAACAGCAAGGTGTTGTATATTGCCGCTTCGTTAATTTCCTGACGGTTCCAAGCTAACTGAAACATGAAAAATGCAAAAAATGCAAACGATGCCAGCAAAAACCAGAAAAATTTGCCAACGAAAATTATCTTTAAATTATACCGTATTACTCTGTAGCCGAGCGCTATATACTTTGTCATTGTTAATTACATATTTTTAAGTAAACATAAATAGGCGTCTTCAAGGTTTGCCTCCATCAAAATTGCATCCGGATGAGGCTGGGCGATTGACAGATAACGTACTTGTATCATGTCGCCGTCTTGGATATTGTGTATAACGAGCGATTTGTCTAAATGCTCGTATTCGTCTTTGTCAATCAGGAATTGCCACACTTTGCCGGTTGCCATGCCCACCATTTCCATCGGGTCGCCAAGATATTTTAAATCGCCCTTGTTGATTACCACTACTTGGTTACACGAGCTTGCAATGTCTTCTATGATGTGCGTTGAGAAAATCACGATGCGGTTTTTGCTCAATTCTACTAAGAGATTTCTAAAACGTATTCTTTCGCGGGGGTCAAGTCCGGCAGTAGGCTCATCGACTACTAATATTCGCGGCAAATGCAAAAGTATCAAGGCTATGCCTATGCGTTGCTTCATACCTCCTGAGAATGAACTGATTTTGTGGTCTTTGCGTTCAAACATGTGAACAGATTTTAATACATAGTCTAAGCGCTCGTTTCTAACTGTTTTGTCTGTTAATCCCTTCATAATTGCCTGATAGTCTAAAAATTCCCAAGCCGTCATATTTTCGTAGGTGCCAAATTCTTGCGGAAGAAACCCTATAAGGCTTTGCAGTTCTTCTCGATACGTCAGTGTGTCTAAACCATTAATCCAGATACTGCCGTAGCTTTGTTCGAGTATTCCTGTAATTATACGCATGAACGTAGATTTTCCGGCTCCGTTTGGACCTAATAGTCCGAACATTCCCGTTTTTATTTCGAATGATATACCCCGCAGCGCTTTGAATGGTCTGCGACGTTTTCCAATGATAGGAACGGATTTAACAAATCTAAAATAATTGCGTCTGAAGCCTGCAAAACGTCCGCTGATGCGTTCTATGTTTATGTCTTTGTCGTAAAGATATTGCGATGACACGAAAATTGTTAGTCCTATTACCCAAAACGAGCCTATGATGGCTGTCATAGCATTGTTGTCTAAATTGCGTTGCAGGATGGTAATTATCATTATCGGTATGCCCCAGAAGATGAATCCGTCGACGAAACGAACGAAACGGTTTGGGAAACGATGATAAAGAAATTCGTAAAAGCTTTGCCATAAATATAATGTAAGCGCGTAAATGGCAAATGAGAGAAAGAATATCCACGTTTTGCTTTCCAAATAAAAATATGTGAAGTATATTAAGAAACTCCAAAGCAAAAATTGCCATGCCACGCCAATAAAGTCTTTAAACGTGTGAAATTGAGGATTTAATCCTAACCGCTCGTTTAGGTCTAATCCGCTACCCCACTGTCTATTGAAACGTCCTGCGCGGTCGTAAATTTTCACTAAATTGCTTACAACAATATGTATATCCTGTTCTTTATCAATCACATCTGCGTTAGCTAAACGTAAACTTGTCTGCGCAAAATAAGTAACGCCCGGAATTCCAACAACGACAAGTAAAAAATATATTACCTGCCACAACGTTTCGTTTACGTAGAAATGTATCAGAGCAATACCTAAAAATGCGAGCCCCAAATGTATTAGCTTTATTTTTAGCGGCAAATCGCGATGCCATGCCAGCGCATTTTCTAATGACATTAATGCCGTAGGAATTACGAGTAAAGTCAGTAGTGTTGAGCATGCAAGTCCGCCTATTACTGTTACGGCAAACGGAGCGCCTATTAGCCCTGAGTATTCCGAATCGCCCATTGCCATTGGCAGCATGGCTATTATTGTGGTTATACTTGTAATGAGAATTGGTCGCACTCGCGAAAGTCCTGCCATTATCAACGCTCTTTCGCGTCCGTAGCCGCGCGTTCGCAATATGTTGGAATAGTCAATGAGCAGTATTCCGTTGTTTACCACAATGCCAAGCAGTATCAAAAATCCGGTTAATATGTTGGTATTCATCAGATTCGTATTGCCGGTTATCAGCAATGCAAGCAAAGAACCTATTGCGGCTAACGGCACTGTAAACATTATTACGAACGGTGTTGCAAGCGATTCGAAGACGCATGCAAGTATGATAAATATCAGCAAAATGGCTGCAAGTATTAGAAATTTAAACTCATCGAATTGGTTTTCCTGATGCAACACTTCTATAGCAATGCCGGCAGGTAAATTGTAACCTGCAATCATTTCGTTTATTTCTTCTCTATATCCTTCGAGCAGTGGTTTTGATTGCTCAACATCGCGAATAAACGAGTACGTTACGTTGAGTTGTTTGTCTTGATTGACGCGCGTTATTCGCGAACGCCCGAAAGCTCTGGTTATTGTTGCTATGTCTGGCAAATGATGCAGTCCTCCGGCAGCGTTTTCAACTTGAACCGTTTGCAATCGTTCTATAGGTATGTCTCGCGAACGTTGCTGTTGTCCTTCTTCTTCTTCGGCTGTGGGTTCGTTGCGAATGATGATGTCGTAGTACTCGCCTCCAACCTTAAATCGTGTTCCCGATGAAAACTCGGTGTTCATTTCCGACAAACCTGTAGTTATGTTATTTCGCGAAATGTTGAATGAATTGAGCATTATTTGGTCGAAGTTTAACCTTACTTCGGGCTGACGGCTTGGGAAAGACACCCGCGATGTTCTTATAAAGTCCTGATTATCAAGAAAAAATCTAAGGTCTTCGGCTACAAGTTGCATCATGTCGAAATCTGCTCCGCGAAGTATAACCCGCTCTTGACTTGAGCCTATTCCCAACATGCCCATAAATGATTCCATTCCGCTTGCGCCTCCTGCGCCACGGTTACCGCCTCCACCGCCTCCCATTGCGCTGGATATGTTTATTTGCGCGCCGTCTATGCGTGGCAGTCGTGTTTGCACATCTGTCTGGATATCAGACATTCCGCGATTGCTTAACTTTTTGTAGTCTTTCACAAGCACAAGCATCAACATTGCTTGTTCGGCGTTTACGCTTGTGATAACGTCTTGAAGTTCCGGTATTTCAGCTTCAATAAGCAGTTCTTCCAACATTCGCGCCACTTTATCAGTATTTTCGAGTGTTGTTCCGGTACGCATGGTCACGTTGATAGCAAATCTATCTACATCAACTTCTCTAAGTGTTGACACATTTGATGAAAGCGCTAATATTAATACCGTGCAAAGCAACACAACCGCTCCAAAAACTGTTGTCCCCGGATTTCGCATACAAGTCTTTAGCAAAACCATGTATATCTGCACAGGACGTTGCGAAAGCGAGACTTTTTCGTAGAAAACTATTTTGCCTTTTCGGAAACGAAGCAAAACGTATGTAACCATTGGTATAAAAAGCAAGGCTACCGCCATAGAAACCATCAACATAGAAACAATTGACATGCCAATGTGCGTTCCATAGAGCTTAATGAGAAAATTTTCTGTGAACAGAAACGGTAGAAAAACCGTTACAGTAGTCAACGTTGCGGCAAGTATAGAGCGCCACACTTCTTTAGTGCCTTGTGTAACAGAGCGTTCGGGGTTCATTCCGGAGCCAGACAGACGGTATATATTTTCGAGCACTACTATGCTGTTGTCGAGCAACAAACCCACTGCTAAAGCCATTCCCACAAGCGTAAGGCTGTTTATAGACAATCCTGTGGCGTAGAATAAATTGAACGCCGTGTAGATAGAAACCGGTATAGACAAGCCTATTAACAGAACTAATTTTATGTTTTTTAGGAAGAACCACAGCACAAATACTGCGAGTAAACCGCCCGTTAAGGCAAGTTCAATTATCTGATTTATATTGTTTTCGATTGTTTCGGCTGCGTTTGAATCAATCACAATTTCTACTTCAAACCCCAGCAAACGCTCATTTAGGTCGTCAATAACGTCTTTTGCACGATTTGCCAACTCTATCATATTTGACTGCGCATCGCTCATTAGCGTAATTCTAACCGATTCGCGCCCGTTGACCCTGCTGAATGAAGTTTCTTCTTTAAGGTCGAAAAATATTGTAGCCACATCTTTCAATAGTATCGGACCGGGCGCAACAATTATGTTTTCTATGTCTGAAATTCTTGAATATGTGGAGCTTACATGTACAAACATTTGCCTTTCGCCCTCTATAGCGTTGCCTACGAATACTCTTTCCTGCGCTTGACTGCTTAAAATGTTTGCTATTCTGGAGCTTGTGAGGTTCAACGCTTCGCATGCCTCCACGTTCAATCTTATTTCTATCGCTCTTTCGCGTCCGCCAAAGACGTTCACAGCAGCCACTCCGTCGATGTTTTCCAAATCGGAGGTTATCCTTTCGTCTACAATGTTTCTAACGCGGTCAGCGCCTCCCACGCCTCTAACCTGCAATGTCATAAAATTGCTGCCTACTAACGAGGCAAAATCAGCGCCACGTTGAACTCTGACCGTAAAACCGTCTGGCAGCGAGGTAGATACTTCCTTCATCTTTTCCTCCATGCGCAGGGTGGTGGTCTTGATATTTACGTTGTTCTTAAATTCGACCTGAATACTTGAACGACTGCTACTTATATCTGTCTGAATTCTATCTACGCCTCCCACAGAGCTTATAGCGCCCTCTATGGGTATAATTACCTCCGATTCAACAAATGCAGGGTCAAAGTCCTGTCGCGAACTTACATTTATTGTTAGCGTAGGCAACTCAGGATTTGGAAACAATTCAACAGAAAGCTGTTTATATGACACATAACCAAGCATGGTCAAGGATATAAACAACATGCTAATCGTGATTCTTTTGTTTAGGAGAAAGTTCATGGTTACTGATTAAAAATTCGGTGCAAAGAAACGATTTTTTTTTTAGAATAGCAAATAAAAAATTTAATATTTTTTATTAAAAATATTTTAGGTTACGTGGCAATTAGATTGTCCAATACGCCTAACCCCTGTCGCGTTATTTCCGGGCTGTCGCTGGTGCAGTCAATAATCGTAGAAAACGACACTCCGCCATACCCTCCGTTTATTACTAAGTCAACGGTATTTGCATATTTTTCGTAAATAAGTTCAGGGTCTGTTGAATATTCTACCATGTCGTCATCAAAATGCACTGATGTGGTAAGTAGCGGATTGCCTAAGCCTTCGACAATTGCAGCTACTATCTCGTTGTCAGGAATACGTATTCCTACTGTCTTTTTTTTAGTTTCCAGTATTTTTGGTACTTTGTTGCTGGCGTGCAGTATGAATGTAAAAGGACCGGGCAAATTACGCTTCATTAGCTTAAAAATGGGGGTTGGCACTTGTTTGGCATATTCGCTTAAATGACTTAAATCCCTGCAAATGAACGAAAAATTTGCAATCTCCGGCTTTATGCCCTTGATGCGCGCAATTCGTTCTACTGCCCTATGGTTGTGTATGTCGCAACCTATACCATACACGGTGTCAGTAGGGTAGATTATAACGCCGCCATCCTGCAGAACATTGACAACTGTTTCAATCTGCTTGGGATTAGGATTTTCAGGATATATTTTAATAATCATATTTGACTTATATTTCTCCGCAAAATTACTAATAAAATACATCCTAACCAAAAAAAAATGATATTTTTTGTTTTTTTATTAAAAAAAGTTTTGTATCTTTGCGATATATTTTATAAAAACGAACCGATTATGCGTAATTTTCTTATTTTCAGCTATTTAATTTTTGTTTCGCTGTTTGCTTCTTGCATAAACGCAAAAGAAACTTCTTCAATCCTTGTTACGGATTTGACTTGCGAATATTTAACGAACCCCCTGAACGTTGACGTTTTACAACCACGTTTGGCTTGGAAAATCATTCAGTCAGAAACGGCAAAAAAAGGACAGCGTCAAACTGCCTATCAAATCATCGTTGCCTCCTCTCTTGAACTGTTAAATTCAAATACGGGAGATATCTGGTGCACCGGCAAAGTAAAATCCTCTCAATCGATACAGGTAACGTACGAGGGTAGAGAACTTGAAACCATGCAAAACTGCTGGTGGAAAGTTCGTGTGTGGAACAACAAAGGCGAAGTTTCTCAATGGAGCGAGCCGGCTTACTGGAAAGTCGGCATAATAGACCCGCGCCGTTGGCTTGGCGAATGGATAGGCGGTAAACCTGACGAAGCACTGAGAGAATACAAAGAGTATGTTGCTGAAAATCACCGCAGACGCGATTTCGACCGCAATAGATGGATGAATCCGCCAACTTTGCCATCGCCTCTGCTTAGAAAATCCTTCAACGCTGAAAATTCTGTTGTCAGAGCCACGTTATACGCCTCGGCGTTAGGTTACTACAAATTTTGGATAAACGGCGAACGTGTAGGAGACCAACTACATGCGCCGGAATGGACAAATTATTTTGATTTCGTTCAATATCAAACATTTGACCTGACCGAAAAAATTAATAATGGTGAAAACGTAATTGCTGCAACACTTGCTGATGGATGGGCGCTTGGACGATTAGGCGGAATTAAATGGTTCAGGTTTTTTCCGCACAGAGGTTTTTATGCCCTTGACAGACGATTAACAGCGCAATTGGCGCTCGAAATGAGCGATGGAACAGTAAAAATCATACCTACTGACCAAACTTGGAAAATAATAGAGGACGGGTACATTTTGGAAGCTGACAATTTTGCAGGACAAACCATTGACGCGCGTAAAATTCCGCAAGGTTGGAACAATACCGGTTTTGACGATACCGGATGGGAAAATGTTTTTGTTGATAAAAACGAAACGCGTAATCTTGTTGCCCAAAAAAACGAACCTATAAGGGTGCATGCCGAACTTAAACCTGTGAGAATATGGCGCGTAGACGATAGATACTTTGCTGATTTTGGACAAAACATAGCCGGACATTGTGCATTGAAAATTAAAGGTAGTTCCGGACAAATAATTACTCTCAGACACGCCGAGTGGCTTGAGGAAAATGGCGAACTTTATACCAGAAGCCTTGGCTATGCAAGAGCAATAGACACCTTCATATTATCGGGAGACGATGATTATTTTGCACCGGAGTTCACATATCATGGATTTCAGTACGTAGAAGTTTCGGGCTTGGATTTTCCGTTGACCGAAGATATGATTGTAGCCCGCGCCGTATCAAGCGATCCGGCTGTTACCGGCTCGTTTGAAAGTTCTAACCCTCAACTTAACCAACTTTTCAGCAATATTTACTGGACACAGCGCAACAACATGTACAGCATTATTACCGATAATCCATCTCGCGATGAGCGCACAGGCGCTGCCGGCGACATACAAATTTTTGCGCAAAGCTCCATCTTTAACATGAATATGGCTGCGTTTTTTACCAAATACATTCGCGATTTTAGGGATGTAGCGCCCAACGGACAGTTTTTTTCAATGATTCCATCGCTACGTTTCGAAGGCTTTTGGGACGGCTGGATAGGAGCGCCGGGATGGTGCGAAGCAGGATTGATAGTGCCTTGGCGAATGTATGAAAATTACGCAGACGTTCGCGCGCTGGAAAATCTGTATTCAGAAATGAAAACACACATAGACGCAACACGAAGAGAAAATCCCGACCTTATTTGGCGAAACAGGCATAATCACAACAACGACTGGCTGAACGCCAACACTATAAGAAATCCGCCCGACCCTACCTATAGCAACCGACGCGGTGGAACGCCCGACAACGTTTTTGCAACAATATTTTTTGCTGCCGCCACTTCAATGTTGACTGACATAGCAAAAGTATTAAACCAAAACGCCGATGCAGCGCACTATGGAGCATTAGCTGACAGTATTAAAGCAAAATTCAGACAAGAATTTATCGATGAAAACGGACTTATTCAAGGCGATTCGCAAGGCGCATATTCAATGGCTCTGCACTACGGACTTTTTCCCGAGCATCTTCGCGAAATGGCGTTTGAGCATCTTGTAAGATGTATTCATGAATATGACTATCGATTATCTACCGGATTCATATCTACCCCGCTGATGATGCAATTATTAGCTGATTATGGACGTGTAGACATAGCCTATCGACTGCTCGAATCAACCCGTTTCCCTTCATGGCTGTATCAGGTTACATTGGGAGCTACAACAGTTTGGGAACGATGGGATGCATGGACGCCCGAAAACGGCTTCCGCGACGATACGATGAACTCTTTTGACCATGTGCCTTTCGGAGCAGTAGTTGAATGGATGTATAAAAACATTCTTGGCATAAACCTTGACGTAAAATATCCTGGGTACGAACGTTTTACGATACAGCCGCGCCCGGGAGGAACGTTAAATTGGGCGCGCGGCTCATATAATTCAATACGCGGAGAAATCCGCTCTGCTTGGAAAATAGAAAACGGAGTGTTCACGCTCGAAGTAGAAATACCTTTTAATTCTACGGCAACAATTATTTTGCCTGATGGAAAAAAACACAAAGCAGGCTCCGGAAAACACGTTTTTAAAGCAAAAATGTAGAAAAAAATGAATTTTGCCGTCAAAATTTATATGTAAATTTCAAAATTATATCAACATTTTTTTGATTATTTTTACAAAAATTTTGGAGATTGAAAAATTAATAGTAATTTTGCGGCATTGTTTGAGAATTTTAGGTCAGAATGACTGTCTTTATTAGAATGTTGCTTTTTCCCGCTGTTTTCAACAAAAGTAGTAATTTTTAATTTTTTTTTTTTTAATGAATATCTATATTTCAAATTTGAGTTTTAACGTTGAAGATGGTGACTTGAAGCAACTGTTCGAAGAATACGGCGAAGTGTCTTCAGCAAAGGTGATTGTTGACAACTATTCCGGTCGTTCAAGAGGCTTCGGTTTTGTTGAAATGCCCGACAATGAGGCTGCCCAAAAAGCAATAGCCGAATTGCATCAGGCTGAGTATGACGGAAAAGTTATTACTGTCAACGAAGCTCGTCCTCGTGAGGAAAGACCACAAAGAAGTGGTTTCGGAGGCGACAAACGACGCGGTAACAACAATTACGGCGACAGGCAAAAAAAACGTTGGTAAACGGTTATTTTGCGAAAACATAGAGGGAGGCAAAAAGGCAGCCCTCTTTTTTTTTAAGCTTAAAACCGAAAATATTTATGAAAATATTCACGATACTGTTTTTTGCGCTGTTTCACATAAACACCGGCATTTCATTGGCGCAATGGAGCGATGATTTTTCATACGACAGTCTTGATGATAACCCGTTGTGGCGCGGAGATGTTAACCATTTTACCATAGAAGATGGATGGCTACGACTAAATGCGCCGGCAGTACCGGCAACTTCTTTTCTGTCAATTGTATCTGATGTCGCCGTAGACGCAAGTTGGGAATTTGTGTTCAGAATGAATTTTACGCCTTCGGCAGCAAACTATGCAAGAGTTTATCTTATTTCTGACCGCCCTGCGTTAAATTCCCAACTTGTTAATGGATATTATTTGAGACTTGGCGGCGATACAAACCGAAATATAACTCTTTTCAAACAAAATGGAGCTATCATCGAAAGACTGATTCAAAGTAGAGACGGAATACTCGATGCGCCGTCAAACCAAATTAGAGTGCGGGTAACTCGCGACATGGAAGGTAATTGGACTTTGGAAACCAATCAAACTGAAGGTTTCAATTTCCAATTCGAAGGTAGAGCGCAAAGCAGAGCGCAAAATATTTCCGAATATTTCGGAATAGTGTGCACATACACTGCTACACGAAGCGCTGGATTCTTTTTTAGCGATTTTAAAGTTAACGGACAACCCTACGTAGACGTTGAGCCGCCAACTGTAACCTCATGGATAATAGAAGATAACAATGTAAATATTCATTTTTCAAAATCAATATCCGAAATTTTGCAGCCATTTGAATCTTATTTCGCTCTGGACGAACGCATTAATCTCGTTAATGTGCAATCAATTGAAAATTCGATAATTTCATTGCATTTTTCAACTCCTATTGAATGTGGCATACGACATCGGCTGACTATCAGAAAACTTGAGGACATTCAAGGCAATGTAATGCGCGACACAACTATCTTTATTTCAGCGCCTTGCATAGCAGAGCCTTTTGATATTGTTATAAACGAAATTATGGCTGACCCTTCGCCGTCTGTGCGATTGCCCGAATATGAATACATTGAACTCTACAATCGTTCCAATAAGAATATCGACATAGATGGATGGACATTTTCCTACGGAAATGTAAACAGAACAATACCTCAATACCTTTTTCCCGCTGGAGGATATTTGTTGTTAGTTCACCCAACGGCTGAATCGGCTTTATCGGCTTATGGAACCGCGCTTCCCGTGCTTGGCTCGCTTACCGCTATTGCAAACGCCGGTCAATATCTACAACTCAGAGACAATCAAGGCAATTTAATATCGTGGGTCGATTTCAACAGCGACTGGTATCGCGAGCCGCTAAAATCAAATGGAGGCTGGGCGCTCGAACAAATAAATCCAGATTTAATATGTAGCGTACAAACTAACTGGATTGCGTCAAACGCTGTAAATGGAGGGACGCCGGGACAACAAAACTCAGTGCATGGAAGTGTTTCCAACATCTCAAGTCCCGAAATAATTCGTATTGCAACGCCAAATAACAACACCATATTATTATATGTATCAAATCCGATAAAAAATATTCCTCCTCCTGATATCTCAAAGTTTGAAATAACGCCAAAAGTAGAGCATGTAGAAATAACAGGACAGCATTTCGATAAATTAGAACTGCGCCTACAAGAGCCTTTGCTTCAAGGCAACTGGTATGATTTGCGAATAACTGACAACATTGTCGACTGTGCCGGAAAAAAAACAGCATTAAAAAGCTTCTATTTTACCATGCCGCAATATGTCGACAGTTTTGACATAGTTATAAACGAAATACTTTTTAATCCCGTTGTAGGCGGCTACAGCTTTATTGAGCTATTTAATCGTTCTCAAAAGGCGATTCAGGCAAACGACCTGCAAATATCGCTAAGAAACAACAACGGAGCGCTTTCTACACCGGTGCAACTTACCGATGAACCTTTTTTGATTTTACCCGGACAATATTTAGTTATTTCCCGAAACGTAGAAGCAGTCATGCAACAGTACATAGCTAACAACTATCTAAGCGCATTCTTGCAAATGAGAAATATGCCAAACCTGACAAGAACTTCGGGACATGTGGTTTTGCTAAACAAAAGTCTTCAAATTATCGATGAAGTACGCTATAACAGCAATCAACATACTGATTTTTTAAATTCGGGTAACGGCGTGTCTCTCGAACGCGTCAATCCGAATCGACCAAGTTTTGAAGCTGGAAATTGGCACACGGCAGGACAAATAGCCGGTTTTGCAACACCGGGTAGACAAAATTCGCAATATATGGAAATATTAGAAATAGCATCCCCAAATGAGGTTAATGTAAATCCGGAAGTTTTTTCGCCCTACAACAGCGGTGTTAACGATTTAACGAGCATTAACTATCGTTTTGATATTCCATCATTGACTGGAAACGTAATAATTTTTGACTCGGCAGGACGTACAATCAGAACAATAGCAAGCCAACAACTGTTAGCCACAGAAGGTTCTTTTATTTGGGACGGCTCCGATGATAGAGGCAGAAAGGTACTACCCGGCGTATACATAGTATTTTTTCAGGCATACAACGCACAAGGAGTGAAAAAACAGTTTAAAATACCTTGCGTTGTTGCCGGAATACGTTGACTAAATTTCGTTTATTAGTATGGTAAGGCTCCCCTCAAAAAAAATAATCTTTTGAATTTCGAAAAAAAATATTTACCTTTGCAGTTTATTTTTCTGTAAAAAAACAAAATGAGTATCATAAATTCAATACTATCAATGTTTTTCGGCAATAAAGCCGACCGTGATATGAAAGAGATAAAGCCATTTGTGGATAAGGTTAAAAATGAGTTTGACCGCATCACAGGCTTTAGTAACGATGAATTGCGTGCGCAGACAGATGTTCTTAAACAGGCAATGAAAAATGCCTTGAAAGAAGACAAAGACCGCATAGCGCAATTGAAAGAGCAAGCCGAAAATTCTGATGTTTCGGTAGAAGAGGTGGAAAATATCTATAAAGAAATAGACCGGCTCGAAAAGGAATTGTTGAAAACCATTGAGGTAACTCTAAATGAGCTTTTACCAACTGCTTTTGCGATAGTGAAAGATACAGCCAGACGTTTCAAAGAAAACGAACGGGTTGTTGTGACTGCTAACGATTTTGACCGCCAACTTAGCGTTAGAAAAAACAATGTTGTTATAGAAGGCGACAAAGCGGTGTATCTGAACAGATGGAGCGCCGGCGGAAATGAAATAATATGGGATATGGTGCACTACGATGTTCAATTGATTGGCGGCGTTGCCCTGCATCAAGGAAAAATAGCCGAAATGGGGACAGGCGAAGGGAAAACATTAGTCGCTACACTGCCCGTTTTTCTGAACGCTTTGGCAGGACGCGGTGTGCACGTTGTTACGGTAAACGATTACCTTTCAAAGCGCGACTCGGAATGGATGGGACCTCTATATGAGTTTCACGGACTGTCGGTTGACTGTATCGACAAGCATCAGCCAAGTTCGCCACAGCGCAGAGACGCCTACAATGCAGATATTACCTTCGGTACAAACAATGAATTTGGTTTCGACTATCTACGCGACAATATGGCAATCAGTCCGGAGGATTTAGTGCAGCGCAAACATCATTTTTCTATTGTAGACGAAGTAGACTCGGTATTGATTGACGATGCGCGAACTCCGTTGATTATAGCCGGACCCGTGCCACGTGGCGACAACCAGTTGTATGACGAATACAAACCGCGTGTGGCGCAACTTTTCGATGAACAAAGAAAGCTAGTAACAAAAATCCTTGCCGATGCAAAAAATTTAGTTGACAACGATGGAACAAAAGAACGCGAACAATGTGGATTATTGTTGCTTCGCGCACATAAGGGATTGCCAAAAAATAAACCGCTGATAAAGTTATTAAGCGAACAAGGCAACAAACTACTGCTTCAGAAAACAGAAAACTTCTATATGCAGGAAAACAACAAAAACATGCACATCGCAACCGATGAACTGTATTTTGTTATCGATGAAAAAATTAACAGCATCGAACTAACTGATAAAGGAATAGAAGCATTGACACGAAAAACAGAAGACCCCTCATTTTTTATTCTGCCCGACATAGGCACTGCAATTTCCGAGTTAGAAAAACAGAACCTTACGGCAGAACAAAAAATATCCAAAAAAGATGAACTTTTGCAAGAATATTCAATAAAAGCAGAACGTGTGCATACAGTAAATCAATTGCTAAAAGCGTACACACTTTTTGAAAAAGACGATGAATACGTTGTAATAGACAACAAAGTCAAAATTGTAGACGAACAAACCGGACGTATCATGGAAGGACGGCGTTATTCAGACGGACTGCATCAGGCTATAGAAGCAAAAGAAAGCGTAAAAGTTGAGGCGGCAACGCAAACATTTGCATCCATTACTCTGCAAAATTATTTCCGAATGTACCACAAACTTGCCGGTATGACCGGAACTGCGGAAACAGAAGCAGGTGAGTTATGGAACATTTACAAATTAGACGTAGTTGTAATTCCTACAAATCGTCCCGTTGTTAGAAAAGATTGGGAAGACCTTGTATACAAAACCAAGCGGGAAAAATACACTGCCGTTATAGAAGAAATTGAAAACCTTGTAAACAATGGTCGTCCAGTGTTAGTGGGTACTACTTCAGTGGAAATATCAGAATTATTAAGCAAGATGTTGAAAATGCGAAAAATAAAGCACAACGTATTGAATGCCAAACTGCACCAGCGTGAAGCCGAAATTGTTGCCGAAGCCGGAAAAAGCGGAACAGTAACAATTGCAACTAATATGGCGGGTAGAGGCACAGATATTAAGCTTACGCCAAGCGTAAAGGAAGCCGGAGGTTTGGCAATCATAGGCACCGAGCGACACGAATCACGACGCGTTGACCGACAGTTGCGCGGACGCGCAGGACGACAAGGCGACCCAGGAAGTTCACAGTTCTTCGCCTCACTCGAAGACGATTTGATGCGACTTTTTGGCTCTGACCGTATAGCAGGGTTGATGGACAGACTCGGACTTAAAGAAGGAGAAGTAATACAACACAAAATGATTACAAAATCTATTGAACGAGCTCAACGCAAAGTAGAAGAAAATCACTTCGGCGTTCGCAAACGTTTGCTTGATTATGACAATGTTATGAACTCCCAACGCGAAGTAATATATACTAAACGTCGCAACGCTCTGTACGGCGAAAGGATTAACATAGATTTGGCAAATATGATGTTCGATGTAGTTGAAAACACAGTGAACAACTGCCATAGAGACCAAGACTACGAAGGAGTGAACATGGAAATGATACGTTATTTTTCAATTGAAATGCCTGTTAGCGAATCCGAGTTTCGTAGCGCTCCCGTTAACGAAATCGTACAGACCGTATACGAAGGCGTCCAAAAAGCCTACCAAAGAAAAATTGAGCAAAATGCCAATGCAGCGTTGTCGCCAATTGCAAATATTTTCAAAACACAAGACCAACAGTATGAAGACATTATAATTCCTTTCACCGATGGTCGCCGCATATTTCATAATCGTTGCAACCTTCGTAAAGCCTACGATACTCAAGGACGCGAGTTGATACGCTCGTTTGAAAAAAACGTAATTTTAGCAACCATAGACGAGGCTTGGAAAGACCATCTTCGCGAGTTAGACGACCTTCGTCAATCCGTACAAAATGCAAGTTACGAACAAAAAGACCCGTTGCTGATTTACAAATTCGAATCTTTTGAACTGTTCAAAAACATGATTGATAAAGTGAATCGGGAAGTGATGTCGTTGTTGATGAAGAGCAACATTCTACTTCGCGACCCGAACGAACTTCAGCGCGCTTTTTCGCCGCAACGGTTGGATATGAGCCGGATGAAAGCTCACAAAAGCGACTTTAGCGGAAACGCTTCACAACCCGGAATGCAGGACACCAGAGAACGTCAATCTGTACAACCTTACGTGAAGACAGAAAAGAAAATAGGACGCAATGACCAGTGTCCATGCGGCAGCGGAAAAAAATACAAAAGTTGCTGTGGTACATGAATATAAGTTGAGTCAGAAAATTTGGATGTGAGTTAAATAAATTAGATTATAATGGAAAAAATTATTTATGGAATACAGCAGGTAGGAGTGGGCGTGCGAGACGTCGTTGAAGGTTTTCACTGGTACGGAAAAATGTTAGGCGCAGACGTAAAAGTGTTCGACGACGCAAACATTGCAACGTACATGGCTAAATACATGGGCGGCTCTCCGCAAAAAAAACGGGCAATATTAGCTGCTAACCTGCAAGGCGGCAGTTGTTACGAAGTATGGCAATATGCCGAACGAACGCCGCAAGAAGCAAAAGATAAAATTGAAATAGGCGACTTGGGTATATATGCCGTGAAGGTTAAAGCAAAAAATATTCAAGACGCATACAAAAGCATAAAAAGCAAAGGCGGAATTACAAGTGAAATACTTAACGATCCTGCAAACCGTCAACTTTTCTACATTGACGACCTTCACGGCAACAAATTGCAAATCATCGAAGCAACCGACTGGTTTAAGCCGAACAAGCGCTATGCCACCGGCGGCGTTAATGGATGCATAATTGGGGTTAGCGACATCGAACTTTCGCGCAAACTATACGGCGGCGTTTTAGGATACGACCATGTTTTGTATGACGAAACCGGCGTGTTTCCAGACTTAGCGCCTTTGCCCGGCGGTCAACAGCAATTTCGCAGAATTTTGCTAACGCACGCATCGGAACGACGCGGCAGAATGGCGGCATTGCTCGGACAAAGTCAAATAGAATTGGTACAGGCTATTTCGCACAAACCGCGTAAAATCTTTGAAAATCGCTATTGGGGAGACATCGGATTTATACATCTGTGTTTCGATATTTACGGCATGGATGCTCTTAAGGCAGAATGTGCAGAAGCTGGCTTTCCGTTCACGGTTGAAAGCGATACGGCTTTCAAAATGGGAGAAGCAGCCGGACATTGGGCATATCTTGAAGACCCGGACGGAACGCTCATAGAATTTGTTGAAACAAAGAAAATCCCTATGATGAAAAAATGGGGATGGTATCTAAACCTCGAAAATAGAGACCCGAAAAAACCTCTGCCAAGATGGCTTATTTCAGCCATGGCATTGAACAGGGTAAAAATGTAATATTATTTTTTCAATGAAAATAAAAAAAATGCAAACGCGCTTTTTCTCCATGTTACTCTGCATGGTAATAATGATTTGTTGTGGAAGCAGGTCGGCAACGTTTGAAACATCGCTGACATTTGATGCATCGCAAAACCTGCAAATGTTGAAAACATCTGAAAACAACATACTTACAGGAGCCGAACAAATTGAGCTTTATTTGCCGCTGTTAGCCGATAAACGGGTAGGAATTATGGCAAATCAAACCAGCATAATAGGCGAAAAACACTTGGTTGACGTGCTTATAGAGAACGGCGTAGACCTCAAATTTGCTTTCGCCCCCGAACATGGATTTCGTGGCTTAATAGAACGCGGCGAAAGAGTATCAAACGAGATTGATGCAGCAACCGGACTGCCGCTATATTCACTGTATGGCAGAAATATGAAGGCTGATTCAATAGTGACATCGGTAGATATTATGATTTTTGATTTGCAAGACGTAGGCGCTCGTTTTTATACGTATATTACAAGTATGCACCACGTTATGCAACTGTGCGTAAACAACAACCGCCCGTTGATAATTCTTGACAGACCCAATCCTAACGGCGACCAAGTAGATGGACCCGTGCGCAAAGACGACCGTTTCAAATCTGACGTCAGTTTTCATAAAATAGCTATGATACATGGACTTACCGTTGGCGAATTAGCTTTGATGATAAACGGCGAAGGATGGCTTGATAATGGAGAACAATGCAAATTAACAGTTATACCGGTAAAAAACTATACACACGGCACACGTTACGAATTGCCGGTAATTCCATCGCCAAGCTTGCCAAATCATCTGTCGGTACGTCTGTATATGTCGCTTTGCCTGTTCGAAGGAACAAATATTAGTGTAGGACGCGGAACTGATTACCCGTTTCAAATGATTGGTTATCCCAATCCATCTTTTGGCGAGTTCACATTTACCCCGCAAACACGCCCGGGAATGTCGCAACACGTAGAACAGCGTGGAAGAATATGCTACGGTGTTGATTTACGACAATTAAATCCTGATAGTGTCAGTTTTACATTGAAGTACATTCTGGACTTCTACAAAAAAATGCCCGGCAGCTTTTTTTCACGTTCGGCATTTTTCGATAGATTAGCCGGTACAGACCAATTGCGCCGACAAATAATAGATGGCTGGACAGAAGAACAAATCCGCGAAAGTTGGAGTAAAGACCTTGAGGAGTACAAAAAAATGAGAGAAAAATATTTATTGTATGATTAATTCATTTTGAGATTACTCTCTCCGAACATCCTGAAAACAAGGCATTTTATTTTTTTGAGTTCCATGGCTGTAGTTATTGAAAAAATGACAATAATTTTTTTTTCAAAAAAACTTTTACTATCTTTGCCGCTCAAAATAGTTTTTATCATGTATATTTCGCCACAAGTCAGCCACCCAAAAACAGCCGCAAAAAGCCACTTTTTAGCGCCTCTGTTGCCCTATCTCGCGGCTGATGGCGTTTTACCCCCCCCCCATATTTTGCTGAAACACAGGCATTTACAGCGATTGTAAATCGTGATTGCGGACTACTCCGCAACCATGTTTCTCCGCGTTGTGAAGGTTACGGATTACGCCGCAACTACATTTCTCCGCGTCGCGAAGGTTGCGCACAACGATGCAACTATATTTCTCCGCGACGTGAACGTTGCAGACCACTCCGCAACTATATTTCACCCCCTGCACGATGGTTGCGTACCACTCCACAACCATGTTTCACCCCTGCGCGAAGGTTGCAGAGTAGTTTGGCAATCAAAAATCAAAAATCGAAAATCAAAAATAAATAGATATGAAAGTTAAAGTAATTTCACAAAGTAAAATGCGGAACGATGAATACTACCAGTATCACTCGGAGTTCATCGAATTAACCAACCGCCATGGCGCAGACGAACTGAAGTTCGGACAGCAGTTTGACGCCTACATTTTGCTGTTTGCAGATGTAGACGCGGCAATGATGAAAATCATGAAAAGCGCCTATACAGCCAAAATAAACAAGGCTGACAAACGCCGCGATACAGTCTTTCGCGGGTTAGTAGACAAATCGCGCGCAGCAGAAAAGCATTTCAGACCGGAAGTGCAGCGAGCGGCAGCAAACCTGAAAATACTGTTCGACAAATACGGAAACATATCCAGAAAACCGTTGAACGAACAAACAGCGGCAACAGTAAACCTGCTGAAAGTTGAAAGTTGAAAGTTGAAAATGAATAATAATAATGTAAAAAGTAGTAATATGAAAAGTATAGTAAAAACAGTAGTAGCAGCCGTCATATACGGCATAAGTTTGCACGGCGCAACGGCGCAGCAGCAAACAAAAATAGCCCTCATCAATTATGAGAAAGTAGCCCCCACAATGCCGGAATATAAGGAGGTGTTGGCGGAATATAAATCAATTGAAGAGAAATGGCAGAAAATCCAGGATGAAATAGATAATTATTTTCCTAAACAAATTGCTATAATTGAGAAAGATATCAAAAGAATGGAAAAGGATGAAGCCGTGATAAGGGGTTTAAAAAAAGATTTAGAATATTTTCAACAAGGAATTTTTCCGAGGGGCGAAGGATGGTACGACGAATTGAAGTGCCAGGCTTTGAGAATGGATTATAATCAGTTATTTGTCTGGCAATTAGAACTTGAACGGACTGTACCAAACTCGAAGAAACTTTTAGATGAGAAAATAGGACAACATCAGCGTTCAATACACTCTAAATACAACGTGCTTTGCTTGTTTTATAACAACTTCTATTACTCTTCGTCTGATATTCCCGATGTAACGCAATGGTTTACCGAGAGCACAGCGGGTAAAACAACCACGGCGCCAATTATGGGCAACGCGCCTCAAAAGACAGGCATAGTAAACGGCGAAAAGGTAAATGAACTCTTACAAAAACATCTATCAGATTTTGATGAAAAATTCCAAACAAATCAGTTAAATATAGATGGAGAAGAGGCTCAAAAAATCTATAACGAAATGCAAGCAAAACCGTTTCAGATTTTTGCCGCTCTCGCTCAAGAAGGCAATTTTTCCCTTATTATTGACGCCGTCTATATGCAATATCTTTCTAATCAAAACCAAATAATTGATTTAACTGACAGTGTTTTAGAAAGAATGAAGTAGGTTAGTCGTTAGTCGTTAGATAGTTAGTCGTTAGTCGTTAGTCGTTAGTCGTTAGATAGTTAGTAGTTTGAAGTAAAAAAAAAATCTTTAAAATCAAAAATTTTTTATGGATTTTTTCATTCTCTTGCATCTATATAAAAAAAAAGTATGTAATTTTGCAAAAAATTTTTGAACAGTAATATATAATGTATAATCTAAAAAGTAGTAATATGTATAGTATAGTAAAAAAAGTAGTAGTAGCAGCAGCCGTAATATTCGGCTTGAGTATGCACAGCGCAACGGCTCAAACAGCCGACGAGCGCATGTATGAATATGTAGAGGGCAAAAAAGCGGCGGACAAAAACGATAACGCTAAAGCCCGCGAATGGTACGAAAAAGCCATCGCAAAAGGAAATGCCACAGCCATGTATCAACTTGGATGGTTATACGACAATGGTTACCACGGCGTTGCAAAGAATGAAGCCAAAGCGCGCGAATTGTGGTCAAAAGCGCGCGAAACTTACGCCAGAGCCGCCGAGCGAGGCAACGCAGACGGCATGTATGGAATGGCGATACTCTACCACAGGGGGTGCGGCGTTACAAAAGACGTTGACAAAGCAATCGAATGGTACCGAAAGGCAGCAGCGAAAGGAAGCGCAGAAGCAATGTTTGCAATGGGAAATTTAGGTTACAGTTTCCGCGATTTTAACAAGTTTAAAGCCGATATACTTAACTGGTGGACGCAAGCCGCAAATAAAGGACATGTGGAAGCCATGTATTCTTTGGGCTTTTTCTATTATGAACATGAAAGCGAGGATTATGTCCAAGCGCGAAAATGGTACACTAATGCCGCAAACAAAGGACATGTGCAAGCAATGTACAGATTGGGCAGAATATACTATGAAGGCAACGGCGTTAGCAAAAATTTTGTTGAAGCGCGAAAATGGTTTGCACAAGCCTATGACAAGGAAAACAATGAAAGTGAAAAATACCTGATAAGAATAGACGAATATTTTGCCGACCAGAACGCTGAAAAAGTGTATGAATACGCAGAAGGTAAAAAAGCGTTTAATAGAAACAGGTATGATAAAATAGAGTACGAGAAAGCCCGCGAATGGTTCAAAAAAGCCGCCGATAAAGGCGTTGAGATAGCGCATCAACGAATTGAAGAAATAGACATAATGCTTGCTATGAATACGCCTGAATTTAAATCCGGACTTCAAGCGTGGGAGGAAGATGGCATCCCTGAAATTGCTGTATCCCGCTGGCAAAAAGCCGCCGAAAAGGGAAATATCGCTGCATTGATAAATATGGCTGATATGTATATGAGAAGATTGAGGCAGCCAAACAAAGCGGTAGAATGTATGGCAAAAGCAGCAGAACTGGGATATAGCAAGGCAATGAATGATATAGCCGCTTGTTACAGGTTCGGTACGAATGGTTTTTCGTACGACCCCGCAAAAGCACGTGAATTGCTGACAAAATCGGCTAACAAAGGTAATTACGAGGCTAAATACACGCTCGTTAAAATGAAAAATGAGTAAGTAGTTTGATCGTTTTAAAAAAAGCAGTAAAATGAAAAGTATAGTAAAAACAGTAGTAGTAGTAGCCGTA
>Ga0099364_10003659_pt1 | contig 23695 bp, 15 predicted proteins | sample TergutTh196P3_FD_73070 | JGI IMG/M metagenome (GOLD analysis project Ga0099364, IMG submission 73070) | Microcerotermes parvus P3 segment gut microbial communities from Pointe-Noire, Republic of the Congo - Th196 P3 | ecosystem: Host-associated > Arthropoda: Insects > Digestive system > Gut ...
CAATTTATACACAGTTCTATGCTATCCAAAATTACCTTATCCATGGTCTCTTTTTTAATAAAGCTTTCAAAATTCTTGTCTTTGAAATCTACAACAGGGTCTATGTACCAGGAGCCTTCGTATATTTTTAGAAAGGCAAGGTCTTTGCCTTTATGTAAAATTTTCCAGGAATTTACTGAAGCCCATAATCTTGTAATTTTGTTTTCTTTTAAATAAGATAGAAATGCCAGTATATTACTTCTGTGCTCTTTTTTCACATGCTCATTCGCAATGTCTTCAATCTTTGGCTTTGAAGTTTTTTGATCTTTAAAAATGGGGTTTTTATTCTGCAAAAACATAGCTCAGTCTCCTTTTTTATTTGTATACCTGAAAATCACGATCTTGAATGAACATTTTCGGACTTTTTTTGTTTTTAACTATTAAACAAACTCTTTACATTCCATGCGTCATGGTTCTCTTGTGCCACAAAACGAAGGTGCCAGAATACACCGAATTTATCAATTATTTCGCAAATAATATCCTTTCCTTCGGATTCCAGTTCCCTACAAAGAATGGCTTTTTCTGATAAGACCGCAAATGTTTTACGCAGTTCATCTTCCAGTTTATAGAAAACATAAAACAACATAGGGGAACAAACATCAGTTGCAAACTTCTTAAAAAAAGCATCATTGGGTAAATGCTTGTAATCAGTGATACCTATAAATAGGTCGCCATTTTTCCGGACCAGGTCTTGATGTATAATTAAACCTTCGCTATCAAGCCAAGGCTTAGCTTTTTCTTCAAGATCAAATGCTTCCTTATAAAATTTAACTGCTTCGGTAGCGTCTTTTGCATAGACATGATTACCAATTCTGCTTATATTACAATCCATTTTTAACTCCGATAATTATATTTTACTGAATTTCTATATTTTAGAAACATACCAAAAAGAAAAAATAAAAAATGAACATTTTCGGACAGAGATAATTATGTTAAACAATGGGTAATATTATTACCTTCTAAGGAAAAAGCCGTGCCTGTAACCTAAGCCTATGCTGATAGTATGGTTTTGATAACTTATGGTTGGTGGGTGTGGAAAGAGGTTTTGGTGTGGATTGTAGGCATTAATTAAACCAAGGCGGTATTGATAGCCTATGTCAAAAACAAGGGAGCCGGCTTCCCCTGTTCTAAAGGAAAACATAATGCCTGCGCCTGCCGACATCTTTGGGTAATCGTCAAAGTCTTCTGACTGTGTAAGTGAATACATAAAAGAACCGTAGGGAGATAAAACAAGATCATTAAAATTTTTAATATTATACTTTACTAGAGCTCCTGCTTCCATATTGAAAACCATTTGCTGGGAAAAGTCTCCCAGAAGTACATTAAAAACAGGTTCTATGCTAAGCACGTTTAATACCTGGAATTCCAGACCTATTGAAGCACCGGGCAGAGCCAAAAATTTATGATCCATGGGGGCTACTCTTGTTGGGCTTAAAAAAGGACCGTCATAAACGCCTATGCCGCCAATTAGGTCCGGGCTTTGCTGCAAGATATAAAACCTGATTGGGTAATTTAAGGCGACCCTAAAGTATAAAAAATAGTTTTGCCAATTTTCATTAGCATCCCTCTGTCTGGCCAATGCGGCAGCTTCAGGCGGGGGTATACTTATTACAGAACGAAAGAAAAGATACTGGTTATAATCATACATCTCTGAAACTTCGGTAAAGGCAAATCCTATATTGGACATCTCATAATCATCACTGTTTCTTATGAGGCTTAAAAATAAAATGTAACGCCCTTCTTCAGGAGGAGCTGGTTCGGTAGTTCCATCAGAATAAGTAATAACATTTAGAACTACATTAAAGCGCAGTGTATAGCCTGCACTGGCTCTGTCAGAGACTATATTGTAACCCAAAGCCTCACCTTCCATGCGGAAGTTGTCGGCAAAAAAGGTACGTTGAGAGGGGGTTTGAGCTGTTCCTTCTATATATATGCTTCTGTTTTGGACATTCTGGGCAGTCAAGATACAGGGGAGTAAAAAGATTAGTAAAACAAATTTTTTCATCACTTATGCTGACCTACCAAACTCTTCCGTTTTCTACCCCTCTATAAATATCAAGGCAATCAGAAATTTTATCTATCACGGGCTGAGTAATCTCGTGTAAATGCCTTACTATATCATCGGTAAGTTTTACATTTAAGGAAACTTTGTTCTCTTTTAACTGATCTACATTGCGGCACCCGGCTATTACACAGGTGACGCCTTTTTGCCTGTTTAACCAGCCCAGAGCCAGGCTGCTGCAGGCTATGCCTGTCTCGCTAGACAGAGCTTTTAGATCCTTAAAGAGTTGTTCCATTTCGGCATCGGCTCCGGGTCTTCCGTGCAGGGAGTCGGGGTTATCCATCTTGGAAAAATGCACTGTACGCCTTCTGGAATAAGGAATTTCGGTAACTTTTGTGTATTTACCTGTTAAAATACCCTGCATTAATGGAGAATAAGCCAAAATATCGATTTTATTTTCCAGACAATAAGGAAGTATTTCCTTTTCTATACCGCGGCAAAGAAGATTATATCCAAATTCGTTGCAGGCAATGTTAACGCCGCATTCTTTGGCAATTTTCATGGTACTTACACCAAAGTTACTTACCCCTATCTCCCTGATCATCCCCTTTTCTTTAAGTTTTAAGAATGCTTCTATGTTAGCTTTTAGTAGTTCCCCGTCTTTATGAGGCCAGTGTATCATCATTAGATCAACATAATCTGTATCCAGTCTATCAAGGCTTTCCTTAAAAATTTCTTCAAAATTAGCCAGTTTTTCCCTGTCTACTACATTAATTTTATTGCAGATTATTGCCCTGTCTCTTTTCCCTTTTAAGGCTGTTCCAAGAGAAACTTCGCTTTTCCCATTATTATAGGCAACTGCGGTATCAAAAAAGTTTATGTCATTTTCCAGAGCTTCACTAACAAGGGCATTTACATCGCTCTGCTTCTGCTCCCCCCAGTACCCTCCGTCTTCGCTGCCAAAACTCCAGCATCCTATCATTAAACGGCTAACTTTTAAGCTTGATGTACCCAATTGAAATAAACTCATAATACTCCCTTTTACTCTATATACTAATTTTAATGGAAAATCATCAAATTTCAAGGTATATACCTATTAATTAATGGCAAATTGGGATAATATCAGTTCATGCCCAAGATAGAAGTAAATAAAAATGTCTTTTTAACACTGGTTGGCAGAAGCTGGGATAAAAAAGAGGAATTTGAGGAAGCTTTTGTATGTGCCAAGGGAGAACTGGATTCAGATTATGGCGAGGAAGTCCTAAAACTAGAGCTTAATGACACAAACAGACCTGATCTTTGGAGTACAGCCGGTGCCGCCCGCCAGTTAAGGCTTTACCACTGTGAAAAATCCGCATCAGAGAACTACTCCTTTTTCTCATATCCCGGAAAGCTAAAAAAGGCAAACTACAAAGTAATAGTAGAAAAAAGCGTTGCTTCTGTACGTCCCTACTTGGCGGGTTTTGTTGCCAGAGGCAGGGAACTGGACGATGAGCTTCTAAAAGATATAATACAAACACAGGAAAAATTATCGCATAACCTTGGACGCAAAAGGCGTTCTATTTCCATGGGGATATACCGCACAGAAATTATTAAATGGCCAATTATATACAAAGGAGTAGATCCGGATAGCGTATCTTTTGAACCTTTGCAATGGGAAGGAAAGCTTAAGCTAAGCGAAATTTTAAAACAGCACCCCAAGGGCAGGGAATTCGCCTCTATACTGGAAAACGAAAAAATACACCCCCTTTTAATGGACTCAAAAGGGGAGATACTCTCATACCCGCCCATAATAAATTCTTCAGACCTTGGAGCTGTGCAGGTAGGAGACAGGGATCTCTTTGTTGAACTAACAGGCACAGACATGCCTTCCCTTACTCTGGCGGCATCCATAGTAGCCTGCGATCTTGCAGATAACGGTTTTACAATAGAACCTATAGAGGTTGAATATGATTACAATACTCCTTTTGGAAAAAATTGCATTAGCCCCTATTATTTTCAGGAAAAAGTTTTTTGTTCCCTAAAAAGAATAGAAAAATATCTTGGTTTAAAACTTAATGCACCTGAGTGCGTAGAAGCTCTGGCAAAAATGGGAGTAAAAGCCAAAGAAGCAAAGGACTGCGAGAATGGCAGCAGTGAGCTTTTGGAAGGCATTATTGCGGAGCTTCCTCCATACAGGAACGATTATCTTCATGCAGTGGATGTAATGGAAGACGTTATGATGGGAAGGGGTTTATTATCCTTTAAACCGGAAAGGCCAAGTGATTTTACCATAGGGCGCCTAACACCCATAACTTTCTTTAGCCGCACAGTCAAGGAATTAATGATAGGACTTGGATTCCAGGAAATGATCTTTAACTATCTAGGCTCGGGAAAAAACTTTATTGAAAAAATGAGAGGCGATGGCAGTAAGATACTTCGCATTTCCAACCCAATGACAGAAAATTATGAATATGTAAGGGATTCAATAATCAGCTCTTTAATGGAAAGTGGGAGCGCATCAGGCCACGTAGCCTACCCGCATAAAATTTTTGAAGTTGGCAAAATTGCATATAAAGACAAGAGTGACAATTACGGTTCAGTAACCAAACAGTATCTTGGCTTTCTACATGCAGACAGGGAAGCTAACTTTAACAGCATATCTTCTCAGATACAGACTTTGTTTTACTATCTATCATGCGAGTATGATTTGGAAGAAAGTACAGACCCGCGTTTTATTCCGGGCAGAGCAGCCTCTATTATTTATAAGGGAAAGACTATAGGTGTGTTTGGCGAGCTGCACCCTGAACTTTTGGAAAACTGGGGAGTTAGCATGCCGTCAAGCGCAGGAGAAATTGACATAGAAGCTCTTTTGTAATCGTTTTAACATGGGAAAAAATGGAAGAACAAAAAAAAATAATTTTTTTGGTAGATGATAATCCCATTTACCTTAATGTCGGAAAAACATCCTTACAGGACAAATACACTGTAGTAACCATGCCATCCGGTGAAAAGCTCCTAGAGGTACTGGATCATGCAAAACCTGACTTAATTTTGCTTGATATAGAAATGCCCGGCTTAAGCGGCTACGAAACCATAGAAAAGTTAAAATCCAACAAGGATACAATGGATATCCCCGTTATTTTTTTAACGGGTAAAAGCGAAGCAGAAAATGAATTACAGGGACTTTCCCTTGGGGCTGTGGATTATATAAGCAAACCATTCTCCCCTCCCCTTTTGCTTTTGCGCATAGAGCTTCACCTGACTATGCAGGATCAAAAGAACGAACTTAAAAAGTTTAACGAAAATCTTTCAGAGATGGTTGCAGAAAGAACAAATGATATAAACCAGCTTCAAAATGCAATAATACTATGGGCTGCAGAAATGGTAGAGTTTAGGGATCAGGAAACAGGGCAGCATGTGGAAAGGGTTCAGCAGTATATAAAACTGCTCCTTGGGGCTATGCTGGAAAGCGAAACTTTCAAAGAGGAGGCATCCTCCTGGGATCCTGATGCTCTTTATAAGTCCGCCGCTCTCCATGATGTAGGAAAAATAAAAATTCCCGATGAAATTCTGCTTAAAAAAAGCAGACTAACAGAAGAAGAGTTTACCATAATGAAAAGCCATGCCCTGGACGGGAAGCTGCTTATAGAAAGCCTTGAGGACAAAGTTCCCAACGAAACTTTTTTAAGTTATGCGAAAATCTTTTCCTATCTACATCATGAAAGATGGGACGGCAAAGGTTACCCGGATGGCAGAAAAGGTTTTGATATTCCTCTGCATGCCCGTATGATGAGCTTTGCAGATGTTTACGATGCACTTGTAACTGAACGCCCGTATAAAAAAGCATTTACTCATGAAGAAGCAATGAAAATAATAGAGGAAGGCCGGGGCAGTCAGTTTGATCCTGAACTAACAGATCTATTCCTAAGCTTGTCTTCTGAACTTAAAGAAATAAGCACAAGGAGAGTCGTTAATTGATAACAAAAAAATTATCTCTCCTGTTTTTTTTTATCATCTTTATATTTTTAGGGTGTAAAAATAATGATGAAAGCTCATCATCTATATACTATACTTACCGTGACATACCCGGAATAAGCAGCGAAGAAATAGACGCAATAGAAGAACTAAAAAACTCAAGGGATTTTTTTACATACGGGATGATTCCAAGCACAGAGGCCTTTTTAAGTGTTAACGGCGAGATAAGGGGTTTCTCTGCTTTGCTTTGCGAATGGTTAAGCGATCTGTTTAACATTCCCTTTATTCCATCTCTTTTTAACACTGAAGATTTTTTTGAGGGATTAAGAGAGGGCAGTATAGATTTTACTGGTCATTTGCATAGTAATGGGGAGTACATTGACACATACTTAATGACAAGTACCATAGCCAGGCGTTCAGTAGAATACATAAGACTGGAAAGCTCTCTTCCCCTTTCAGAGATAAGCCTATACAGGCTGCCCCGTTATGCTTTTCTTGACGGGGGTTCTGTACTGTATAATACTATACCCAGGATAGCACATGAATTTGAATTGTTTTTGGTCTCTAATTATTTAGACGCCTATGAACTCTTAAAAAACGGAGAAATAGATGCTCTTATAGCAGAAGGTATAGATGCAATCATTTTTGACATATACGACGATGTTGTTACTAGTACATTTTTGCCCCTAAGCTACAGTACAGTTTCTCTTACAACGCAAAATTCAGAACTTATGCCCATTATATCCGTTATGCAAAAAGCACTGGAAAATAATGCCATACGCCATCTTAATGCCTTATACCAACAGGGTTTAACAGAATATAACAGGAATAGATTTTTCCTTCACCTAACAAGAGAAGAGCTAAATTTTTTGCAAAATAACAGAGTTATTCCTTTTGTAGCTGAATTCGATAATTACCCTTTAAGTTTTTTTAATGCCAGAGAATCCCAGTGGCAGGGAATTAGCTTTGATGTACTTGACGAAATAGAAGCTCTTACAGGGATGGAGTTCCTTCTTATAAACGATGAGCAGACAGAATTTCCAGAGCTGCTTAGAATGCTGGAGGAAGGGGAAGCTCAAATTATCTCTGAATTAATCTATTCTGCTGACAGGGAAGGACATTTTTTATGGCCCTCTACAGCATTTTTTACTGACCAGTCAGTTTTAATTTCCAAAATGGAACATCCCTACATCAGCATTAACGAAATTATGTATGAAAGGGTGGGTTTAAACAGAGCCACAGTACACACAGAGCTTTTTCAAAGATGGTTTCCGGATCATCAATACACTGTGGAGTATGACGGTCAGGATGAAATTTTTGAAGCACTAACCAATGGAGAGGTAGACCTGGTAATGTCCAGCGGTTATAGACTATTAAGTCTTACAAACTACAGAGAGCTCTCCGGGTATAAAATAAATATTCTATTCGATAACAGCCTGCAATCCTCCTTTGGCATAAATAAAGATGCAGAGATACTCCTTTCCATAATGAATAAAGCACTCGATTTAGTTGATATACAGACTATTTCAGGATTATGGCTAAGGAGAACTTTTGACTACAGGTTAAGAATGGCTGAGGCCCGGGTACCTCTTTCTATAGGTACCGCCATTGCTCTTGCTCTTATAATTTTTTTCCTTACAAGCCTTTATTTACGAGACAGAAAAAAAAGAAAAGTGATCTCTGAACAGGCAGCTGTTCTTAATGCAGTTTATAACTCTATTCCTGTAATGGTATATACCAAAGACAAGAATAATTTATACACAAGCAGTAACAAAAAATTCCTGGAAGACTTTAATATCAGCGAATCAGAACTAATAGGTAAGAGTTTTAAGGATCTGAAACTGGTGGAAGACAATATTGCAGAAGAATTTTCCAGGCTGGATGAAAAAATTCTTAACGAAGGGAACACAGTAACAAACGAAGACTGGTACAATTACCCCGATGGAACACGCAGGGCAAGGGAAATAACAAGAACACCATTAATACTAAACTCCAGGATAGTAGGTCTATTGGGTGTTGCTTCTGACATTACAAACCGTAAATTAATTGAAGAATCGGCAAACAAACTTTATGAACATGCAATGCTAATGCTCGACTCTACTCCGCTTTGCATACAGATATGGGACAGGGAACTTAATACAATAGACTGTAACGAAGAAGCTGTAAGGCTTTATGGATTTAAAAATAAACAGGAATATATAGAAAGATTTATAACTGACTGCTCCCCCAAATACCAGAGTGACGGTCAAGAGTCCAGTGAAAAGGCAGTTTACTATGTAAACAAAGCATTTACAGAAGGGAAATGTGTATTTGACTGGATGCATCAATTACCCGATGGTACACCTATGCCTGCAGAAGTTACCCTGGTAAGGGTTACCTATAAGGGTGATTTTCTTGTGATAGGATACACTCAGGATTTACGGGATTTTACAAGACTTGAAGCACAAGCCTATGGTTATGAATATGCAAAAAAGTTAAGCCGCACTTTATCCAATATAACAATGTCCACAACAATTTCTGCAGGCTACCTAAAAGAAGCCGCTCACTTGATAGCACTTGATGCATGCAAGGTCTTAAATGTTACAAGAGTTGGCATATGGAGTTTAAGCGAAAGCGGCCATACACTGATGAATATTTGCTGCTACGATGCAGGAGAAAATAAATACTTTGTACAGGATGACTTTGATTTATCCAAACGCCATGAGTATGTAAAGATACTTGAGAGTGAAAGGCTTATAGTTACAGACGATATCAGCACATCTCCCTTACTATCGGACTATAATAAAGTGTACGCTCCTGAGTCATGCGCCTTAATTGACGTTCCCATACGCATAGATGGAAAGCTTGCAGGGGTTGTCTGCATAGAACAGGATCGTTGCACTGAGTTTCCAATAAAACGTGAATGGAGGCTGGTGGAACAGAACTTTGCATCTTCCCTTGCAGACCTTATGGCTCTGGCAATATCCAGTTCAGAACGCCGCATAGCAAGGGAAGATGCAGAAAAAGCCAACAGAGCAAAATCCGCCTTTTTGGCATCAATGAGTCACGAGATACGCACTCCCATGAATGCAATTATAGGAATGTCAGAACTTTTGCTTTCACAAAGCGGCAACAGCAATATAAATCATATAAGGGATATACATATTTCTGCGATTGCTCTTTTGAATATAATCAATGACATTCTGGATTTCTCAAAAATACAATCGGGCAGACTGGATTTAGTGCCAATTCACTTTGACTTTTTAATGTTTTTGGAAAATATAAATTCCATGACGCAATTTCTGCTTAGGGGGAAAAAGGTAAGTTATATACAGGAAGTTACAGGGGAGCTTCCAAAATACCTTTATGGTTCAGATTTGCGGCTTAGGCAGATAATAATAAATCTACTTGGCAACGCGGTGAAATTTACAGACGAAGGTTATGTGAAACTCCACATCTCTAGCTTAAATGAGGAACTTGTTTTTGAAATAAGTGATACAGGTATAGGCATAAATGAAAAAGATATTCCATTATTATTTGATCCATTTACACAGTTTGATGCGTTAAAAAACCGTACAAAAGAAGGGACTGGACTTGGCCTTTCCATTACAAAATCTCTTGTGGATTCCATGGAAGGTGAAATCTCGGTAGACAGTGTATATGGTCAGGGTACTGTATTCAGGGTAAGAATCCCAATGATAAGGGGAGATGAAAACCTCATACAAAAAACTTCCCTTACAGAAATAAGCATAAGTGCTCCTGATGCAAAAGTATTGGTGGTAGACGACAATACAATAAACCTAAATGTAGCAACAGGGCTTTTGGGACAATGTAATATTAAAGCAGAAACTGCCGGCTCAGGCAGAGAGGCAATAGAGTTAATCAAAAAGAATCACTACGATCTTGTTTTTATGGACCACATGATGCCCGAACTAAACGGGGTAGAAACAACCAAACTATTAAGAAAAGAGGGCATAACAGTACCTGTAATAGCATTCACTGCAAATGCCATATCTGATGTTAAAGATGAATTCCTTGCTGCCGGTATGAACGATCTATTAATTAAACCAATTAAAAAAGACTGGTTTAACAAGGTAATGATAGACTGGCTCCCTAAAGATAAATTAATAATAAAACAAAACACAGAAAAAGTAGAAAACACGGAGAAAAGCGAATTCTTTGAAAAGCTTGCAAAAATAAAAGAACTTTCTTTAAGCGAAGGCCTTGAACATGTAATGGGACAAAGAGATGTTTACGAAAAATCCCTGCGCCTAATGATTAAGGAAATAGACAGATGTACAAATAGTCTAAACACGCATCTTGCTTCCGGTGATATGAATAACTTTAAAATAGAAGTACACAGCATGAAGGGTTCTCTTGCAAATATAGGTGCAAAGGAAATTGCTTCCCATGCTTACGAGTTGGAAAGCGCGGCGGAGAATAATGATACTAATTATTGCAGCTCTAAGCTGCCGGCTTTTTTAGAAGAACTTTCTTTATTAGAAAGCAATCTAATAGAGGCATTGGGAAAAACAGAAAACGCAGCTAAAACAGAATTAAGCACAAAGCAAAAAGAAGAACTCTCTTTGGTTTTTTCTAAATTGCGTACTGCATTTAAGGAAAATAATTTTAGCGCAATAGATTATGAAATAAAGGAACTAGAGTTATTAAATTCTGAGGGTTCATTGAAATTAGAAATTGAGAAAATAAAAGATGCTGTTTTAATTATGGATTACAATAGCGCAATTAAGACAATAGAAGAGATAGTTTAAGTAAAAAGCTGCGCTGTGTGGAATATATAAGTATTAGCCTTTTATGCCTCCTATAAGAACGCCGCGTGCAAAGTACTTCTGCAAGAAGGGATAAAGCAGCAGTATGGGAACTGTTGCAACAATAATAGTCGCATACTTGATTGTTTCGGTAACACCTTCATAATCCATCATCTCTATGGATTGATTCTGAATAAGTAATTCCCTAAGTATTACCTGCAAAGGAAGCAGCTCCCTGGGAAGCCTTATAACACTGGCCCAGAACCAGGAATTCCATATGGAAAGCCCATAGTAAAGTATCATTACAGCAATTACTGCCTTGGAAAGAGGCAGTATTATCCTAAAGAGTATCTGCATGTGCCCTGCACCATCTATATATGCAGCTTCGCTAAGGGATTCAGGAATTGTATTAAAGGAAGTCCTCATTATTATCATGTTAAAAACATTGATCATTCCGGGAAAAATAAGCCCCCAATGGTTTCCCAAAAGACCAAGATCCATAAGGTTAAGGTAAGCGGGTATCATGCCTCCGGAGAAGAACATGGTAATTGTTACCATAAGCATAATTGGTTTTTTAAAAAGTACGTTTTTTCTGGAAAGGAAGTAAGCGCATAAGGATGTCATAAAAAGGGAAAGAACAACCCCGACAACAAGCAGAAACAGAGTGTTCATATATCCGCGTACTATCATGGGATTATTAAAAACCACCTCATAAGAAGCGGTACTAAAGCCTGCCGGAGTAAACAAAAGCCCTGTATGTGCCATTATGCGAAAGTTTTCGCTGAAAGACCCCATTAGTACATGCCACATGGGATATGCCGTTATTACTGCCATGAATACAAGGAAGGTATAGTTAAAGAGCATGAAAATATTTTCGCCAAAAGAGTGCTGTGCACTGCTGAATTTAAATTTCATTTTCTCCCCCTACCAAAGACTGGTTTCCGAAACCTGTCGGCTTATCCTGTTGGCTATTATTAACAGGGAAAAATTTATTACGGAGTTAAAAAGCCCTATGGCGGTAGAATAACTCCAGTTGGTCTGCAAAAGGCCTGTCCTGTATACATAGGTGGAGATAATGTCCGCCACCTCATATACAGGCTCGCTGTAAAGGAGTAAGGTTTTTTCGTAGCCCTCGCTCATCAGCCCTCCTATCCTTAAAATTAAAAGGATAATTATAGTCGGCGCTATACTGGGCAGAGTGACACTCCATAATTGCCTTATCTTACCGGCTCCGTCTATCATGGCTGCCTCGTATAACTGTGGATCAACTCCGGAAAGGGCGGCAAGGTAGATAATGGTCCCCCAGCCCACGCTTTGCCAAATGCCCGAACCTACATAGATAGTCCTGTAAAGATGGGGCTGTATAAGTAAAGGCACTCTATTGCCCCCAAACATTTCTACAATATCGTTAATGAAGCCGGTAGAAAGGGTAAAATCCCTTATTAAACCGGTTATTACGATAATGGAAATAAAGTGGGGCAAATAGGTTATGGTTTGTATGGTTCTTTTAAACTTTGAGTGGCGCACCTCATTCAATAAAAGAGCCAGTATTATGGGTGCAGGAAAGCCCCATATTAGCTGATAAAAATTGATTAAAAGGGTATTCCGCAAAACCCTAAAAAAGAAGGGATCGACAAAAAAGCGGATAAAGTTGTCAAAACCCACCCATTCGCTCCCATAAAAACCCCTTGTGGGCACAAAACGCTGAAAGGCGATCAGGGCTCCGTACATGGGTTTATACTGAAAAAGTATAAAGTAGATAATAACCGGAATAATGATGATATAAAGTGCATAGTTCCGCTGCATATCTTTTTTTAGGGTTTTCCCCAGTTTACTGTTCATTTTTCCTCCTATAAAAGGGAATAGCTAAATTATGTACCCTATTCTGACAATTTGGCAAGTTTAATAAGTAATTTATCAATGGTTTTATTGACAATTAGAAGATTCAAAGTTAGCATTTATAGATAGGAATTTTCCCCTGAGTTTTCCTAAAAACAATTTTGGAGGACATTTAATGAAAAGAACAATAACTTTTGCATTTGTACTGTTGATACTATTCAGCGGTCTTGTATTTGCAACAGGCGGAGCCCAGCAGGAAGGAGCTACAATAAGTACCCCTCCCGGCCAGTATCCTGTTAATGCAGGAGATGCAGTACTTAAATACTGGTTGAATCTGCATGGAAACATAAGCCCCAACTATACCAACTTTGGAGATACTCCTCTTGGTCAGGAGCTTACAAGGCGTACAGGTATAAGGGTGGAATACGAGCATCCTACAACAGGTACAGTGCAGGAAGCCTTTAACCTGCTGGTTGCATCGGGCTATGATATGCCCGATATCATAGAATATAACTGGCTCACAGTCCCCGGCGGACCGGAGCGTTTTATTGGGGACAATGTTATTATTGCCCTTAATGATGTGGTGGAGCGCTATGCACCAAACCTTAGAAATTTATTGAGGGACAGGCCTGACTTTAACCGCATGGTCAGAACAGACGAAGGCAATCTCTATGTATTCCCTTTTATACGCGGTCATGAGGATCTGCTTTATTCGCAGGGCATGATGGTTCGTAAAGATATACTGGACAGGCTAAACATAGCAGAACCGGAAACAATGGACGACTGGTACAGAATGCTTGTCGCATTTAGAAACGATGGTGCCCAGGCTCCCTTCTCCATGCCCTGGAGTAACAGGGGCCGTATGTTCATGCCCGGTTTCGGCTTCCTTAATGAATTCTATATGGATCACCAGACCAATCAAATTCGTTATGGCAACATACACCCCAACTACAGGCAGTGGGTGGAAACCATGGCAAGGTGGTACAGGGAAGGCTTAATTGACGCCGATTTAATGACCATTACAGCAGCACAGCATAACCAGAAGATGATCTCAGGCGGAGCATACGCGACAGTAGGCTCCCTTGGCGGCGGCTTGGGTGTCTGGACAGCAGCAGCCCGTGTAGATAATCCAAATTACGAACTTGTAGCACTGCAGTACCCTGTATTAAACAGGGGCGAAAGACTTGTTTATACAATTCCCAACCAGCCCTATAACGGTGCAGACAGTGCAGCCATTACAGCGGCTTCCAGAAACGCGGAACTTGCAGCACGCTTTTTGGACTGGGGTTATACCACACAGGGTAATCTTAACTTTAACTTTGGTGTAGATGGAACATCCTACACCCTGGTTAATAACTTCCCCACCTTTACCCAATGGGTAATGCAGGGTGCCGGCCAAGGCTGGCCTGTAGCACAGGCTCTTGGCGCCCATGTACGCAGTACAGCAGGCGGCCCCTTTGTTCAGGATCAGCGCTACATAAGACAGTTCTATGAGCTGCCCGAACAGTATCAGGGTTTAAGGAACTATGTACTCCCCGGAGCAATCAACTACTTTAGACCGCCCATTACTGCAACACCTAACGAAAGCCAGGAACTTGCCACTATAATGCAGGCAATTAATACCTATGTAGCAGAAAGAACATCCCGCTGGATTATTGGAACAGAAACCCTTAACGATGCAAGCTGGAACGATTACATTGCTACAGTTAACAGAATGGGTATAGAGAGGGCAATACAACTTGAGAACGCAGCCCTTCGCCGTTATAACGCAAGACAGTAGTGGGAAACCTATCAAACTGCTAATCTTTGATTAGCTTGTGTTTCTTTAGTTAAACCATGCCCGGTTGTATAAAGCAGCCGGGTATTTTTTTGTAGCTATCTATAGTATAAGTATAGGAACCAGGAGGAAAACTATGTTGGAAGATCTCTTAAGTCCTCATAAAGTTTCATTCAAAAATTACACAGAGCTGCGTGCTCAGGTAAATACATCAAAGCGGGTGACTTTTCTCGCAGGGAATATGGTGGCAAATAACCAGAGCGCCCAGGGTGGTCTTTCTGCTCGGGTATATCTGGGTGGTACCTACGGCTTTGCCTCGGGTGCGGAATATACCAACGAAAGCATAAAAAATATTTTGAGTGCGGCAAGTGATAATGCAGCTTTTATGGATAAGCATGTAAAAAAAGGGCTCCCTCCCCTGCCCTCAGTAAAAAGCGGTAAGCAGGAACTAAAGGAAAAACCCGGCAAGGGCAGTGATCAAAATACCATGATAGAGTTTGCTAAAACTCTGGATAATTTAATAGTTAACAAGTATAAAAATCTTTCCAGCCGCACCGTAGTGGCGGACAGCCTTGATATAGAAAAACTCCTTGTTGTAAGCGATGGAGCAGACAGCCATTTTTTCCAGCCCCGGAGCATGGTCTATGTCTTTTTAACAGCCGATACCGATGACGGCGTTCCCATAGAACTCTTCCAGACCTTCGGCGGCTTTGGCTTTTTCTCATCTCACTTTTCAGACCCCGCATTACTCATGGGTGAGCTGGATACACTTTACGAACAGTTAATGCACAAGAGGGAAAGTGTCTATTCCAATGCAGGTCTAATAAAATGTGTACTGCACCCTGATCTTGCAGGCATGCTTGCACATGAGGCTGTAGGTCATACAGTAGAGGCGGACATAGTACTGGGAGGCTCCGTTGCTGCACATAACCTAAACAAGGAAGTGGCAAGTGAGCTGGTTACCATGGTAGACTTTGCGCATACTGCCTTTGGCAAGAGCTGTCCCCTCCCTGTTTATGTAGATGATGAAGGCACCATTGCAGAAGATGCAGTATTAATAGAAAAGGGAATATTAAAAAATTTCATGCACTCAAAAGAGAGCGCACAACACTTTGGCGTAACGCCGCAGGGAAATGCCCGCGCATTTACATACTCTGATGAGCCATTAATACGCATGCGCAATACTGCAATACTCCCGGGAACAAGCAAGTTAGACGAAATGATAGCCAGTGTAGACGATGGCTACTATATAGTTAAGACAGGAAATGGTCAGGCAGATACCACAGGGGAGTTTACCTTCTCTGTTACCCTGGGCTACGAGATAAAAAAAGGAAAACTTGGCAAGGCAATACGTGAAACGACAATTTCCGGCACAGCCTTTGAAATGCTTAAAACGGTGGACATGGTATCGGATGACCTAAGCTGGGAATGCTCAGGCTTTTGCGGCAAAAAACAACCAATGACAGTGGGCATGGGCGGACCTGCAATTCGCTGCGATGTAAACATAGGAGGAAGATAATGAAGCCTAACGAAGCAGCACAATACGCCCTGGAAGCAAGTTTAAAAGCAGGAGCCGGAAAAGCTGCCTGCCGCGTGAGTCAGGGAAGAAAGGATGAGTTTAACGTAGAGGCAAATAAATTTACCCTGCTCCGCACCCTCTTTTCGGATCAACTTTCAATTAAAATAATAAAAGACGGAAGAAAGGGCGTAATGTCGCTTAACAAACTCGATAAGGATTCCATTAACGAAGCTGTTGCAAACTGCATGGCTCTTACTTCCTCTGCCATTCCCGACGAAGCGGAAGATATAGCCGAAAAACATGAAAACAAAAATTTTGATCAATCAATAAAAGAAAATGCCGGCATGGATGGCTTGTTCAACAGAACAAGGGAGTTTATAGAGCAGGCAAAGGATGAGTATCCAAAAATTATTCTGGAGGGAGTTACGGCGGAATTTAATAGCGCAGATGTCACTTATGTAAACTCCAATGGGGTAGAGTTTAACAGGCGTTCAGAGAGCTACAATTTTGGGACTATGTTCTCGGCAAAGGACGGCGAGGCATCTTCTTCGTTCAACGGTTATGATGCAAGTCTTACTTCCCTGGACAGAGCTTTTATCGATCTGGACATGCACCGCACTCTCTTAAGCGAATCGGAAAAATCCATACACACAAAGATGATAGACTCCAAGTTTGTAGGGCCTGTAATTGTAAGCCCTGCCTGTACAGACATGATATGGGGAACCATAATAGGCTGCTTCCTTTCTGACGCTGCCTTAATAGAAGGCACAAGCCGCTGGAAAGATTCCCTTGGAAGCAAGGTGGCAGATGTAAAATTGTGCATGGGGAGCTCACCTTTAAACAAGGGTATAGTTGGAGGAGAACGCTTTACTGCCGATGGCTACGAGAGTAAGGACTTTTATTTTATACAGGATGGGATCTTAAAATCCTTTGCGCTGAGTCTTTACGGAGCAAATAAGACATCCAAGCCAAGGGCGGCAAATACTGCCTTTTACAATTTTGATGTAGCAGCAGGCGATACCTCTCTGGAAGATATGATCAAAGGCATAGACAAGGGCATACTCTTAAACCGCTTTTCAGGAGCATCCCCGGGTCCCAGCGGAGATATTTCCGGAGTGGCAAAAAACAGCTTTCTAATAGAGAATGGCAAGGTAACAGATGCACTTAAGGAAACCATGGTTTCTTTTAACATAGTAGATGCCTTAATGAACATAAGGGCAATTTCCAAGGAAAGGTGTTTTAACGGCTCTACAATTTTACCCTGGTGCTGTTTTGAAGGAATTACCATCTCCTAAATTGCCTTGTGAGACAACCCAGCGACCTATGGATCGCCTGGCCGTCTCACAAGGCTTGCAGTTTTTCGGCTTTCAGCCTGCAAAACTGCAGTTTATAAGGAAATTAATCGAAAACTGAAGTTTTCAATTGATATATTAGAAATTGGTTAAAAATCATATTCCCTCTTCTATTAGTGCATAAAAAAATTGTATAATGGGCTTATGAAAATTTACACAAAACTTGGCATTCTTTTTCTTATTGTTTTTGCATCTTTTGCAATTTTTTCTTGCAGTGGTGAGCAGAGCAGCGCAGCTGTAGTTAATGAACTGCGCTTTGGGCTTGTAACAGAGCCTGTTACTCTTGATCCCCTAAGCGCTTCAAACACGGCAGACGGTAGAAGCATACTCTTTAATGTTTTTGAAGGTCTTGTAAAGCCGGACAGCACAGGCAGGCTTTACCCTGCACTGGCAGAGTCTTTTACCATTGAAGAAAACGGTCTGGTATATGTTTTTACCCTAAGACCGGGCGTCCTTTTTCATGACGGGACAGCACTTACACAAAGCGATGTTATTTATTCCATTAATACGGCAAGAGCCTCTAATTTTCCCGGTTTGGCATTGGTAAGCGATATTACGGCAAGGGGAAATAACCAAATAGTAATAAGGCTAAGCGCTATTGATCCTGATTTCCTCCCCTTCCTTACTGTAGCAATAGTAAAGGAAGACAACCCAAACAGGGAGACTAACCCCATAGGAACAGGCCCCTTTATTGTTGAGAGCTATAACCCACAGGAAGCCTTGCGCCTTGCCAGGAATCCCAATTACTGGCAGAGCGATCTGCCCCTTTTGGACAGGGTAAATATAATTTTTGTAGCCAATTCTGACGCTCTTATTACAGGTTTAATGGGAGGCAATATAGAGGGGGCAGTCCTTACAGGCTCCATGATAAGGCAGCTTAACACTGACGAATTTGACCTTTTACCCTGGTACTCAAACACTGTACAGCTCTTGCTCTTAAACAATGCCCAAAGCCCCATGGATGATCTCAGAGTCAGGCAAGCAGTAAGTTACGCCATAGATATACAGGGCATTATAGACACAGCATTTTTTGGATATGGAGAGCCTTCAGGCAGCCCGCTTATCCCTGCCCTTACTTACGTTTACAATGAATCCCTAAGAGACCCATATCCAAGAAACATAGACAGGGCCAGGGATCTTCTGGCAGAAGCCGGTTATCCAAATGGATTATCTCTTGAAATAGTAGTGCCATCCAACTATACCATGCATGTGGATACTGCCCAGGTCATAGTGAACCAGCTTAGCCCTGCGGGAATTAATGCCAGCATAAGGCTTGTTGACTGGGGTACCTGGCTTACAGAAGTACGTCAGGACAGAAATTATGCAGCGAGCATTATATCACTGGATGCAAGAGATATTTCTCCAAGGAGCTTCCTTGGAAGGTATCATTCTGCAAACAGCGGCAATTTTATGAATTTCTCCAATGCAGAGTACGACAGGCTCTATGACGAAGTTCTGACCGAATTAAACGAAGCAAGGCGAGTTTCCCTTTACAGGGAGCTACAACGAGTGCTTTCTGATAATGCAGCTTCAGTATATATACAGGATATACTGGGTTTTTGGGCCTTTGCCAAAGATAGCTTTGGCGGCGTACTAAACTATCCTCTTTACATAAATGATTTTTCCACAATTTACCGCAGAAATTAAGTGTGATATAATGGAAAAAATTATTTGGAGGACACATGTTAAACGAGTACAATTGCTGGCTTCAAAGCAGAGAAATCAAAAATGAAAGCGGCATAAACTTAAAGACTGTCTCTACAGTTTTTTCCAACAATGCGTTAATTTCTGAACAGGCAGCCGAGGAATACAGACTTGGCATAAACAGGCTTTTGGGCTTTTCTCCCATGTTATCTCAATATAAGGGAACAGCAGAAAAAGGCAGCGTTTATCTTGGAACAATAGAATCCCTTGCCAAAGAACTAAAGCAAAACCTGTCTCAGGGCAGCTTAAGGGAAGGCGGCTTTGTTATAAAGGGAAATTCAGATGGCCTTTTTATTGCAGGTCAGGATGAGTGCGGTCTTCTGTACGGTGTTTTCCGCTTTTTGTCCCTTTTGGCACAGGGCAAAGCAAATGCCTCCATGGATGTAAAAGAAGAACCGGCTTCTCCTTTACGCGTGATAAACCATTGGGACAATATTAACGGTACCATAGAAAGAGGTTATGCGGGAAACTCCATCTTTTATAAAGATGAGCGCATAGATTTTCAAAGAGACAGAATAAAGGACTATGCCCGCCTTCTTGCCTCAGTAGGCATAAACAGAATCTCCATAAACAACGTAAACGTACGCTTTGGTGCGAGGTTTTTAATTACTGAAGAAATGCTGCCCAAAGTAGCCGAGCTGGCAGAAATTTTCCGTCCCTACGGCATTAAGCTTTTACTCTGCGTAAACTTTAACTCCCCCATGATAATAGGGAAACTCCCTACATCAGACCCTACAGACAAAGCGGTTATAGAGTGGTGGAATAAACAGACAGAGATAGTCTATAGCTTTATCCCCGACCTTGCAGGCTACCTTATCAAGGCGGACTCTGAAGGACAGCCCGGTCCTTTCCAATACGGAAAAAACCATGCGGACGGCGCCAATACTTTTGCAAGGGCTCTTAAGCCCCACGGCGGCGTTATTATCTGGAGATGCTTTGTATACAATGCGGCACAGGACTGGCGAGACTGGAGCCTTGATAGACCAAAAGCCGCTTACGATAACTTTATTCCCCTTGACGGTCAATTTGATGACAACGTAATACTACAGCCTAAATTTGGTCCCCTGGATTTCCAGGTGGGTGAACCTGTTGCCCCCATGTTTGGCGCTTTTAAAAAGACCCACCATATAATGGAAGTGCAGATTACTCAGGAGTATACAGGGCATCAGATAGACCTTTGCTACCTGCCCTGGGTGTGGCAGATTATAATGGACTTTAATACTGACTACGGCCCCAACAGCACAATAAAAGAGCTTGTAGGACCCTATAAGGAAGGTTCTTCCTTTATAGAAGGCTTTGCAGGCGTTGTAAACGTAGGATTGGATAATAACTGGACAGGTCATACCCTGGCACAGGCTAACCTTTACGGTTACGGCAGAATAATCTGGGACCCCAAGCTTAGCGCAAAGGATATTGCAAGGGAATGGACTTTGCTCTCTTTTGGTCCGGGAAGCACAGGAGAAAAGATAGACGACATACTAATGAAGTCCTACAGAACTTACGAAAAGTACAATGCACCTTTTGGGGTAAGCTTCATGTGCAGCCCCATGGGACATTACGGACCTCACATAGAGGGCTATGAATTCTCCCGTTGGGGAACTTATCACAGGGCCAATTCCACTGCCGTTGGAGTGGACAGAACTTCCAAGGGAACAGGTTACACAAACCAATACTCCCCCACTGTATCCGCTATGCTGGAAAATCCGGCTACATGCCCGGAAGAAAATATACTCTTTATTCACAGGCTTCGTTACGACTTTGTAATGAGAAATGGCGAAACCCTTTTGCAGAATATTTATAACACCCACTTTGAAGGCTATGACGAAGTAGAGGCAATGATAGCAGAATGGAAGTCCCTGGAAAAATCCTTAAGCCCCGAAGTTTATAAATCTGTCCTTTCCCGTTTTGAAAGGCAGCTTAATAATGCAAGGGAATGGCGGGATCAGATTAACACATACTTTTACAGAAAGACAGGCATTGCTGATAAGCAGGGACGTAAGATCTACGAGTAATGCCCATTCTGTAAAATGAATTACTTCACAAAACGGCTGGCAGTAACAATACTCACATTGTTTCTGGTTTCCCTACTGACTTTCGCGGCATTCCGCCTTATACCGGGGGATGCCGCATTACTTGCCCTTGGCATGGATGCAACAGAGGAGCAGATTGCAGAGCTGCGTACTTCCATGGGGCTGGATAGGAGTTTCCCGGAGCAATACATTATTTGGCTTGGAGATTTTTTAAGCGGAAGGCTTGGAAATTCCTCACGCTTTATGGGAGCCTCTGTATCCAGTTTAATTACAGAGAGGCTTCCTGTAACTTTCACACTAGCCTCTTTTTCATTTATTTTTACAATAATTATTGCCTTTCCCTTTTCTATCCTTACAGTTAAAAAAGAAAATTCCCTTTTGGATAAAACAGCAACAACATTTTCGGCTCTTGGAATTTCCATGCCGGGCTTTTTTTTGGGTGTTCTATTAATCTGGATCTTTGGGATATTTTTTAGACTTTTTATTCCGGGTGCATACATCTCTTACAGGGATGATGCTGCCGGATTTTTTGCCTATATGATTTTTCCTGCCCTTGCAATTGCAATACCTAATGCAGCCCTTGTCATAAAATTTTTACGCTCTTCCCTCTTTCTGGAACTAAAAAAAGATTATGTAAGGACGGCAAGAAGCAAGGGTGCAAAGGGCCCATATATATTAAGAACTCATGCCTTAAAAAATGCATCCCTTCCTGTAATAACACTGCTGGGAATGATAGCAGGAGAAACATTTTCCGGCAGCATAGTAATAGAACAGGTCTTTGGCATCCCGGGCATAGGAAGGTTATTAATAACTTCGATTAACGCAAGAGATTATATAGTTGTAAAAACCCTTGTAATTTATATTGCATTTATTGTAGTAATAGCCAATACCCTTGCCGATATTATTTTGCAGATCATGGATCCCAGAATACGCCTTGCAGGGAAAGCTTGATTATGAAAAAACATTTTAATGGCTTTGAGCTTTATGCGGGAACTCTGCTTTCCATAATAATTTTATTGGTGTCACTGTTTGGCTTTATGTATCAGCCGCTTCAGTATAACGCTATGGACAGCACAAACAGGTTTTCTCCTCCCGGGCAGGGAAGTATATTTGGTACAGATAATTTTGGGCGCGATGTTTTTTCACGAGTAATGGCAGGTGCAAGGCATACACTCTTTACTGCCCTATTTACAGTGGGCGGCAGCGTTATTATGGGAACTTTTTTTGGCTTAGTTGCAGGTTACTTTAAAGGCATTGTTGACGAAATAATAATGCGGTTAATGGATACTCTTAGTTCCTTCCCCGGAATTTTGCTTGCACTTGTAATGGTTTCCCTTTTTGACAATAACAGCGCAACACTCATTTTTGCACTGTTAATACTTTTTATTCCCGGCTTTACACGCATTATGCGCAACGGCATGCTCCAATACGAAGGCAGGGATTTTATCCTTGCTGCACGTATACAGGGAGTGTCAAACACAAGAATAATATTTTTTCACATACTGCCAAACCTGCTCTCCCAGCTTCTATCGGCATCAGTCATTGGCCTGTCTAACGCAATTATGGCAGAATCTACCATGAGTTATCTGGGGCTTGGCATACAACCACCTTCTCCAAGCTGGGGACGCATGCTCTCAGAGTCCCAATCCTTTTTGATCAATGCACCATGGTGCGCCCTTGCTCCCGGCTTTATGATCATGCTTAGCATACTTGCCTTTCACTACCTTGGAGAAGGTTTAAGGAAAAAGTCAGGTTTATAATGGAAAAACTTTTAAAGGTAAGAAATTTATCTATAGATATTATAAGGCCTTACAAAGGTAGTAAGGTACATCCTCTAAGCTCTGTAGAAAATATTTCCTTTGATATTTTCCCGGGCGAAATTATCGGTATAGTAGGAGAATCAGGTTCAGGAAAAAGTTTAACTGCCCTTTCTATCATGGCTTTATTGGGAGAAGATAAATTACAAAGCGGTGGCAGTATTTTTCTTGAAAACAGGGAAATAAATAAACTGGATGATAATGAGTTAAATAAAATAAGGGGAAAAGAAATTTCCATAGTTTTTCAGGAACCATTTTCTTCATTAAACCCATTAATGAAAATAGGAAGGCAGATAGAGGAGAGCCTTGAACTGCATGGCGAAAAAGACAGACAAATAAATAAAAACCTGGCAGTAAATATCCTAAAAAAAATGCAGCTAAAGGACGCCGAAAAATTGCTTAACTCATTTCCTCACCAGCTTTCTGGCGGTATGTGCCAAAGGATAATGATAGCCTTGGCTGTGATATGCAGACCAAAACTTTTAATAGCAGATGAGGCTACAACAGCTCTGGATAATGGTACACAGGAACTTATTATCTCTTTACTAAAAGAAATTAATAAAGACTACGGCACTTCCATTCTATTTATTTCCCACGACCTTTCCCTTATAAGAAAATTATGCAGCAGAGTTTTGGTAATGTACTCGGGGCGTTTTCTGGAAGAGGGAGACACAGAAGAGCTATTTAATAAGCCGGCTCATGAGTATACAAAGAGCCTATTAGGCGCTATTCCAAATAGGTTAAATAGAGGGAAAGCTCTTAATGTAATTAAAGGAAGGATCCCTTCTCTGGAAGAAGGGCGTCCAAGCGGCTGTCCTTTTCACCCCAGATGCGAAAAGGCAGATAATGAGTGCAGTCTGTCTTTCCCGGAGGCAATATCTATCCCCGGCAGCCCAAACAGCCATCTCTTA
>Ga0099364_10003660_pt1 | contig 23693 bp, 11 predicted proteins | sample TergutTh196P3_FD_73070 | JGI IMG/M metagenome (GOLD analysis project Ga0099364, IMG submission 73070) | Microcerotermes parvus P3 segment gut microbial communities from Pointe-Noire, Republic of the Congo - Th196 P3 | ecosystem: Host-associated > Arthropoda: Insects > Digestive system > Gut ...
TAAAAAGTAAAGTCAGCCCGCCCGTGACTTTTCACTTCGTACAGGGCAGTATCAGCATGTCTGAGCAGATGGGATGGCGTCTCACCATCATCAGGATACAGAGCTACACCAACGCTTGCAGACAGTGTCAGGACGGTGTCCTGAATGCGGTAGGGCTGTCCGATTGCGGATATGAGCCGGGTAGCAGTAGCCGCGACTGCCTGCGAAGTAGTGATCCCATGCAAAAGGGCGAGAAATTCGTCTCCGCCATAACGGATGAGAATATCGGATTTGCTTATGGTGGATTTGATTCGCTCTGCAAGCTCTACCAGTACTTCGTCACCGACATCATGCCCGTAGGTGTCATTTACATCTTTAAAGTGGTCAACATCAATGAACAGGACAGCAAATTTGTCCCTGTTTATGGAAGCACCCGCAATACCACGTGCAATAAGCTGATCAGTAAGAGAGCGACTGTACAGTCCGGTCAGCCTGTCGTATGATGCCAGGTGCTCGATCAGTTCCTGTTTTGCGCGGGCGTTTCTTGCAGACTGAAGCTCCCTGAAGTGATAGGTAAGGGCGCTGACAAGCAGGATCAGCAGCGAGCCTCCTGCGCTGAGTGCATAGAACATCTGCCAGCGGTTTCTCTCCGTTTGAGTGAGTTCCCTGCCTTCAACTGCGACCATCAGTCTGAGCTGATATTCGTCCAGATCGGTATAAAGAACATAACAGGGTATTTCGCTCCTGTTCAGAGTGTACAGCATGGGCCATTGATCACGCATCCACGGATGGAAATCCAGGATCTGGAAGTCAGTCTGTTTGTAGCGAAGCATGCGGTCTTCTTCACTCAGATTGAAAACCGTCGCTCCCTGTAAAGCCATCAGTTCATGCTGGGAATTGGCTGACAGTATGATGACACCGTGGTTATCCACCACATAGCCGTTTGTCATGGAAGTCCAGTAATACAGGTAATCCAGTTTCACTTTGGAGATCATGGCCCCTACAATTTCATCGCCAGAGCGTATGGGCGAAGAAAAGTAAAAGCCCGGGATATCGGTCAGACGTCCAATTTCGAATTGTTGCCCCGGTTTACCGCTTATGGCATCTCTGAAATAATTGCGATCTCCCAGTTCCAGACCGACAAAACTCTCCGCAGAATTTGCATTGCTGGAAGCAACAGTCAGACCATCCGTGTTGATGATCCACAACACACTGATGGTGTCAAGATTGCTGATGACCTTGGCGAGCTCCTTGTTTGCGTTCAGGATGATGGGGCTTTGACTGAGATATCTGTCAACCTCTTCTTTGCTCATGCGGGAGAGGTCGGTATCGGTTTTCAGATCAAGCAGGACGCGACGGAAAACTTCTTCACGACTGGCAAGGTCAGGTACGATATGCAGGTTGGCAATGGTCTTTTGCAGCCCCTCATACAGTGCGCCGATAGCGATGCGCGCTTTTCTTTCTGTAGAGCTGTAGTTCTGACCCGCCTGAAAGGAAGCATAGCTACGCGAAAAAAACCAGGCCGATGTCAGCCAGACTACTACAATCAGCGCTGTCACGATGATGTATGACTTGGTCGGCAGCAGATCTTTAGAGGCATTTCGCATTGCTTTTTAGTGTGCAGTGTACGTATGTACAGGTTATCGTAACCGCTTTTCTGGAGTAAAACCGGAACTTCCAGGTTCAGGCAACTCTTCCAGAGGCGGCATCTGTTTTCGAAGCACTGATTACATTGTGCGCACAGCCAGCCAGGAGACGCGACCAAGAAACGCGACTCCGGGTTCAATCCATCGTTCACTGGTGTAATAACTGAATTTTAGAAACAAAGTGGCGTAAAGTAAAGCCAAATATTCAGGTCTGTGCGTGCGGTATCCGGAGATCCTGCCGGAATGCGGGTAAATTCCAGTAAGAATGGCCAGGATGCAGGCATGGTTTGCGCAACAGGGCGTGCCTTTGAGGCCCAGTCCTGTGAGCAGGCAGGATTCAGTCATCCCGCTGTCTGCAACCAGATAAGCGGAGCAGGCCGGGTACCTGAAGAATGGTCTGTCCCTCGGCTGAACTCCGGTTGACCGGTTTCTTCAATGCAAAATAATCCCCCTTTTTTCAGGATGCTTCGCGAGACACGCCAGGTCCTGATATCACGCTTTTTCCACCTGTTTGCGGCACAACCTGAATCTGCGTGCTGATTCGCTCCTGCATCGCGGGTACATGCGAAATAACGCCAATGAGTTTTCCTTCCTGGTTCAGACTTGCAAGCGTTGTCAGGGCGACATCAAGCGCTTCTTCATCCAGTGTTCCGAAACCTTCATCCAGAAAGAGTGAGTCCACCCGGACATTCCGGCTGGCCATGTTGGACAGGCCCAGTGCCAGTGCCAGACTGACAATAAAGCTTTCTCCGCCGGACAGATTTTTTGTGGTTCTTTCTTCCCCGGCCTGGTAACAGTCTATGACAGAGAGTTCAAGCGGCTGTTTTTCCTTACGACCATGCACCAGGATGTACCGATCAGTCATTTTTTTCAGCTGGGAATTGGCATGCGTAATCATCATCTCAAAAGTCAGGCCCTGCGCAAAATTGCGGAATTTTTTACCATCGGATGAACCAATCAGTCCGTCAAGCAAAGACCAGCGGTCCTGGATGATGCTTTGCACTTCAATTTCCCTGAGTTTTTCTGCAAATTTTTCCCTGGATTCATTGTTTTTAATGAACACCTGCTTCAGAGTAATAATGCTTTCCTTCAACCGGGCCAGCTCTGCTTCCTGCTCGTGAAGACGGATCTGCAGTTCGCTCAGAGGTTCGGTGGTGATGTTTTTTTCTCTTTCGGCTGACAGACGGCTTTCTCTGTCTGTTTTTGTTGCGCGGATTGCTGTCTGTCGGTCGTTGAGTTCTTTTTCTTCTGCCAACAGCCGGTTCAGTTCATCCGGAGAAGCTTTTGCCCGGACAAAGTGTTCTTCATCAGCAAAACCTGCCGAGTTCAGCTCCGAAGCAAATGCAGTTTCGGAGCTGTCCAACCGGGGAACTCTCTGGTTGACGCGCTCCTCAATGGACTGAACAAGTGTTCTGGCGGATGTGAGTGCCTGCTGTTGCCGGTCATGCTGGATTTTTGCGTCATCCTGCACTTTTTCTGCACTGGAGACGGCAGCATTCAGTCTCGCTGTTTCATCATCCGGGTTTTTGTCTCCATACAGCTCCATGCGCTTTTCGCTGTCTGCCCGATATTTTTCCTCAAGAACCTCAATCTGTTCCTTCCCGGAATCCAGGGACTTTTCCTGAATGGCGATGGCCGCACTACGGCGCTCTACATCAACCTTGAGAGCATTGGCCCAGGACTCGATGCGGGTTTTTTTCTTCGTGTGTTCAACCCAGTTTTCAAGGCGGTCCTGAAGAGATTGCTGTAACAGGGAGACATTGTCATCAGGAAACCCGGATCCTGCGATTCCAAGAGGTGAAAGTCTGGCAAGAATGGCCTGCTTTTGCTCGGCAATTTCCGCCCGAAGCCTGTCAAACAGGGCCTGATTGGTTGCTACTGCAGTCTCGGCAGTTGTTTTTTCAAGGCTTGCAGTAGATCTGTTGGTTTCTGCAAGGGGCATTTTCTGCAGAGCCAGGGTCTGGCTGTTGTGCAACTCTTTTATGAGTGTTTCCTGGCTTTCTGCCTGTCTTATCAGGTTATTGATCTTTTCCAGTTCCGTTCTGACTCCGTCATCCTGTGGGACACTGCCTGTCAGATAGGGGTGCTCGACGGATCCGCAAAGGGGGCAAGGCTCGCCTTCCACCAATGTGGCCCGTTGCACATCAAGCGTTGCGATTTTTGCAAGACGTACCAGTTCGTTCTGCAGGTCCTCTGCCCGGTCGCGATATTCACGCAGGGACCTGCCGGATAACAGCTGCTCAAGAGCATCCTGGTTCTGCTTGAGCTTCTCGGTTGCTACACCCAGTTTTTTCTGCATGTCCGAGTGGTTTTTGAGGGCCTGTGCGAGTTTTTTTTCAGACAGTATGAAAGCGCTTTGTGCTTTCTTCAGGTCGGCTTCTTTCTGCTGGCTGTCTTTTTGCCTGGCAACAAAGTGGCCCAGTTGTTCCACAACGCCTGTCAGGCCACTTACAAGCCATTCATCCCGGGCATGTTCTGTCAGATACTGTTCTATGCCAGCGCGAGCGATATCCGCTTCCTTGAGTGCATCACGTTTTTTCTGCAGCGTGCGTTTTTCAGTGGCAAGCTGTGCGGTTACATTTTTTATCTTTACCAGATTTTCGTCGATTATTTTTTTTTGGGAAGCAATGGACTGATCACGCAGGCGCATATCCTGGATGAGGGGTATGCCGTCAGAAAGATTTTTGCGCGCCTGAGTCAGGTCCAGCTCCGCCGAGTCCAGCCGTTTTTTTTGTTCAACGGCAGTGTTTTCCAGCCGGGGCAATGCTTCCCTGTTTTCAGCGAGGGCTGCCGTGTCTGCCTGCTGTTCTTTCCGGGTTGCACTGAGCAGGGCGTATTTGCCATCCAGAGTTGCAGCTTTTTTTGCAAGAGCGAGTCGTTCCCTTGCTGGCGCAAACTGGTTCAGATCGGCTTGTAGCCGGATGTTCTCCTTTTCTGTTTCCTGCACCTGTTTTTCCAGTCCGGCAATGGCAGTCAGCCATGCAATGGCCTGTTTTGTTTTATCAATGTGCCCGGTGAGCGCTTTGTCGTCGTCTTCCTTTTTGCGCAGTTCCTGCTGTCCTTTCAATTCTTCTTCCTCGGTCAGAATGACAATACCTTCGCTTTCGCTTTGAAGCTGCTTCAGTTTTTGTTGTTCGCTCCTGTTCCGCTCATGGACATGCCTTGAAATTTCAGTATATATTTCCGTTCCGGTTATCTGTTCGAGCAGAGGAGAGCGATCATCACTGGAAGCCTGCAGAAATGCGGCAAATCTTCCCTGGGCAAGCAGTATGGATCGTGTGAACTGGTCAAAATCCATGCCGGTTACTTTTTTGACGTGCTCTTCTACCCCTGTAATGGTCGATTCAAAGATTTTCCCTGTATCAAAGCAGGAAATTTCATGCCTTGGTGTCTGTAGCGCCCTGTCGTGTTTTTTGTGCGCACGATGTTGGGCCCAGCGACAAAGAAAGCGTCCTGCAGCTGTCTCAAAAGTAATCTCGGCAAAGCATTCACCGGTGTGACGGGACATGATTTCATTAGCGCCGGCGGTGATTTTGCCCAGGCGGGGTGTCTGACCGTAAAGGGCAAGACAGATGGCGTCGAGAATCGTGGACTTGCCCGCACCAGTAGGTCCTGTTATGGCAAAAATGCCATCCGAAACATAGGCTGGATTCTCCAGGTCTATGCTCCATGCTCCTGTCAATGAATTGAGATTATTAAAATGCAGTTTAAGTATTTTCATAAAATTACCGCAAACAGAACTTTTCCCTTCAGGCAGGAAGGAATGGCGTTAAAAAGGATGGCAATGTCAACGGATTTCGCAGTTTTTTCCTGCCGGTCCGAAGTTTTAATTAAACAGTCTCAGCTCTGGTCGTGAAAGGATACAAGTGCTTCTTCGAAAGTATCCATCAGCGCCTTGCGCTGATCTTCGGTGTACTCCCGGGTATCGAGCAGGCGTTCAAATACTTCCGACTCTTTCAGGTCGAAGAGCATCTCTCCTTCGTGAGCCTGGGAAAGTGATCGTGCGACATGCCGGTTATTTCTGACAAGAATGATTTCCATTGCCGTGTTTGTGATAACGCGTTCCAGGCGCTCGCGCAGATCAGAATGGATTTCCTCGCCTTCATAGTCAGCTTCAATCCAGGCATCCGAACGGGCATCAGCCAGTTCGCGCAGGCGTCTGGTTATGGCATCCAGATCGCCTTTGATCCGCTCCAGTTGTCTGAAAACCGGAACATCTATCAGTTGAACGGAGGTGTCCGGGCCGGAGAATTCGACCAGAGTGACGCTTTTCTGCCGGTGCGCATCACCAAAAAACATGGGAATGGGTGATCCGCTATAGCGCATGATCTCCGAGTTGTTGACCTTCTGTGCTGAATGAAGGTGTCCAAGCGCCAGATAGCGTATGCTCGCCGGGAATGTGGAGGCACCCACACGCAACAGGGAGCCAATGTAAAGATTTCTGACGCCATCTCCTTCCACTGTTTCGCCGCCGGCCGTAAAAAGGTGCCCTGTTGCAACAATAGGAATGTCCGCCCCGAGTTCTTTTCTCTTCTGCTCGGCAATCCCGACAACAGTAGCGTAATGGCGCTGGATGCCTTCTGCCAGTTTGCGCTCTTTATCCGCTGTGCTTTCGCCGGCTTCTACCGTTCTTATCTCTCTGTCACGAAGATAGGGTACAGCACAGACAATCAGTTCAGGCACAGTATCCTTGTAGAGAACAAGGACCTGGTCTTTAGGGGTTTCCGCACTGCCAATGACGTGAACATCGAATACTTTCAGCAGCTCTTTTGGCGCAGTCAGAAAGGAGGGGGAGTCATGGTTGCCCGCAATGACGATAACGTGCCGGCATGACGACAGGGACATCTGTCGCAGAAAGCGATAGTACAGCTCCTGCGAACGGTTGCTCGGGGTGCTGCTGTCAAAAACATCTCCTGCAATCAGCAACGCGTCCACTTTGTATTCTTCAATGGTATCGATCAGCCATGAGAAAAAGGCTTCGTGTTCATCGTATCGTCTTTTGGTGTGTAATATCCGGCCTATATGCCAGTCAGATGTATGGAGGAGTCTCATTGAATTAACGAAAAAATTGCGCAAAAAAATATTCCAGACCTTTGTCTTGCAAAAATGGTATCAGCAGCTATTCTAGCCCAGGTTTGGACTTTTCCGGTCATGCTCTGCAGACTGCATTCATTTCAGGGCTGTGATGAACCGGTCCGGTTTTTTCTGTTCTGCCTGTTAGCATGGTGCAGATCCGATCCGGATTTGCCTGTTTTTTGGTGATATAAAACGCCCGGTGCACTGATTTGTGGTTTTTTTACGACGAAATCTCCATAAAAGGACAAATCCTGTCCTTTTTTATGGGCGCAGTTGCGCATTTTAAAAAACGGTATTAGAATCGGCCTTTTGGATTATTACAAAATAATCGTTGAGGATTGTTACGGGTGCAGACCGCCATTACAGGTCTGCGTTTTGCAGGTGCTGGCAAAAATCGGCGCAGGCAAATTCGTTTTAGGCCTGAAGAAGGCTTTCTCTGCCCTCAAGTACACTGGATGCATTCCATTCCAGAGACCCTGGAAATAACGCGACCCGGTCAGACTTCAAGGCAGGAGCAGAACCTCATATTAACTTGTCGCTATAGAATATTGCACGCAACAATGTGCAGATTTCCTCTCTTTACTGCCGGCGACCATCATTATCGTAACGGCACGTTCAGATTGAATGCCCTGGGCGACGACCAAAACCGGTCATATTCGGGGCTAACAGATGCGGAGATACCGGAAAAGGTCTCCGGCAGCCAAAGACGCAGATAAAAAGCTCAAAAGCGCAGTTTCAGGGTCCGGATCCGTCCGGACAGATATGCCGTTCCATCCGGCATCGTTTTGTGTTTGTACTGAATGCGCCCTGCTTTGCAGATGTGCGTCTTTATTGAAAAGACAAAAGACTCATGACAGGCGGAAATTATCGCAACTGGCCAGGATGGGCCAGAAGAGCGCATTTCCGTGAGTTCTCTTTTTGTAGCAGAGGAAAAAAGAATATGGATAAGTCCACAATGAACCGGGTGCTTTCCCATCCGGAATTTAAAAAAATGGAACAGGAAAAAAATCGGATGCGATGGTTTTTTTCTTTTTCGGTATTTGTTGTTTATGTAGCATACATCGCATATATCGGGATCAATCCGGAGTTCTTCAGCAGGACGCTGTTTCCGGGTTCGGTAATAACCATCGGTATTTATGCGGGGCTGTTCATCATTTTGTTTTCGGTTGTTCTGACCGGTATGTACGTCAGAAAGGCGAACAGGAAGTTTGACGAAGTAACCAAAAGAGTAATACAGGAAATCGGGGGAGGTCATCATGCATAAATTTCTTGCGATTTCACTGCTTGCTTTCAGTTCGGCAGCCAGTGCGGATACCTTGACGGGAGCGGCAGAAAAGCAGCCTCTGAACTGGATTGCCATTGCGATGTTTCTGATATTTGTTGCATCAACGCTGCTGATTACGTACAAGGCATCGAAAAAAAACAGGTCGACAAGCGACTTTTACACGGCAGGCGGAGGCATTGGAGGTTTCAAAAATGGTCTGGCCATTGCAGGTGACTTCATGTCTGCAGCATCATTTCTGGGTATATCCGCCATGGTCTTCATGTCGGGTTATGATGGTCTGATTTATTCAGCAGGCTTTCTGGTTGGCTGGCCGATCGTTCTGTTTCTGGTTGCCGAGCGTCTGCGCAATCTTGGAAAATTCACTTTTTCCGATGTAATTGCCTATCGTCTCAAGCAGGCACCGGTGCGCATTTTTTCAGCAACGGCATCGCTTTTTGTCATTCTGATTTACCTGATCGCCCAGATGGTGGGTGCAGGCAAGCTGATTGAACTCCTGTTCGGTCTGAGTTATACGCATGCTGTTCTGATTGTTGGCGTTCTGATGGTGCTGTATGTTCTGTATGGCGGCATGCTTGCAACGACATGGGTGCAGATCATCAAGGCGGTACTGCTTCTGACGGGTGCGTCATTCATGGCATTCATGGTCATGAAGACGGTCGGTTTCAGTTTTGAAGCCCTGTTCAGGCAGGCTGTCGCAACGCACGAAAAGGGGAGTGCCATTTTAAGTCCGGGAGGACTCTTTGCCAATCCGGTTGATTCACTCTCACTCGGACTGGCTCTGATGTTCGGTACTGCTGGTCTTCCGCATATTCTGATGCGCTTTTTTACCGTGCCTGATGCAAAGGAGGCCAGAAAATCCGTATTTGTTGCAACCAGCGCGATCGGTTATTTCTATCTGCTGACATTCATTATCGGTTTTGGTGCCATTATTCTGCTGACGAATGATCCGCAATACTTCCAGTCGCTTTTTATTGAAGGGCGTGAGACCATTCGCATGATTGGAGGCACCAACATGACTGCCATCCATCTGTCGCATGCAATCGGAGGGGATGTCTTTTTAGGGTTTATCTGTGCGGTGACATTTGCCACGATTCTTGCAGTGGTTGCCGGGCTGGTTTTATCAGGCGCATCTGCGGTCAGCCATGACCTGTATGCTTCCGTTCTGAAGAAGGGTAATCCGGATCCGGAAATGGAGATGAAGATTTCGCGCATGACAACCATTTCGCTTGGAGTGATAGCGGTCGTTCTGGGTCTTGCGTTCGAAAACCAGAATGTGGCATTCATGGTTGGTCTGGCCTTTGCAGTTGCGGCATCAGCGAACTTTCCGATCCTTGCTCTGGCCATGTTCTGGAAAGGTCTGACAACAAGGGGTGCCATTATTGGCGGGTTCTGTGGTCTTTTCTCGGCGGTGATTCTGATCATTCTGGGGCCGACCATCTGGGTGTCCGTGCTGAATTATCCGGCGGCCATTTTCCCGTACAGTAATCCGGCCCTGTTTTCGATACCGACAGCTTTCATTTCAGCAATACTGATTTCTCTGGCTGACCGATCAATCCAGGCCAGGCGTGATCAGGTCGGATTCAAGCGTCAGTATGCGCGCTCTGTAACCGGACTTGGTATTGCGAGTGCAACGGAGCACTGATTGACTCTGTAGTACGACCAGGGTGAAAAGAAAAAAGCCGGCACATAGGTGCCGGCTTTTTTGATTGAAGTCTGGCGCAATCAGCTGTTTTTTTGCTGTTCGCTGATGAGCTTGTTGATCTGCTCGTGAATGGCCAGAACTTCCCCTTGCGCAGCCAGGAGCAGCAGCTGGGCGGCCTGGACTTTTTCCAGGGCGGCCATCTTCTCGGCCGAGTCTGTTGCGTTGCGCACTTCCATCATTGCCAGTGTCATCTGATGTTGCGCGTATTTCAGACGTTCGAGTGCTTCTTCGAGCATTTCTTCCAGACGCTGCATCGGGTCTGTAGCTCCGGCTGCTTCTTCCACACGGCTTTCGTCTGCTACAGCCTTGAAAAAATCGGCTGGCGACTTGCCGGAATCATCGGATTTTTCTTCAACCCGGTCCTGGTTGGCAGTAAAGTGTTCCCTGGCTTCGTCACTGAGTCTGACGGTTGCCGATTCAAAGTGTACCTGCGGTATTGCCGAGCCAGAGGTGGTCGTAGCCATGGAAACATAGCTGCCGGCAGACCGTATGGTATTAACGGGTGGTGTGCCTAAAGTTTGCATGACCGTAACTCCTTCTTTCAGCGATATCATGTGTATTCCATCTGTGTTAATGTCCTGGAAATCGGAAACCGATTTCCCCCTTTACATTAATGATCGGCAGATTTGGGCAAATCTTGATGATTTTTAAAATAAAACCTGCATTTTTCTGCACGACCGCTTCTTTTGTTCGCCGGGCGCGCAGTCTGCCTGGACCGCTTTTATCGGGATATGCCGTGTCCGGAACTGTCGCAGATCATCCGGCCTTTGCCCCGGGGAACTTCCCGGCAGAGTAAAAGTGCCCTGGTTTTCCGGCTTACTCAGGCAGGTTTTTGTAAATGGTGTTTCGGATGTGCGCTGCGGCGTGTTCTGCCCGCACGGTTACTGCCGTTGTCGTCATGATCACGACAGAGAGTTTTCTGGTCCGGTCGGCAAACCAGGTATGTCCATACACTCCGCCTCCCTGGAGTGTGCCTGGCGACTGGGGCAGCTGGGCGCGTTCCGGATCCAGCACGATTCCCCATCCCATGCAATAGCCCAGTGAAGGGTCTTCTGGCAGTCCTTCGGGAAGTATGTTGGTTGACATCGTATTCATGAGTTCTTCTGAGACCGTGGGCATGCGGTTGGTTCTGATTGCCTCGACCAGCTGCATCACATCCTGTGCCGTTCCGATCATGCCGACTCCTCCTGAAGGATAGGCATCCGGGTCAAATGCCCTGTCGGGAGAAAACAGAAACTGCCAGCCCAGTTCGTTTTCGACGTACTGGTCAGCGGCCATGGGGATGAGTTCGCCATAAAAATGAAAATAGGGAACGGTCATGCGGGCGCGGTCTTCTCTGCTTGCAACAAACCTGGAATCTTTCATTCCCAGTGGCCCCGTTATCAGGTCCTCCATGGCCTTTTCCAGGCTTGTGCCATGTGCTTTTGCAATGACAGCGCCCAGCACATCGGGCGAGAGCGAGTAGAGCCAGTGTGTTCCGGGAGCAAAGCGCAGCGGGACGGAAGCGATCCGTTTGAGGTTTTCTTCGAGTGTGATACCGGAAATATCGAGTCCGTCTGAGACATTGGCGAGTTCGTAGGGTCCGTCTTCCACCTGGGCCCATTTGTAGTCAAGGCCTGCCGTGTGGGTCAGAAGGTGTCTGATGGTGATGGTGGGGGTATTGCCATCCAGTGTTTTTGGAGTGAACTCGGGCAGCCATTTTGTAACGGGGTCATCCAGTGCGATTTTTCCCTGCTCGATCAGTGCTGCGGTTGCGAGGCTTGTATGCACTTTGGTGACGGAAGACAGTCTGAAAAGAGAGTCAATCTGCATGGCAACATCATTTTCCGGATCGGCAAAGCCGTATGCGCGGAAGCACACTGTCTTTCCATCGTGATTGACCATTACGACGGCACCGGCAATCAGTTCTTCCTGAAAGCATTGTTCGAGGACAGCGTCAATTTGTTCTTTTAGTGCTTTATACGGGCTGGTCGGGAGCATACAATTCCTTTCAAAAAAGTAACAGTTCTGATTTTACCGCAACAGGAAGCGAAATTTTAACAGAACTCGCCGTAAAGTCTCAGGCTTTGGCTATGGGGAGTGCAGGGCATGACAGCTGTGAGGTGCAGTCATGGAGTTCATGCAGGGACATCCGCGACTCGGACCAGGGTGCAATTGCGCCAGAAAAAGTGGAATTTCGGGAGAAAACAGGTGGGCCTTTACGCGGCGCATGAAACATGCGGAGTGGATGTATCCTGATGGATTGCGGGCATCTGTCTGATAGTTGGGTATGGCACATCCGGGCCGGATGCTCCTTGGTGAACCTGTTGCACCTTGGGGACCAACTGGTCCGGAAGGCTGTCCTTTCCTATTTAGGGTTCCTGAAAGTACTGAGCATTTCTTTGCACCACTCAGGGGAGAGCATATGAGATATCAGCTTGCCTTTTTCAAAGTTGGCGACCTGCCTATATTTCTCGCTGCTATTGTCAAAGATTACCGCTCTGTCAACTTGTCTGATTGCTTCTGACAGGTTTTCGAGGCTACGTACGTATCGTCGCCGGATATCCTGCTCAGGCACAGAATGTCCTCCTTTGGCGTACCTTTGCTGAACTCTGTCAATGGCAATCTCTACATTGTTTACGCCAACATAAACAAGGGTAACTTTAAAACCGTTTTCCTTTGCGGCCTGAATCATTTGAAAATCGAATTTGGCCGTCAGTGTGGATTCACGAATGAAAGAATGTTTTTTTGCAATGTTTTGCCTGATTGAAGCAGATGCCATTTTGCCTGCTTCAATTGGTGAAACCTGCGCATCTTTGGCAATCTTGTCAGGATCAACAAGAGGTAGCTGATGTATATTTTTTTGTCTGACTTCAGACGTAAAAGTGCTTTTCCCAGCTCCGTTTGGGCCACATACCATAATCAATTCTGGTGTTTTTGAATACCGCAACTTCATTTTTTTCTTGGAGTAATTGAACCATCAGGATGTTTTTGAACGAGGTTTCCGTGCTCGTCTTCGTAAGTCAGCGAAATGCCTGCCTTGAGTTCCTCTTCCAAAATAGCAGCTTGACCAGCGATGCCACTAGCTATCAGTGCATCAGCATAACTAAACTCGGCAAGTTTTTCTCTAGCAGCACTCATATATTTTATTCTCCTTCATATTCAACGATTCAAGAATAACAAAGCGTTATCATAGCATAGCATAAAATCTGCCTCGCCTGCCCAATCTTTAATACATGCAACATTGACGCATTCGCGGAGAGATACTCATTGGTGGAGAGCATGCTGGAAGCATCAAAAAAGTGTGGACATCATTGTCGGGTGAACGTCCTGTCCTCTGCCCATACATGGCAAATTTGCCGTTGCAACTCCAATGACGAAAGGATTTCCCTGATGAAAACCGATGCCATTTTGCCTGCTTCAATTGGTGCGGTCTGAGCATCCCTGGCAATCCTGTCTGGATCAACAGGAGGTGGCGGGTATATATTTTTTGCCTGATTTCAGATGTCAGGGTACTTTTATCGGGCCATCAGTAGCGGACATCATAATTAAATCCGGCATCCATATCTTCTTTACAGGGCGCTTTCAGAAAGTTGTTCTTTGGTTTTCAGGATGGTTATCGTTCCATCGGGATGCTCTTCAACGAGATGACCCTGTCCATCCTGATATACAATCGGAACGCCTGCATTGAGTTGTGCTTCCAGAATGGCAGCCTGTCCTGCGGTACCACTTGCTATCAATGCATCAACATAATTTATTTCTACGCGCTCTTTTCTTACAACAGTCATAACCGCATTCTCCTCTGTATTCAATGATTCAGGGATAACAGGGCATAGCATAAAATCTGCTTTACCTGCCCTGTTTTTAATACATGCCATATTGCTGCCTGGGCATCCTGTCCTTTGTTCGCTTAGGCAAGTTTGTAACGAGTTGAAAACACTCAGTTTTTGACGGTGGCATTTTTAGGTGCTCTTTAAAATTCAAAGTGTTACCTATCTCGTGTCAACAGACTCTGGTCACGTCGGGGCAAATATTCGCTTTCCAGAAACCCGGCAGCTTCATAAGCCGAAATAATCTGCTGCTCGTAACCAGGCCGAACCTGTACGTCCGAGCGCCTTTTATATTCGTCCGTCATCACGTATGCCATAGCTGAAATGCGCTTGCTATTGACAGTAATGATGATGTCCGTCTTGTCGTACATATCCGGATAGCCCTCATATCTGTCAAGCCTTTTCTCATCAGCCGCATCAATCTTCCACACAATAACAGGGGTACGGCTTCCTTTTTGTGGTTCAAGATTCGCGTAAGAAGGCATGGTCAGCTGCCAGTCCTCAACATAGGTGGCACCGATAACAACGGGACTGTTGCAACGCCCAAACATTTGATCCTTGGCCATGTTGCTGCCATACGCTACATAGAACCGCGCTTTCAGAGACAGTTCAACTGTCAGACGTTGCCATTCCTCACGATAATCCTCACCCCATCCACGCAGAGTGTTTTTCAGCCGGATCGCCGAGTTATACTCATGGAGAATATTGTGAATCATCTGGTGAAACCCGGGGCAAAGCTCGTGCTGCGTTTCCAGAAACGCACGCAGTCCACCTTTGATGAATGTGTTCAAAGCATCCATGCGACCATCCTCGGCTTCGTAGCCGTGACCTTCAAGCTTTCTGTGCATGCATGCTTCGAGTGCTTTGACAAGTGCATCTGCAAAATCGCCTCTTCCAGACAGGACTTCCCGCATCAGGACAGCCGCACCAATGTAGGTTGGCGTGTGACAAAACTCTACACGTACATCGCCCGGGACCTCATATGTGTCAAGCAGTTTGAACGAGCCATCAATATCCTGAAGCGATAGCAGTTCTGTGATGGTCAGTTCGGAACGGTCCGGGTTGTCCAGTAGCGTACGCATTGCAACAGTCAACTCACGGAGTACCCCAAAATCAGGGTTTGATGCATTTTGCTTTTTGATCCTCATAGTGCCTCCATTTGGAAATATTTTCAACGAATGACTGAAAGTGACCCTGGTGGGTAACTGATGAAATGGAGTTTAGGACTCTTTACAAAAGAAAAAAATACACTCTGATTTCCGTTTTTATTATTTGTACTCAATATCACCGTAATTGATCAAAACATCGCCATAGTCAAGCTCATATTCAGTGCCATCTGTCTCCTGAACGGTAATTCTGTGGTCACGCACATCCATTATTTTCACAACGCGGACGAGGCCATCTTCCCTTGTAAACTCAACAGGAATATTCTGACCGCTTTTCAGGAGATATCCGAGATGATATTGCCATGATTCTTTTACAGCATCTTCTTCCAGAAGGTTCTGAATGTCCTTGATCTCATATTCTTTTTGAAGTTTGCCTTTAAGTCGTTCATGCGCATATCCGGTCAGCTGGGCATAAACGGTATGGAATAACCGGTCATGGATGCTTCCAGTCAGCGGGTTTTTTGCGGCTTCTTCAAGAAGATTGAGCAAAGTCAGTACCTCGGTGAGATTGAGGGCAAGGAAAACAGGATGCACGGTAGACCTGTAGGAATGTTCCTGACCTCCCTGAGACTTTGAATCCAGTTTGATCCTGACGCCCATGAGAGTCATTCCTTTTCTCAATGCTTTGACATCTTCACGGATCGTGCGGTCATCAACATCAAACAGTTCAGCGATTTCAGAAGTTCGCATCTTCTTTCCTTGCAGTTTTTTTAGCATTTCCAGACGGCGAAGCAGCATCAGTTCTTTTCTGGATCCAGTATCGGTTTTCCGGTCAGGTGAGGAGGGTGAATCAACTTTGGACATATTGAGGTACGAAACGCAGGATTTGTGGGGTTGTGACCGGATAAGGAGAAACCCGGTAAAACATAATCAGCTCCAAGGGTGCGACAAGCAGGATGGGAAATTCGGAATCGTATTTTGATACATCAGCACTTTCCTGAACTACATACTGCAGTATTTTGCCAGATTCAAAAGTGTGCTGCCACAGCCAGACTCGGGTTTTTCGTGTAGGAACCTGTTCCGGATTCAATTTGCAACGACAATTTTTTGTGAAGAGAATACTTTTTTCAGGCTGATGAAAGCTATCATAGTCGCGTTACTGCGGGAATGTGGTACCTTTCCCTATGAGAGAATGGTCTGAAACGCATAATCTGCATTTTTTTCCTGGTCCATAATCATGCCGGGCAGCCATATCCTCTCCCCATCAAACTCCAGATTTTTTCAAAATTGCACTTCGTTCTGTAATCCAGGCCTCAACAAAGGAGAGAACAGATGGTCACAGCTGATATTGTGGGAGTAGTAAGGGGTGTTGCAGGAGTAGTGACAGCACGTGGTTCAGATGGCAGTATACGCACTCTCAAGGCAGGCGATCCCGTTTTTGCCGGCGAGATGGTACATGCCGGGAAAGGGGCAACAGCCCACATCGATTTTACCCGGGGCGGTTTTGCTACACTCGGTTCTGAACAGAGCCTGGAGCTTGACAGCAGCCTGCTCGCCCAGGCTGCTGAAGCTGCCCAGGTCACAGGTGACAGGACGCTGTCCGAAACGGTTGCAGCAGCTCCTGACATCAGTTCGGAAATATTGCTGGAACAGATTCAGGACGCTATTGCACGCGGAGAGGACCCGACAGACCTGCTCGAGGCGGCAGCAGCAGGAGTGACTCCTGCCGATACGGACGAAGGGGCAGGCTTCGTTATCATTCAGCAGAATGCAGCACGAGGTGAACTCACTCCGGGTTTCGAGACGGATACTTCCGGCATTCCCGTCGATACGGCACCGCTATATGAAGGTGCACCCGGTTTTGCTCCAGCTATTTCGATCGTTCCCATCAGACCGGACGCTCCGATGCCTCCGGGTGTAGAACCCACTCCAGATCCCGCCCCCACTCCTGCACCGGTTCCCGTTCCGGGGCCGGATCCCGCACCGGTTCCAGCCCCCACACCAGATCCGGTCCCCACTCCGGATGCTCCCGCTTCCACCATTGAAATTGAAGGCTATAACCTCGTCATCAATGAGGCCTATCTGGAAGGTGGAACCGAATTCGATCCTGAACGAGGAGAACCGGTCTACGGGATGCAGTATCTGATTACCAGCAATGAAGGGCTTGCCTTTGTCGGAATTGACGGAGTGCAATACCAGGTAAGTGCAAATGGTACGCTTGTCGGCTTTGACAGGGTTTACGGCAATAACGGCAGCCTGAGCGATGCACAGGTGACCGATAATGGAAATGGCACCTGGACCCTTTCCTTCCTGTATCAGCAGGGATCCGCAGTGCAGCATGCAGAAGGGGCTGACAGAAATGTTGCCGGCAGTGTGGACTCTTTTTCCATTACCGTGCATTCCGGCAAAGGGGCGTATTCCAGCCTGATCGTTCATGTCGATATTATTGATGACGTGCCTGTCGCGCATTCGCAGGCGGTCGCAGTGGAGGAAGGGTACGATAGCGTTACTGGCGATGTGCTCGATAGTGGCCAGATATATGGTGCTGATGGCTCGCATCCGGTTACGCCCTTTACGTGGGGTGAGGCTGAAATTGAATTGCATGATGGCACCGTCATTCCTTTAACGCTGGATGGCAATATTCTCAAAGGTGTCACTGAAAGTGGAACCGTAAATATTTACGGGCATCTGGATTTGCATGAAGATGGCACTTTCACGTATACAAAGGCAGGAGGAAACGAGCCGTTTGAAGGCGTTGTGAAGGTAGGCTTTACCATCATGGATGCGGACGGTGATACTGCCCACGCGACTCTGGGTATTTATGTGAATGACCAAGGGGTGACGATTTCACCACCAGCGCCCTTTGATTCCGGTGTCACAGGATTTGACCTGTCGGTTGATGAAGCCGGTCTGGGTAGTGACGGAGAGGTCTGGTCCGAACCCAGGGTCATGCATTTTACCGTTGAAGACGGCTTCGGAAGTGCCGGCATTGGTGGTGTTTTACTCACGGATGGCCAGACGGCATCAATTGTGGGACAGTACGGGACGCTGATGGCAACGCTGACTCTGGCTGAAGATGGCAAAAGCGGCTCGATCGAGTACAGCTACAGGCTGGAAACAGCTGTTTTTCACGAAACAGGTGATGGAAAAAATACGCAGATTGTCACAGGGCCGGAGAGTTTTTCCCTTGTGGTGACGGACAGGGATGGAGACAGGGCAACGACTGCGATTGGTGTGACAGTCATTGATGACGTCCCGATTGCGTTCAATGACGTGCGAACCCTGTCCGAAACAGGACTCGAAAATACCTGGATTTCCGGAAATGTGGTCAGTGCCGGCACGGAAACACAGGGGCAGAATGTGCGTGGGGATACCGGCCAGGATACCAGTGATGCGTCAGGCGCTGACGGTTTTGACCACGTCAGCTGGAATACCGGTCCGAAAAATGGATATACCTTTACCCATGATGGCGATAACACCTACACCATCACGGATGCATCCGGCAAGTCGCCGGGTACCATTTCACTCAATTCAGATGGCAGTTATCGTTTTGATCTGGATCCGGACTATGACATTGCGCAGGGAGGCGAAGTTGCTCCGCTTTCTCTGGCCTATACCCTGTATGACCGGGATGGTGATCAAAGCACCGCGAGTCTGATCATCAATCTGGCATCTGACACCCATGTGCCAGCCATCAGTCTGGCTGCCATGGACAGCACTGTTTCCGAGTCAGGTCTTGCAGCGGGTACAGCTCCGGATGCGCAGACAACCGGTTCTGGCGGCGTCATAGAAATTGGTTCAACTGAAGCATTGAAAGCAATCAGTATTGCGGGATTTGAAATGCACTCTGACGACGGGCAGGGTGATTTTTCCGGATCGGCGGGGGCCGTGATTTATGTTGACGCCAGCGGGAGCAGTGTCGATCCTCAAACGCACAGAGCCTATACTGCAGATGACACGGCGGTAGCGGGGGCGATAGAAATAACGGACATTGCCTATACCGAAGGGGAGGGGTATGCAATTGAATTCACCTTCACACTGCTCAACCCGATAGCCGGAGGTTCAGGTGATGTGAACACGGTAGACAGACCGGCAGGAGAAAGTGGCGTTCACAGCATTTCGATTGCGGTAGTTGCAGTTGACCAGACCGGGGATGAAGTGGAAGGATCGCTTTTCATCAATGTGCTGGATGACGCACCTTTGGCCAGACCGGATGCCGTTACCATTCTAGAGACCGGTGACGCGATTACGGTTGTCGGTAATGTGATTGACGGATCGGTCAATATCGACGGATCGGTCGCCGGCAGGGCTTCGGCACTCGGTGGTGCTGACAGTTTTGGTGCGGACGGAGCGGGAAGCCTGGAATGGTCAGGCCTGCCCATAACCCATGGCGGTCTGAGCGTTCACGAAGCCGGGACCGGCATCTGGCATGTTTTTAACAGTTCGGATACTGCTTTTGCAAATCCCCTGGGAACACTGACCCTCACTACAGATGGTCAATACAAATTCGTGCAGATAGGTGATGTATACAGGGCGGATGGAGGTGGATCCATCGAGATCGGCTATGCGATTACAGACAGTGATGGGGACAGGGCAACATCAACACTGACAATCAACATCATCCCTGACCAGAAGGTGCCGACTTTTTCTGGTGGATCGGCCATGTCCGTCCATGAAAGTGCCTTGAGTGGGGCAAGAGGAGAAGGCGAAGCACCCGGTACCGGAACAGGCAGTTTTTCCACCAAAGGCACTCTGACAATCAATACCTATTCTGGCGATTCAGGCAGACGTGAAGCACTTGATGAGGTCACAGTCAGGGGGTCCAGTGCAGGTGCGAATTTTGAAAGAACTTTCACAGGCGAAAATGGCGTTTTTACCCTGCCGGCAGGAGGAGAAAAAGTGTATGTCAATGTCGCCGGACAGGAAGTATCCATGGAAGATCCTGCCTGCATCGGTTATCTGAGCTTTAACAGCATTCTCACTTCGGGAACCGGCACATCGCAGGGATATACGGTGAGCTATACGTTCACACTCACGGATAACGTGTCGAGCTTTACTTCCGCAAACAAGGTAACGACGACTGCGACCGGATCTCCGCTGGGGAGCACCGCTTCAGGCGTTGACAGCTTTACCTTCAAGGTAACGGCAACCGATCATACGGGCGATACGGCAACCAGCAACAACATCAAGGTCAATGTTTACGATGACGCACCCTTTTCGGTCAATGACAGCAGTGCCTTCAACGAGCAGACATCCGTCATTGAAGGAGATGGCAGGCTTGTCACGGATGGAAAGATCGTGCTGGATGAGGTCCAGTATGATCGCGGTACGGTGGGCAACGTCCTGGATAATGACCGGTCCGGCGCGGATGGCTGGTCTGGTTCAGGCTGGACGTATGGATCTGATGGCAAGGCTTCCGGTGGTGACGGAGCCCTGTTGTCCTACAAATTTGCCATGGAAGGCGGGACAGGCAATTACAGTATCGAAGGCAAGGCCGCTGGTGCAACACTGTCCGTTGGCGAGATCTACACCATCGTTCATGACGGTCAGCTGGTTGGCAAATTTGTCATGTACGGCGATGGGGCCTATGCCTTTGTCAAGCCGGATGGTGCAACAGGCATAAACGAAAACGTCCGCTTTGTTTTCAGCTATACGGTTGCCGATGCGGATGGTGACAGGGCAACTGCGCACCTGGAACTCGATATTTCCAATCCGCCACTGGTGATGTTTATCAGTGGCGACAAGGTCGTCTATGAAGAAAAGCTGTTTGGCGAATACGATACGCAAGGCGATCCGGGCGCTGACGGGCACTATACCATTGCTTCATACAAAATCGACTGGGCGGGGACGGAAGGCGGCAATGTCGTCCGGCACGAGGGCACCTCGTTTTTTGCCGGGGAGAGTTATTCTTTTGATGTGAGCTACAGGTCTGAAGGTGCGACCTATGGAGAGGATGCGGTCTTCATTATTGGGGGAACGGATGATGCCAGAGCAGGACAGGCCGGATCGACAGCCCTGATGTCGGCAGCGGATGTGAGTGCATACGAATCTGCCCTCAACGCACAGCTGCTTGCAACCTATGGAACGGATGAAGCTGGTCAGCCCTTTGTGAGTGCACACGTGACATGGGCCGAAGGTGCTGCGTCACCCGTTATTGCCTTTCATGTAAAAGACGGCTGCGATCTGTCAAAAGGGGCAATTGAACTGGGCGTAAAAGCCATGGATGACAGTCTGACCGAAAACCCTGCCCAGAGTTATACGCTGGTCATGAGCAATATTCATGATGTGGAAGGAACGGTCAGTGGCAGCATCAGCATTGTCAGTGACCCGGATGGCAGTGGTGGTGTTGGCAGTGTGACGACAGTAATAAAAGATGGTGGAAATACGGGCTGGGGCTCCGGCAAATGGCTGGCGGTTGAGGAAAGCTTTGCACAGGAGAGTGAGACGGATGTCACGCTTGGCGTCAGGTTGTACAACAACCTGTACGAAAACGACCTGGGGGAGGTTGACCCGGGTTCCATATATGTCGGTCGCGAGCATCCTGCCGAGACCATGCATCTGACATTTGGCTACAGCAGTGGAACCGCGACACCAGGTGTGGATTACGAGCCAACAGCCAACAGTGCAGCGATTGCGAGCACGGACTGGTCCGCTTTTGATGCTGCGGGTAACAGGGTCATTTTTTATGATGCCGGAACTGCCGGGTGGGTTGATACGGGAGGCGATATTGCTTACTGGCATGCGGATGCAACGATAAAGGGTCTTCTGATTGATGATGCGATAACAGAGCTTGATGAGACATTCGGTATTTATATTGAGGGCGTGACAGGCAATGAAAGTGCTCCGCTCATGAATGTGCTTGTTGATAGTGAAGGCAGAATTCTGGAGCTTGGTGACAACATTTCCGACGGCATGATTACGGTCAGAGACGATGTGACGGTCGACCAGCTCGAAGGCCCTGGTCTGGTTTCTTTCGGGCTGACAGGCCAGCTGATCGAACCGGCGGCAGTGGACGTTGATGGTGGAGAAGGAAACGAGTATGCGGCGCGATCCCAGGGTCATTATCTGTTGACACTGGATAGTGTTGCATCCGAAGACATTGTCGTTTCACTGGAGCTGGGAGGCAATGCGCTCCTGGGCAAAGACTTTGCGATCGGGGAGGACAGCGCACTTCTGACCTGGGCAGGTCTGCAGGATTATTTCAAAGGCGAGATACCGTTTTATGTTACTCCTGTTTTTGATGCTGATGGCAATATTGATGGCAGTGTTTTCTATCTCGTCATACAGCAAGGGAGTGCATCAGCCGGATTCAGCGTTGATGTCCTGCATAACCATCAGAGCCGGGGTGAAGGTGCGGGCACCATCAGCTGGACGATCGGAGATATGGCCGGTAGCGAAGTCAGATGGGCACCTGATGGTTCCAACTACGAAAAGGCGCTGCTGACAACCAGCGACATCATCCAGGACGATAATCAGGGGCCGGTTGTGACGATGGAGCTGGACTCGGTCTCATTCAGGAATGTCGATGGTGAACCGACTTTTACCATTGCTGGCGAAGTAGGGCTGCAGACCAAAGTGGCCATGGGTGAAGAGGTTGGTGTTTACATAAAAGCGACAAGCTATGTCGGTGGTGTTGGCACAAGCTACATTTATGTGGGTCCGGAAATGGTAATAGGAGCGGATGGCAGTCCTGTTGCGCTCAACGTGCTTTTGAAGGCATCTGACTTCAAAGAGCTTGTAACCGGTGAAGATGGTTTGCCGGACTGGGAGGCAATGCGCTCAAGTGACAGGACTCTGCCCACCGGCGGAATTGTGTACCTTGCGATTGACCATACGCTTGGTGGTGAAACACGTTTTGATGGTACCCCGAGTGATCCGATTCATTTTTCGGCTGATGACGGGCGGGGTGTCGTGATCAGTGTGGGTGTGCCTGTTGATACGGTTCTGGAAAAATCGGGTGAAGCGGGGAGCAGTTCTGTCAGCTATGACGTGCATGTGGAAGGCCTGAGTGGAGTCAGTTTCACCAGACCGGTTTCCATCACCATTGATGTGTACGATGTCACAACGAGTCCGGACGACTTTATTGGCCAGGACAGGAGTGTGACGCTCTCACTGGATCCGGTCCTGCTGACATCCCTTCAGGATGCCGGAGTTGAAGGTTTTACGATGGAACTGAGACCTGATGCGGATGGCCATCCGGTACTGATACTCAAGGTTGATCAGAGTGCTTATACGTATGACCTTGACACCAATGCGTTCACCGATGGCAGCACTTCCTTTGATGCGGGTAAAACGCAAACCATTGGGCAACTGCCGACAGTTTATGATGATGGCCTGATAGAAGGAGACCAGTTCTTTTCGCCTGTCATTACCGATGTGAGCGGGCCTGCCACACCGACAGGTTTGACGAGTGTGGTCACTGTAAAGGACAGCCCGGATGCGATCAGTCTTGATGTCAGAGTCGGTCTTGTTGATCCGGATGGAGAGTTCAGGGTCATCACCGATGTCAGGGAAGGCGATCTGACTGCGGGGGTATTCCAGCCCGGAATGGAAGGATCCGAAATGGTAGTGCGGGTGTCGCTTCCGGCAGGTATTGCAATCGAAGGAAAAGATTCCGTACGTGTTTTGCTGGAGGCAGCTGGGGATGCGGCTGACCGCATCATACTGCATGCACAGGAAGTGGTGATCGGAGCTGGTCAGACCTATGTTGATGTGCGCGTAACCTTTCCGAACGATTCCATATCGCAGCCTGAACTGGAAAGTTTCACGGTCAGAGCAACGATACAGGAAAACCCCTATGGTGCAACGGGTATGGGCGAAAGTGCTTCTGTTCTAATTCATGAGGTTGTTGATGGTCCGGTGATGAGTCTGTTGTTTCCGTTTGCCGATGGCAAGACTGTCAGGACGGTGGATGAGTCCGGCAGTGCACAGTTCATGATCCGGCTTGACAAGGTTGTGGCAGAAGATGCGACTGCGAAGGTGCAGCTTGCGTTTGACAGTCTGGACGGGTCAGAGACCGTGATTGATCCTGTAACCGGAAAGAGCAGTATGACCCCATCTGACATCAAAAGCATAACGGTTGATGGTATC
>Ga0099364_10003661_pt1 | contig 23688 bp, 17 predicted proteins | sample TergutTh196P3_FD_73070 | JGI IMG/M metagenome (GOLD analysis project Ga0099364, IMG submission 73070) | Microcerotermes parvus P3 segment gut microbial communities from Pointe-Noire, Republic of the Congo - Th196 P3 | ecosystem: Host-associated > Arthropoda: Insects > Digestive system > Gut ...
AAAGTAAGCGTTTTCAGCGATTTAAATCAATTGATAGACATCAGTTTGGATGACCGGTTTGCTGAAATATGCGGCATTAGCGAAAAAGAACTGTTGGAACAGTTTCAACCTGAATTGCATGCATTAGCGAAAAAAACCGGCAAGACTTACGATGAAACGGTTGCCGAACTGAAGAAACGTTACGATGGGTATCGTTTTTCAGAGTACGGAGCAAACATGTACAATCCGTTCAGTGTATTGAAAACATTTATGCACATGCGATATGCCTACTACTGGTTCGAAACCGGCACCCCTACGTTTCTAATCAAAACCTTACGAAATGACAATTACGATATCAGAAAATTCGGCGAAAATGATGTAACTATTGCAGTTTCAGACGTTGATAATTACCGTGCAGACGAAACAAGCCTCACACCATTGCTCTACCAGAGCGGATATCTGACTATAAAGGCTTATAATCCGGAAGACGACGAATTTACTTTGGGATTTCCCAATGAAGAGGTCAAGTACGGTTTTCTTAATGAACTCTTGCCTTGCTTGGCGCCGCAAATTTTGAACGATAGTTTTTCTGCCTCTCAATTTGCTAAAGCCCTAAGAAAAGGCGATGTAGTATATTTTATGAAGCAACTGACCGCTTTTATGGCATCTATTCCCTACGATGCAATAAAAAAAGAACATCGCGACGAGCAATATTATCAACATCTTTTCTATCTAATCTTTGAACTGATGGGTCAATTTGTGAAAACGGAGGTAAAAAGCGCCAAAGGCAGATGCGATGCAGTAGTGAAAACAGCCGACAGCATCTATGTTTTCGAATTTAAGATGGACACAAACGCCACCGCCGAAGCAGCCCTCGCGCAAATTGACGAAAAAGGCTATCTGATACCGTATACAGCCGACCATAGACGGTTAGTGAAAATCGGCGTGGAGTTTAATATAGAGAAAAAAGGCATAAAAAGATGGTTGTCAGAACCGCGATTTGAGGAAAAATAGCGTCAAAAATAAATATTGCCCCAATTGCACTAAACAAAGTGCAATTTTATCAAAAAAATGCACTTTACTTTGTGCGTTTTGAAAAATAATTGTATTTTTGCAGCAAATTTTGTTCGATATGGAATCGTTAAGTAAAAATTTCAAGGAGTTGTTATCGCTCACGCCACTTGCTTTTAAGCGTTATCTGTATTCAGATGTTGCGTGGGACGACAGAATGATAGGCATTGTTGGTCCGCGAGGGGTTGGCAAAACGACAATGATTTTGCAGTACATAAAAGAGAATCTCGACGTCGGCGAAACGCTTTATGTGCAGGCAGATGACATTCATTTTGCCAATCATACATTAGTTGAACTTGCCGATGAATTTTCCAAAAACAGAGGAAAATACTTGTTCATTGACGAAATTCATAAATATACGGGTTGGTCGCAGGCGTTGAAGTCCATCTACGATTATTTTCCGCAGATGAAAGTAGTTTTTACCGGCTCGTCTATTTTGGATATTCTCAAAGGCAGCGCCGATTTGAGCCGCAGAGCGTTGATGTTCAAGATGCAGGGGCTTTCGTTTCGCGAATATTTGCGTTTTTTTCATAATATAGAGGTCGAAGAATACAGTTTGCCGGATATTTTGAGCCATAAAACCGACAATTTTCCTGTTCGCCACCCTTTGCCTCTGTTTAAGGACTATTTGCGGCGCGGCTACTATCCGTTTGGAATGAACGATACTATGTTTTCGCACCGCTTAAATCAGATAATTATTCAAACATTGCAAACCGACATCCCGATTTATGCCAATATGAACGTTGCTACCGGTAAAAAACTCGGCAAACTGCTTAAAATAATTTCACAAAGCGTACCGTTCAAACCAAACTTCTCAAAAATTGCAGGAATGTTAGCAGCAAGTCGCAATAATATAGACGATTATTTCTTCTTTTTGGAACAAGCAGGTTTGATTATGCAGTTGCGCGACATGGGCGATGGAATTGGACAACTCGGAAAAGTTGATAAACTGTACATTGACAATACAAATCTGATTTTTGCTCTGGCAGAAGAAAGCCCTGAAACGGGAAACATTCGCGAAACTTTCTTTTTCAATCAAATGCGTGTGAAAAACAAGGTCTATCGCTCTGAAAAAGGCGATTTCAATATAAACAACATAACTTTTGAAGTTGGCGGTAAAAACAAAACGAGCGAACAAATCAAAGACCTGAAAAATGCTTATATTGTGAAAGACGACGTCGAATACGGTTATCAGAATGTATTGCCATTGTGGGCGTTTGGGCTAAATTATTGATAATTTGACAATAGTACAAATATTTGTACCATACAAATATTTGTACTAAAATGATAAATATAAAATCCTTTAAAGAACATTAAATGAGTACTTTACCAAAAAAGAGGTTCATCGCACAACGACGACTGAATAATATAATCTTTAACCTCAGTCGTTATCTTCACGAGCGTTATCGTGCTATGACGTACAAATTTCGGTATCGCCGCGAAGCGCAACAGACCGCCAATTCAATATATTTGGTCTATACTATGGGCAAGGTAGCGTCCATGTCTGTATTAGACGCTATTACAAGCCGTTTGCCGCATGTGCCAGTGTTTGCAATGCACTATTTGAGCGAAAAAAATCTGAAATTTCAGGAATGGCAATTAGGCAATAGCGTACATTGGGATAACCGCTTGTATCGCATGATACACACAAATCATGCGCGAAAAATACGAAAATGTATTGCCAAATATCCCCGGCGGCAAATAAAAATCGTTACGCTTGTGCGCGAGCCGTTAAATCAAATCATTTCGCAGATATTTCAGCAGTTGAACCTTCACAACCTCGACGCGCTGAAACAAATGACGGCAGACAACCGCCAAATAAATTTCGATTACCCTACGGAATGGTGCAATGAGGAATTGCTTGCATTTTCAGGTATTGATGTTTTGCGCGAGCCGTTTTGCAGCGAAAAGGGCTATGAAATCTACCAAAACGGGCGTTTTTCAGTATTGGCGATACGTTTTGAAGACGTAAACCGCGTATTTGCAGAGGGTATGAGCGCGTTTTCGGGCGTGGACGGCTGGGTTTTGGGCGAAAAAAATAAAGCCGAAAATAAACAATATGCCAACGAATACAAAACCTTCAAAAAAGAATTGGAAATTGAAGCCGCAGTGTTGGAAAAGGTTTATTCATCGGGTTTTGTGAGGCATTTTTACACAAACAACGAGATTGAAAATTTTAAAAAGCAATGGAAGATATTCAAGAAAAATCAGCACGTTTTCAAAGAAACAAGCCACGTCAAAAGCGAAGAACGATATTCCATTATTGGACTTAAACCGCTAACAATTTGGCTAACAGGCTTAAGCGGCTCGGGCAAATCGACCATCGCAAAAATCATTGAAAAAGAGTTGATTGAACGCAAAATCAACGCTTTTATTCTTGATGGCGATAATTTGCGTCACGGTTTGTGTTCCGATTTGGGTTTTTCGTCCGAAGATAGAAGCGAAAACATACGTCGCGCAAGCGAAGTAGCCCGAATGATGAACGATGCGGGAGTAGTTGTGATAGCGGCGTTTATTTCGCCATTCAAAAAAGACAGGGAACAGGCAGCCCAAATCATAGGCAGTACGCGCTTTCGCGAACTGTTTATCGACGCCGACATTGAAACGTGCAAAAAGCGTGACCCCAAAGGATTGTACGCAAAAGCCATTGCCGGCGAAATAACAGGTTTCACAGGCATTGACGCACCCTACGAAAAACCGGAAAAGCCCGATTTTCACGTAAATACGGAAAATCAAACTGCTGCGGAAGCGGCTATGAAAATAATAGAAAAAGTTTTTAGTTTTTAGAACATTCACGAACGGCAAAAAGAGCGGTTCTCACGAACGGCTCTTTTCTAATTACTAACATTTACAACTACTAACTTATGAGAAAAACTACTGTTACTTTATTTGTTATTTATTCTTCTTATAGTGATTTTTATAACGACTCATATATTTATCTACTCGTCCTGCCGTATCGACCAATTTCATCTTGCCGGTATAGAACGGATGCGAAGTATTCGATATCTCCAACTTGATTAACGGATACTGAGCGCCGTCAATTTCGATGGTCTCGCGCGAATTGGCTGTAGAGCGCGTGATAAAAGTATGCTCGTTTGACATGTCTTTGAAAGCTACCAAACGGTAATTTTTAGGATGAATATCCTTTTTCATTGATTTATAACTTTTTATATGATTATTAACTAAAAAATTTCAGACTGCAAAGATATACAATTTTTCAATACAAAAAATTTTTTTTGTTTTTTTTTGTTTTTTTTTCTATTTTTGCAAAAAATTTTAAAAATCATGAGAAGTATATTAATTTTAATCATTGCTTTCGTTTGTTGCGGTTGCAGTTCGAAAGGATTTAAGAGTATTGTAGACGGCGTTGGTAGCGGGTCGCCGAGTAGTCGTCCGCTTACAAATAGCGAGGTAGTTTCCGGTTTGAAGGAAGCTTTGACCATCGGCGTCAGAGAATCGGCAACAAGGGCGTCGGCAGTAGACGGATTCTACCGGAACGCTAATATAGCGATACCGTGGCCCGCCGAAGCGCAAGCGATGAAAGATGCGCTGGTAAGGATAGGTTTAACCGGGCAAGTGACCGCCTTCGAACAATCTATCAACCGCGCAGCAGAAGAAGCTGCAAAAGGCGCCTTCGATGTTTTTGCAGGCGCAGTAAGGGAAATGACCATCGCTGATGGTTTTGCAATCCTTAATGGTGGCAATACCGCAGCTACAGACTATCTGCGCGAAAGAACAACAGCGCCGTTGAAAAGCAGATTTAACCCAGTGGTTAAGAACGCAATAGACAAGGTGAATGTAACCTCGTACTGGAACCCGTTAGTAACAGCCTATAACGCAATACCCGGCGTTACGCGGCTAAACCCTAATTTAGAGGATTACATCACGACAAAGGCTATAGACGGATTGATGACGCTGATAGCCGAACAAGAAATGAAAATCAGGCAAGACCCGGCAGCACAAGTTACAGACCTGTTGAAAAGAGTATTCGGAAGAAGATAAACGTCGAAAATGAGGAAATGGAGGACCGATGATTCGGTAGAACTTTATAATATCGGAGGATGGGGATTGAATTATTTCTCTATCAACGAGAAGGGTAATGTAGTTGTGACCCCCAAAAAAGATATGGCAGGGGTCGATTTGAAGGAAGTGTTGGACGAGCTTCAGGTTCGTGATGTGACAACGCCCGTATTGTTGCGGTTTCCGGATATTTTGGATAACCGTATCGAAAAGATATTCAACAGTTTCAGGATTGCCGCCGATGAATATGGCTATCATGCGCATAATTTCATCATATATCCTATAAAGGTCAATCAGATGCGTCCGGTAGTTGAGGAAATTGTAAGTCATGGCAAACGGTTCAATATCGGGCTTGAAGCCGGCTCTAAACCTGAGCTTCATGCTGTGTTGGCTATAAATACCGATGCCGATTCGATGATTATCTGCAATGGCTACAAGGATGAGGATTATATCGAGCTAGCGCTGCTGTCGCAAAAGATGGGCAAACGCATCTTTTTGGTGATAGAAAAACTGAACGAATTGAAATTAGTGCTTACCATAGCCAAGCGTTTGAAAGTTGTTCCAAATATGGGCATCCGCATAAAATTAGCGAGCATGGGAAGCGGCAAATGGGAAGAATCGGGTGGCGACGGCAGCAAGTTCGGACTGAACTCAAGCGAGCTGCTTGATGCTTTAGATTTTCTCGAAAAGAAGAACATGAAAAATTGTCTGCAACTGATTCATTTTCACATTGGTAGCCAGGTAACAAATATACGTCGCATCAAAAATGCGTTGCGCGAAGCGTCGCAATTTTATGTACAGCTGCGAATGTTGGGCTTCAACGTCGATTTCGTAGATATTGGCGGCGGCTTGGGGGTCGATTATGACGGAACGCGCTCGGCAAGAAGCGGAAGCAGCATAAATTACACAATACAGGAATATGTGAACGATTCAATTTCTATCCTCGTTGATGCAAGCGACAAAAATAACATCCCGCATCCGAATATCATTACAGAATCAGGGCGTTCGCTTACAGCGCATCATTCTATACTTGTGTTCGAAGTTCTCGAAACCACTACTTTGCCTTCGTGGAACGAGAACGAGAGATTATCGCCCGATGACCACGAACTCGTGCAAGACCTTTATGCTGTTTGGGATAACCTTAATCAGCCGAGAATGTCGGAATCATGGCACGATGCCCAGCAAATACGCGAAGAAGCCTTAGATATGTTCAGCTTGGGGCTGATTGACTTGAAAACACGAGCGCAAATAGAACGCCTGTATTGGTCGATAGCACGCGAAGTGCATAATATATCAAGCGAATCGAAACATGCTCCCGAAGAGCTCAGGCAACTCTCAAAGTCGCTGTCCGACAAATATTTTTGCAACTTTTCTTTGTTCCAGTCGTTGCCCGATTCTTGGGCTATTGACCAGGTATTTCCTATAATGCCTATTCATAGGCTTGACGAAAGACCGGACAGACACGCTACTTTGCAAGATATAACCTGCGATTCGGACGGAAAAATAGATAATTTTATTTCTACGCGAAATTATTCATATCACTTGCCGGTACATGCGCACAAAGGAAAAGAACCCTACTATATCGGGGTTTTCCTTGTAGGAGCATATCAGGAAATACTTGGCGATTTGCATAACCTGTTTGGAGATACTAACGCTATACATATTTCAGTGAACAATAACGGATATGAAATAGATAAAATAATCGACGGTGAAACAGTAGCAGAAGTTCTGGAATACGTGCAGTATAATCCTAAAAAGCTTGTCCGCACAATGGAAACATGGGTAACAGGCTCAGTGAAGGCGGGAATGATTACGGCAGAAGAAGGAAAAGAGTTCTTGTCGAACTACAGGTCAGGGTTATATGGGTATACTTATTTGGAATGACCGTTACAAGACAAACGGGAATAACAACTAATGCGCAGTTGGCATTCCTTCGGGCGCAAGGCATAGAAGATTTTCCTGACTTCGTCAATGCGTCACCCTAAAGCCCCTTTCAGAAGTCCCTCTCATGCAACATGCTGATACTCTTATGCTTAGTTGTTATAAGCATCGTTTTAGTCAATGTTTCTGCGCTTAATGGCAATTTTATTTTCAGGGTTGTTACAGTTTTGGCAATATCTAAAACTTTGTCGACACTCAAATTGATGCCCTTTAACTTTTGAAGAAAACAAAATAGATTACAAAATTTGCCATAGTAAAAGCAGCGACAATTTTTGGTATGAAGAAGTTCCTAACTCCAAAACCCCAAAAATGAAAAGATTACTAAATTATTAAAAAAATCAAACCTTTGCCGAAAAATTGAAAGATTTGCGGCGCCATTACGGACGACCGCCCGGGCGAAGCCGCACACTGCAGCAATACTGTTTCCACCTGTTGTGCGCCGCCCTTTGTTTTTGCGCCTTTGCGCCTTTGCGTGAAAATTTTGCCCCTTTGCGTCAAAAAAAAATTTCATTTTTTGAGTTCATTTTTGAACATATTTTTGCAATGTAAAAAATTACTGTTATCTTTGCGCCCGAAATAACCCTATTTGGGTCCCCCTTATAGGATAGCCACTCTCCAGCAGTGGCTTTATTTTTTCCTCATTTTCAACTCTTTACAAAATTTCACTCCTTTTTTGTTGAAAACTCCTAAATTTTTGTTGATAAGTCGTTGTATTTTATTTGCTTTTGTCCCATTCTTATTACTATCTTTGCGCCCATAAAAAATTGATTATGCAGCGTGTATCAGTATTTATTGATGGTTTCAACTTCTATTATAGTTTGAGACGTGCCAGAAAGAACGACCCGGATTTTCAAAAGTTCTATTGGCTTGACTTTGTGAAGTTTTTCGAGCATTTTTTGCTACCCGGACAAACTTTAGAAAAGGTTTATTATTTCACCGCCCCCGACCGAAACCCCGACCGTAGAATTAGACAGGAAGCCCTTTTCAGAGCAAACGAACTAATTAGCGGAACCCGTTTTGAAGTCGTCAACGGCATTTATTTTGACAAACCGTTTACGTGCCGTTCTTGCAACTCACGATTTACAGTTCCCGAAGAAAAACGGACAGACGTTAACATTTGCGCCTACATGATGCGTGATTGCGCACTCAACGACGTAGACGACTTAATATTAGTAACAGCCGACAGCGACCTGATAACCCCGATAGCACTGATAAAACGACACTACCAAAACAAAAAATTACGCGTATTTTTCCCCCCAACTGCTTTTTCAAGAGACATCAACAACCTTATAAAATCCTATAAAAAAAAGGTAATCCTACTCGAAAAGCACAAACACCGCTTTAACATTGCTGTTATGCCTGATACCGTCACTAAAAACGGTACTTCATACACCATTCCGACTAAATGGAAACTACCACAACCACCCGCAGCATCTACACCCGATGCTACTTGAAACTACTGCCCATACCTCTCATATATTTCCCGTGTGTTCATTCCCTGCCGCCGCCAACGCCTCACATTCCACGGCGTCAACGGTTTTTTATCTACCCAAAGCCCCCGTTTCGCTTCCCGCGCTTCTATTTCCAACGCCGCCAATTCTTTGTCGCTGTTATACTGCTTATAGTGCCAAGCCAACCCCGCCCGTATCATTTCACGGCTCAATTCCCGACCATCCGAAAGCCAACTGTAACTAACAACCCGCCCGTATTGGTCCTTATTGCTCAATGACACGCTCACTATTTGTTCCTTCGTCAACTCCTTTAAATAATCCGTAGCAGCCCGATAGTAAGGCATTGCCGTTTCCGGCGCATCTATACCGTCCATCCGGATACGTACCGTTGTTTTATTTTCTAATAGCAATTCGTAAGTGTCCCCATCCATGACCCTGACAACTCGACCGCTTACAAGTTCACCGTTCCCAAACCCGCCGAAACTCAACCCGTTAAAAACGTCGCTTATTCCGTCAGCCGCTAAATGTACAAAGCCCGCTATGACTGCCAAACATAGAAAACTCATTAAAATCGAATTCTTTTTGCTCATGTTTTACTATAATGCCTATAATACCTCATTTTTGGAAAAATTACAAAAAAACCGAAAATTTTCAAAAAAACAAATTTTTAATTAAAAAATTTTATATCTTTCCAATATTATGACTCATCAAATAAACACTTCAAGTAGAGATTATTTTGAATTTAATCAAAACTTGACTTTGAAGAGATAAGAATGAAAAACGAAGTAAGAATGAAAAAATTAGTAATATCAATAGTAATTTTTTGTTCCCTTTTTGGAACAGTAGCGGCGCAGAACAACGTATCGAACGTTCGCGTTCAGCAAAGCGACGAACAATTGATAATAACGTACGATTTATCTGAAAATGCAGATATTGAAGTACATGTTTCCTTTGACGGCGGAGTAACTTTTCGGGGTCCTTTACAACACGTTTTGGGCTCTGTGGGCAAAGATACGAATCAGGGAAATGATAAAATCATTGTTTGGAATGTGTTCAGAGAATTTGGCGATGTTGATTATCTCAACACAGTGATAAAGGTAGTGGCAAATAACAACGCTATGACTTCAGGCAACTATTGGACGCGAAAATCAGATTTTGCGGGAGGATACAGATATGGCGCAGTTGGATTTTCTATTGGAAGTAAAGGATATATTGGAACAGGTAAAGGCTCAAAAGGTCATCTTAACGATTTTTGGGAATATGACCCGGTTTCAAACAGTTGGACACGAAAAGCAGATTTCCCCGGTGGATTAAGAGCTGAAGCCGTTGGTTTTTCTATTGGCAATAAAGGATATATTGGAACCGGTATAAGCGCCGATGGTCGTCAAAGTGATTTTTGGGAATATGACCCGATTTCAAACAGTTGGACTCAAAAGGCATATTTTACAGGTGGAATTAGAAAATTATCAACTGGATTTTCTATTGACAATAAAGGATATATTGGAACCGGAAGCGCTGCTTATGAGATAGGCGATTTTTGGGAAATTACTCCTTGATGAATTTATCAATCCACAAACCTGACATTCGCATGCTCTGTTTTCTTTATCAGGTCGTTCAAATCGTAGTATTGCAAAACGCCGTACAGTACGCTTGTATACATGTCGCGCTGCAATGGATTTTGAACATATTCCGTAAACGATTTGATTGAGCGCATTATTTCGGCAGATTTAATTCTTTTGTCTATGTAAGCTGCGTGTACTACCGTTGGTCCATACAATCCGTCGGCTATTATTCTTACGTTTTTGTTTTTAAAAACGGGGTCGGATTCTATGTAGTCTAACAGTGAAATTATGTCTATCACTCTCTGTCCCATTATAGGTTGCCCTATATGCAGGCTGGTTCCGGCATTGCGATATTCCCAGTTCCAATATTTCGTATCGTTGAGGTATGCCGGGTCTGCTGTTTCGCCAAATCCGCGCAAGTCGGCAACAACGAGCGTTACGCCGCGATTTACAAAGGGCAGCAACTGCAATTCGTCGCTCAAAAAGTTGTGTTTACCGCTTTCGTTCAAGTACAAAACCACATCTTCTGCGGGCTCTATATTTTCCGGAATCACCGTTACGCAGGGAATGGGCATTTGTCCGACGCGTATGAGTTGATTCTTATGCATTTCGTATGTCCGTTTGGAAATTCTTCCGTTGGACGCCACTCTTATTTTTTCTTCCGGCAAACTAATACCGAGCAGTTCAAATACTTTTGCGCGCACCGCTGTTTCGCTCTGTTTCAGGAAATCTTCGCGCTTGTCGGCATATTTTGCAACTAAGGACATGTTATAATCGCGCATCGAAACAGCGTCGCGGAAGCTTGTCAAGACCTGTCCGGTGGCAGTACACCGCAAATCGGACGCTGAAACAGGCGAGCGCGTAAATTCCTTTGGAGGCGTGTTGTCATTTTTCAGGTGTTTTTTGAAAAAAACTACCAATGCCGTCAAGCTCTCTTCATTTCCGCCGTGTCCTGCTTCAACGGCTGACATTTCGGCATTATCTTTGGCTCCAAGTATTTCGTACGATTTTTCAAGTTCGCCAAAAGATTGCATTGCGCCCCAAAAATCAACGAAATCATATTTTCCTGCCCTTATCAGTATCGGCTTTGGCGCATACATCAGCACAAAATCGGCTATTTCAATTCCTTCTCGTCCCTCGTAGGGGATATGCTGGCAACCGTCGGAGGGTCCTTCTAATTCCAAGACCCTTTGTCGTTGCGAAAAATAGCTGCAAATTGAAGCCGCTTTAATTCGCTCTTCTAATCCTATCAGGTATGCTGTTTGCGTTCCACCGCCCGAACTGCCAAAAACGCCTATTTTATTCCGGTCTATTTCCGGGCGTGTCTCCAAATAATCGATTGCCCGATGATTATCCCAGTATTCGTATGCGGCAACGCTTGTTCCTACTAAATTGCTGCCTGCGTTCATCAGCGTATGTTCGGTGGTTGCGCCCCGTGTCAGCGGAGCATTGTTTTCGTCTATCAATTCCTGACGTTCGCCCTGTCCAACAGGGTCGACAACTAACGCCGCTATGCCGTTGTTTGCAAGCGCTATTGCCGCTCCGGGCGCGGGAACTTTGCCGTTTAAGCCGTGTCCGCACAAAATTACTACTGCCGGAAATGGTCCCGAGCCATCGGGAATATACAAGTTAGCAGTAACATAACGTTTGGGAACGCTTTCGTAAATTATTTTTTCTATACGAAAGCCGTTTTGTCGAAGCGTACCTGCAACTTGTCCGTTCAGATTGCCCCCTTGCGGAAGTTCTCCGATTAGTTTTCGGTAACTAACTCTGCATTTTGCCTGATAAAGAAGCATTTTGTCTCTCGAAGTCCATGCTTCTGCAAGTTTTTCCTGCCTTTCGGCATATTGCCGGTGAACTTCGCGCATAAGGTATTCGTGATATGCCGTAGTTCGCCGCCAGGGCAGCGACTGAAAATTATCTTGTGCTATGCCGCTGATAATAACGCCAAACAAAGCGTAAAATATAAAAAAAAGATACTTTTTCATTGAAAAATTGTTTTAAAAATATTTGTCATTTATCAAAAGGGATTGTTCTCAACCATTTTTCCAATTCTTCCGTCCACTGACGTTTGTAGAGGAAGCTGTCCATAAAGCCCCATCCGTGTCCACCCGAAGGATAAGCGTGCAAACTAACGTGAACATTTTTTTCCAAAAGCGCCTGATAGTAAAGTATACTATGCGGAACGAGTCTGTCGTCGGACGAAACTGTAATAAATGCCGGCGGGGTTGTTTCCTTAGCTTGCAAATCGGGCGAATACCTTGTTTTCAGTTCTTCTGACGGATTAGCGCCTAATAGCGCCGGTAAACCGTTTCTCATGTTAATGACCGGATACAGCACAATTTGAAAATTTGGTCGTGCGTCGGCGCCTGAGTAAAGAGTTGATAGCGTCGCCGCTAAATGACCGCCCGCAGATGCGCCCATAATGCCTATCCTGTCGGGGTTCAAATTCCATTCCCTTGCGTGACGGCGCACAAGGCGAATAGCCTGCTCGGCGTCAGATAGAGGAATATCGTGATGACCGTTGGGCATCCTGTATTTCAACACTACAAGGGTGATTCCCTGCGCATTGAGCCATGCCGCCATGTCGTGACCCTCATGATTCATAGCCAAACGGATATAAGCGCCGCCCGGACAAGCAATAATAGCCATGCCGTTAGGATTGGCGGCACGATAAACGGTTATGTCGGGGACGCTAACATTGGCAACCCTGCCGTTCTCCAAATGCTGCTCCGCACCGGTCAATCCATTACCGGTGGGCGCGCCATTTGCCCATAGCGGTAACACCAAAGGCGTTTCCTGCGCGTTCAAAAACATGCCGCAGAAAATAAATACAATAAAAATTATCCTGTTTTTCATTTTAGTATATTTTATATTTTTAATATTTTTGCAAAAATAAATAAAAAAATAAAAAAACAAAAAAAATAATTATCTTTGCAGTTCAATTATAATTCTAAATTTTTAAAAAATATAGTTATGTGTCAGTATTTTAAGCAGAAAGCATTAGCAATTTTAGCAGTAATTTTTGTAATAGCTCCATTTGATTGCTACTCGCAAAAATTAACGGAAGGTTCGTTGGCTTTTCTGAAAGGGCAGGAAAACATTCATGTAGTTTTTGATTTTAGCGATGCAAAGCTTCAGAATAAGCCCGAAGGGGAATATCTTGCAAGCGTGACTCAACAATGGGCTGAAGGATGGGAAGCGGCAAAGTCTTCTACATTCATGGATAGATTATTAGAGCATTTGAACAAAAATGCTCGGACATTGCAATTTGGGAATTACCCCAATGCAGAATATCAGGCTACCGTTAGAGTAATAACGGTTTCTCGGCGAATGCCTGGTCCATCCCTTCCATACCTTGATGGACCTGGCATTCGAAACGTTGCTTGTGAAGTTGTTTTTACAAGAACGGGCGATTCAATGCCTTTGGCAAAAATAACCAAACTAAACGGCAAATCACAAAAAGGCGGCGTGCCAACACCAACAGTCGCTGGCACTACGCAACAGACAGGAGTTGCATTTGGTTATATAGGGCGAGACCTCGGAAAGTTCATTGAAAAGGGAATGAAAAAGTTAAAGTGAATTTGAGCGGCGGTTATGTTTAGGCGGGTTTTGCTTTTAATGCTGTTGCTGTTGAACGGCATTTATAATACCGTCAGCGCACAAATTCCTATATATTCGTGGCGTGACCATCTTTCATGGAATACTGCGGAGATAGTTGTTGTTGCCGACAGAAAACTGTTTTACAGCAATGGAACGGGAATATGTACGTACGATATGACAAGTCGCAATTTGGAAAAACTGACCAAAGTCAACGGATTGAACGATGCCGGAATAACAGCAATGCAATATTCGGCAGCTAATAGTTCGGTTGTGATAGGATATGTCAACGGCAATATAGATATTGTTGCGGGTAACAACGTCTACAATATCCCCGAACTAAAACGCAGCAGCATATATTCCAACAAGCGCATCAACAATATTTACGTATCGGGCAACAATGCTTACCTTTCGTGCGCTTTTGGTATCATTGTTGTTGATTTGCGGTTGCGACAAGTTCGCGATACATATATTATAGGCGACAATGGTAATCCGGTTGAAGTTTTTTCATTGACGGAATACGACGGCTATTTCTATGCCGCAATCAATCAGGGTCTAAAAAGAGCCGACAGCAATAGCCGGCAATTAACGGATTTTTCGTTCTGGAAAAATGTAGACGACGCGCCAGCCCAAGCGCAACAAACCGTTTCAACCTACCAACGTATGTATGTTAGCGACATGGATAACAATATTCATGTTTTCGACGGAAATACATGGAATAATCTATTTTTGCCATTTCCCGCTGAAAAAATACGCAGTTTGAGCATTTCGGGAAATAATATGCTTGTGAGCGCGTCAAATGCCGTTTTCATCTTCAACACGCTCAACAATACCCTGCAAAACACGTTCCAAACGCACAACAATCAACCTATTGTAGCCTACGACGCCGTATTAGATAACGACGGAACCTGCTGGATTGCCGACAACCGTCAGGGGTTGATACGGGTAGGGACAACAGGCGATTACCTTCCAAATGGTCCTAAATCAAATCATGCGGCTGCCTTTCGTTTCAAAGACGACCGATTGTTAGTGGTCAGCGGCGGAAAGAACACTAACGGGATGCCGCTTAACAGGCAAGGAGAAATACATATATTATATGCAAATGAATGGACAACCATAACTCCGCCGGATGCACTTGATTTTACGGATGTGGATATTGCCGAAAATCAGCCTAATACATATTATGTATCATCATGGGGACAAGGGCTGTATGTCTTTGAAAACGGCGCATTGAAAGCGCAATACAAGCAAAACAACAGTACGCTGACCGCCGATGATTCAGGAAATGTATTTTGCGCCGGGCTTATGATGGACGCCGACAACAATCTCTGGGTGAGCAACAACAATAAAGTAAACCTCCTTTCAGGCGAAAAATGGAGAACGCTCCCTTTTGAAACCACCGCAAGCTATGGACGGCTAACAAGCGACAACTACGGGCAAATATGGACTACGCAAGGCAACAACGGATTGTTTGTCTTTGACAAAAAAGCCTCTGAACAAGGGCATAACGACGCTAACATTTCATTTAAGCCCAACCTTTTCAACAGTAATGAGCATATTGACGTTAGTAACCGTATTGTCAATACCCCCGACGGCGTAATTTGGGTAGCCACAACAAAAGGACCTATCTATTATCAAAATCCGTCGGTTATTTTAAACGGTATAGGCGTTGGCGGCGTTCATCCACGACATCCCGGAAGCTTTGAATCCAACTATCTGTACGCCCTGTTTGGCTCGGAAAATATTCTTTCGATTGCAATAGACGGCGCTAACCGCAAATGGTTCGCAACCGAAACAGCGGGAGTATTCCTGATAGAGGAAGATAACAGAGGCGAGGTAAAACATTTTAATACCGAAAACAGCCCGCTGCTGTCAAATAAAGTGCATGATATAGCCATCAACGACAAGACGGGCGAAGTATTTTTCGCCACCGAATATGGTATTGTTTCTTACCGCAGCGATGCCGTTTCGGGAGGCGATGATTTCGGCAAAGTGTACGCATTCCCTCATCCGGTGCGCCCCGATTATCACGGCGATATTACCATTACAGGGCTTATTAAGGAAGCCGACGTTAAAATTACCGACATAGCCGGCAATTTGGTATACCAAACCCGTTCGCTGGGCGGACAGGCTGTGTGGAACGGAAAAAACCGGCAAGGAAGAAGGGTTGCAACAGGAATATACTTAGTGTTCTGCACAAACGACGACGGCTCGAAAACTCATGTTGCAAAGATAATGTTTATTCGTTGAATAAATGAAGCAATAAAAACCCCCTGAGTAACTCGTAAACGGGGGGACCTTCCAAAAATGAAAAGTTTTGTACTTTATACTTTTTGACTCGCCTCTTTAAAAAAAAATAAGCGAACCTATGTTATTTATTCCAAAGGTCCTGAGATTTACCTGAATGATTATACATAAGCCCGCCCGACGGGGCGTCAATGTATATTCTTGTCATTCGTTAAAAAACATATCTCAGTGTTTTTGGAATAAGAATGTAACTTCAACCGTCATTTTATCAATTCAAAAATCGTTCATATTATTAAATAATATTTCATCAAAATTTGAAACCACAAAAGTATTAGTTTTTTTTTTGAAAACGGATTTTTTTTGAAAAATTATGAAAAATTATTCAATTTAGTAGTGTTAAGTTAATTTTGACGCTTCGCATACTCGGGGAAAATTATATTCCATGAATACCGTCTTAATTATCACTTTCATCAACGGAAATAAACCGTTCGTCAAAAAATAAACTATTAACACAACATTTTAACAACTACAAGCGTATAATCAGTATAAATTTTAAATTAAAATATTTTTGTAATAATTAAAAAATTGTAAAGATTATGAAAAAGTTTTTTGTAATTCCGTTGTTCATTTTTGCTGCCATAATTGCAGGCTGCAATAAATATGACGAACCGTCGCCGGATAAAAAAGATAGCGACAGACTGTTAGTAGATGGAGCAATTATTATTGACAACCATCCTAAAGTGACAATAGAAGGTAGGGATGCAGACCTTTGGGAGAATGCCCAAAATTCTAAATCAATATCTTCTAAATCCTCAATAATTAGTCTTTCTAATGAGACTAATGAATTGATAGCCAACCATTACCGTTTTAAAGAGGTTGCCGAAATGGGAACATTGACCCTTGAAGACAGTGATGGCGCCATGCGAACAGTGCAGGCTTCGCATGTGAAAATTTCCGACGAGTACGCCTTTGTTACTTATAACTACAAGGGCGACAAAAACGTTGGAGGACTTGTAATCTACAAGTATTCAGTAATTCCCGATGCTTTTGAGGAAGCAAAGGTTAGCGTAACGGTGCATACCAGTATTAAACTGCCTAATGCACAATTAAATGCCCTTGATTTTGACGGTACGCATCTCTATCTCGCCGGAGCAAGCGAAGACCCGCGCTTCGGCTATAAAGACGATTTGAACCGTGCATTTTTTGTTGTGATGGAGGTCTATCAAGACAAAACGTTCAAAATTCAGGAGCCGTTCTATAAGCATCTCACATCGCATCAGGCAACCTCTATCCGCAAGCGGGGCAATCGCATTTATATTGCTACCGGCGACGGAATAGACGGCGACGGTGGCTTGTATATATACAATGCTACCACGCTCGAAGAGGAGAACAGTATTCTGGGAATACAACATGCCCGGTCGGTAGATGCAGATGAAACAGGGGTCTATCTAATGCAGGCAAATCCCGCGCGCGTTACCCACTACAATGCTGATGGAAAAGGCGGCAAAGGCGAAATATATAACAAAGCGGGCGTAGCTATGCAAAAAGACGCAAAATCGGACATGCTGATATGGGAGCAATATCTGTTTGTGTCTGGAAATGAAAGCGGTATGGATATGGCGTTCAAAAACACCGGAGCTGTAAACCAGTCGTTGGAGGCGCCCAACAAAAACGCAGGCTGCGTAGGTGAAAGCATGAATTGCTGGAATTCTGAAGAAGACGTCACAAACAGTGTGAGCATGAACAGCGACAGTAAAATAACCTACGACGGAGAATCGAAGGTAAAATCCGACTTGTTGTTTTTAGCAAATGGACGACAAGGGATTTACTGGTACGAAATTATGAAGGACGAAAACGGCGACGACAAAATTGTTGCCCCCTACGACAACAGCGGACTTGCTGCCAGAGGCTCGTGCAATTATATCGCCTCAAGCGGAAATATAATCTTTATTGCAAATGGTCTGGGCGGTTTAAATGTGTTGTACTATGCAATAAGTCCCTACGAAGAGGTGATTGATCCCGGTACAGAGCCGGAACCCGAACCCGAACCGAATCCCGAACCCGAACCGGAAAAAGTCGTGGTTATAGGCAAGTGGAGTACTGCTAAAGACGGCACAAAAGACGTAATGGGCGCTACCGGATGGATGTCGAGCGACCACCCGGACCAGGACTGGCAAAACTACCTCTATGATAAGGTCGGCAGTAACTTAAATTTTTTAACTGTAAGCCGATACGGAGCCAATAATGGCGATCATCAGTCTTTGACCATGAATGCGCCAAGAATACCAAAAGGCGCAAGTAGAATCTTTCTACACATGAAAGACTGCGGCGAGTTCACTACTATACCGGGCACAACAGGGTATAAAGACCAGGACGAAGTATTTCTGAATTATGCCTTCGGAATACCCAAAAACCAGTCAGGACCAGCAACCAATTATCTGGTTGACGATATGCTGATTAAAATAGGCTTGCAACCTGCGTCTGGATACAAAGGCACCGCAAACTCAGGCAATGCTAACGGTTTCCATGCCTACAATGATTATGACTGGAATCTCATTGCCACTAAAGTGACTGCCAATGGCGGCGTCATAGAGTTTGGCTGGTCGTTTTATCCCGGAAGAGCGCAAAGCGGACCCGATGGCAGTTTCTGGATGCTGCGCGATATTGCATCTCCGGCAGGTGAAATAGTAGCGGGAGGCGTACTGGCACAGGGAAAAATAGCGAACGGCATTGCTAAAATACCCCTACCGAACGACGGACGCAAATATGTTTTAGTAATAGGTATGATGAACATCGGCGAATACTACGCCCCACAAACTGAGGGCAACCCACATCTTATTTTATCGGATGTGATTCAAAAATGGTAGTCGTTAGCAGTTGGTTAAGACTTAATACTGCTGAATATCAAACACATCGAACTATTAAGGATTTCTTAATAGTTCGATGTTTGTTAATTATGTATCCATTTAAAAACTGTTATAGATTTACCACCATTTCAAACACATACGTTTTTCCAGCCTCCGTTGTCATATCATACATCGGCGTATTTATTTGCGGGTCAATTACTAATTGTGCTTGGGGCGAAATAATCGGTTCGGGCATTGTGTGAACTGCAAAGAACGGATTTGGATTTGCGCCGTTTGCCGTTTGCAGACTTGCGCCATTCATAGCGAGCGGAGTTTTGCTGCGTATTCGCAAGTTGCCGCCAAGGTTCGATTTCACTGTTAACTTTTTCACAGCGTTGTTTTCCCATGTCAGTTCCATAACTTCAAAACCTCCGCGACATCTTAATCCCTTTATTGTTCCGCTTTTCCAGACATCTGGCAGGGCGGGCAGTATGTGTACTGCTCCGGCGTGGCTCTGCAACAGCATTTCTGCTATACCGGTAGCGCATCCGAAGTTCCCGTCGATTTGAAATGGCGGGTGCGCGCTCAACAGGTTTGGATACGTTCCTCCATTTTGACCGCGCTCTTCCGTTACCCAGTTGAAATGGTCAGTAAGCAGTTTGTATGCGTGATTACCGTCGTATAGGCGCGCCCACAGGCATACTTTCCAGCCCATTGACCAACTTGTAGAGGCGTCGCCGCGTTGACGAAGACTGTGCTTCACAGCGTCAAAGAGTTCCGGCGTTTCAAATAGCGTTATTTGATTTCCGGGATAGGCTCCCCATAGATGCGACACGTGACGGTGGCGGTCGTTGGGGTTATCCCAGTCTTCCATCCATTCTTGCAGTTGGCTGTGCTGCCCCACTTGCATAGGCGGCAACTCGGCGGCAATGGATTTCCAAACTTGCGCCTGTTGTGCGTCCACGCCAAGTATTTCGGCAGCAGTTGCCGTGTTCATCATCAGGTCGAACACCATCTGGTTGTCCATTGTGCAGCCGGCAAAAACAGAAACGTTCATCTGGCGCGCAAAAGCAGGAATATTTTCGGGCGAACTCGACGGACTAACTACCCACCAATTGTTCTTCGGCTCTCTAATTAAAAAATCTTCAAAAAATTCGCAGGCGCTTTTCATAATTGGGTATACTGATTGCAGATATTGCCGAGCGCCCGAAAAGAGGTATCTGTCCCACAAATGCTGGCAAAACCATGCGTTCGAGGTGGGCCATATTCCGTAACGGGGACCGTCTACCGAGCCGGTTGAGCGCCATATATCTGTATTGTGGTGCAACGCCCATCCTCTGCATCCGTACATTGCGGCTGTTTCTTTGCCCGTTTCGGCAACGTCGCGTATCAATTGTATGAATGGCTCGTGCATTTCGGGCAGGGCGGTCAATTCGGCGGGCCAATAATTCATTTCTGTATTTATATTAATGGTATATTTTCCGTCCCATGGCGGACGCAAATGATAGTTCCATATACCCTGCAAGTTAGCCGCCTGACCGCCCGGTTGCGAACTGCATATCAACAGATAGCGTCCAAACTGGAAATAAAGCGCAGCCATTTGAGGGTCGAATTTTTGTTGAAATTCAGCCACGCGCACATCTGTTGGCTTTGGGGTCTGTTCGTTTTCGCCAAGACATAGCGTTACCCTGTCGAAAAAGTTTCGATAAAAGGCAGAATGAGAAGCCAATGATTGTTCAAATTTGTTTTTTCCGGCAGCAGCCATAAACTGCTCTGCACGGGTAAGCGCATTTCCTGATATATCGCTGTAATCGACAAAGTTTGTGCCTACTGATACATATATTGTAACAGCATTGGCATTGGTCACGCTTATTGCGTTATCCTTGCTTTCCTGCTTTCCTCCTTCGTTCACTACTTTTGCCAATGCGGTGAACTGCAGTTTTCCTTCGATAGTCTCATGCTCTGTTGATGTAGCATCCAAACGCAGCATTTCCTTGTGCAGACCGTGAGCGGCATCCGGATAGGGCGATGTAAATTTCGCATCGAAAGTTATTTTTCCCTTCTTGGAAGCGGTAAGCCGTATTATGACCAACTGCTCGGAAAAAGAAGTGATGTACTGCCGCTTGTATTCTACTCCGTCTACTGTGTACGTTGTTGTTGCCACAGCGTTTTGGATGTCTAACTCGCGGTAATAGTTTTGCCAGTTTTCTTTTTCGGCAAAATCAAGCATCAAGCTGCCGACCGTTTGATACGGCATTCCGTATACCCTTCCGGGCGCAGAAATTACCTCGCCACACAACGCTTGCGCTTCAACGTATTTTTCATCAAAAATCAGTTGTTGAATCGTTTGCAGCGCGTCCTTTGCAAGCGGGTTAGTGTTGTTGTAGGGGCTGCCTGCCCAAATCGTTTCTTCGTTCAACTGAATTTCTTCATTGACGGGGTTGCCATAAATCATGGCTCCAAGTCGTCCATTGCCCAAAGGCAACGCTTCAACCCACTGCTCTGCGGGCTTGTCGTACCACAACTTCATATTGTGAGTACGGTCGGATGCTGTACAACAGCAAAACGCAATAATAACACAAAAAATAAGGCATCTATTCATTTTCTATTTTTATATTAAAAAGAACTACATGAATTAATCGCTGCAAAGATACAATAAATTTTTAATACAATCGAAAAATATTAACTTTGCGAAATTTAAAATATAAAATAATTAGCGATAAAGCGATGACAATTAACGAAATAAAAAAAGGTGGCTTGTTGCTGTTTGAGTGCATTAGCGGCAGCAAGGCTTATGGATTGGATACCGCAGGGTCGGATACCGATTTGAAAGGCGTGTTCTACTTACCGGCTCGTCAATTTTACGGATTGCAATATGTTCCACAAGTTTGCGACGAAACCAACGATGCCGTGTATTACGAGCTCGGTCGATTTGTTGAATTGCTTGCAAAGAACAATCCAAATATTTTAGAAATATTAGCAACCCCCGACGATTGCGTACTTTATCGCCATCCTTTGATAAATCGGCTGGAAATTAGCATGTTTCTGTCAAAACATTGTAAAGATACTTTTGCCGGATATGCCATAACTCAGATACGCAGAGCGCGCGGACTGAAAAAGAAAATTGTGAATCCTGTTGAGGCAAAACGAAAATCGGCGCTTGATTTTTGTTATGCGATAAAGGGATATTCTTCCGTTGCCGTTAGTCAGTGGTTGAAAAAGCATGGTTTTAATCAGCAGCGATGCGGATTGTCTGCCGTGCCTCATGCAAAAGGATTGTATGCCCTGTTCTACGACCCTGACGGAGCGCTTGGATACAGAGGTATAATAAGCGGAGAAACGGCAAATGACGTATCTCTAAGCTCAATACCAAAAGACGAAAAAGAATTGATAAATTTGTTTTTCAACAAAGACGGCTATTCTGCATATTGCCGCGAATACCGAGAATACTGGGAATGGGTAGAAAAACGCAATGAAGAACGCTACAGCTCCACGATGCAACACGGAAAAAACTACGATGCAAAAAATATGATGCATACTATACGTTTGTTGCAAGTAGCCGAAGAAATCCTGACCACCGGCAAGTTGCAACTGAAACGCCCAAACCGAGAAGAACTGTTGTTAATAAAGGCAGGAAACGTTGAATATGACAACTTGCTGAACCGCGCTAACGAGCTGATAGAACGAATTGAAACGGCGTTCGAATCAAGTTCATTACCGGAAAGTCCAAATGAAAAAGAAATAGAAAAAGTATTAGTGGAAATGAGAATGGAACTGTATAAAGTGATTTTTTAAACCCATTGCTATTAGAAGATTACAGGATTTGCGTCACATCGAAATCCTACGGACTTCTACCGACATTTGTTAAATTATTACTTACACCATACCTGTAATGACCTATTATTCTAAAGTTAAACAGGCAATTATCAAGATTTTGACCGCAACAAATATTGTGGAGGATATAATGCAAATTTTCATTTCTGCCTCTCCCGCTTTGTACAGGTCTGTTTGACACTATTCCAATGTGCAAAATTCCGCGTCCTAAATCCCAACAAACTATATTACCCGGTTTGTAATCTTCCGGATTGTTGGTAATTCTTAAAACTTCTCCATGCCTTGAGAAATACTTCATCAGGTTAGGCACTCGCCGATGGTCTATGTTTGGGTCAGGCGCAGTAAGTCCCCAATTGTTTGGATACAGGCTGAAATTCGCCTCCATATCCTCGTGAACCTCCTTTTGCAAATCAATTCCTAACCTTCTGTAAACCCTGATAATAACATCAGTGCATACGCCTCTATCGGGGGCTACATCGCCACCCGGATAAGCAATTCTGACATAAGCAGGGTCATATCTGACATTGCGGTCTATCTCGTCAAGTATCGCAAGTTCAAGATATGTTTGGCTCGCTTCAGGATATATTTCTTTGCGAGGTCTACGACTTGCATCTGATGGAATTTCAATGTCATCGTCATTTTCTATGTCTTCAAAATTTGCTTCTTCGATTTGAGGAATAGTTTCATTTTGAATAATTGTAGTATTGTCGAAATAACAAATTATTAACCAGACTGTTGCAGCCGCTACTACGGCAACGAAAATTATTTTATGTGCTTTTACTTTCATTCTATTTTTAATATTTTCAATCTTCATTTTTAATCCACGATATACCAAAAAACAAAATACCTTCCATATAATCCATTACTTCTATAACAAATTCATTATGTTCACATTCCCATTTTGTATCGCTTATTTTAGAAAATTTATTGTTAAATAATTTAATTCATTCTGAAAAACTATTTCTATCAGTGGGAAAAATATCCATCATCACACACTCATCATTCGGATTAAAGGAATATATAAATATTGTTCTAATTTTATCATCTCCAATCAATAATGCATGCCATTTGTCTTCGTCATTCATTAATTCCATTGGCAGAGCGCTATTTGCCGCTTTGATTTCTTCTTGCGTACTT
>Ga0099364_10003662_pt1 | contig 23688 bp, 25 predicted proteins | sample TergutTh196P3_FD_73070 | JGI IMG/M metagenome (GOLD analysis project Ga0099364, IMG submission 73070) | Microcerotermes parvus P3 segment gut microbial communities from Pointe-Noire, Republic of the Congo - Th196 P3 | ecosystem: Host-associated > Arthropoda: Insects > Digestive system > Gut ...
ATAATGCGCTGGATCAGGCTATAGACCAGTATTATTCAGCGGAACAAAAGGTGAATCAAACTGTTGAGGAGTTGCCAACAGAACTCATGGCAAAAATAAGCAGACGGGGAGATACAAACGCTTCGCCGCCGCAAACCGCATCAATAAGCAGCGGGGATTTGATCATGGAAGACTGGCTGGCGGAGATGGTCTACAAATTTGGAAAGTAAAGGGCAAGACCCTATTAGATTATACGGGGAGTGGTCGCTGTGGCAACCTATCATGTGAAATACAACGAGCTGCAGAGTCAGGCAGTTTCGCTTCAGAACATGGGAAAAACGCTTGCTTCGCTTGAAAGCAGGCTCAACACAATAGCCAAAGGAATGGATGGCCGCGACACAAGCATGGCGGCGCTGAAAACGCAGGTAATGCAATGCGGTAAAACCGTACCAGCATTGGCGAACAAAGTAAGCACAAGCGGAACCACTCTGACCGGGATTGTGAGTACATATAAGAATGCTGAGGAAGAAAAGGCAAGAGCACTAGCGGCGCTAAAAGCGATGCTGGCGCGTATCGGGGTAGTCGGCGGTATATTAAGCGGAGTAAACAATGACGCAGGTTATAAGGTTCCATCTGATGAAAAACTGAATAAGATGAATGTTGACGAGTTGGAAAATGTACGTAGGCGAATAAGTGATGAAAGAATGAAACTGCTTAATGAATTCTTCGAGTTTGATGAAAAAATAAACAGATTAAAAGAAGATTTGAAGAAATATGGGATGTCCGATGAGGAAATCGCTGCAATAGTTGGCGGAGTATTGGGATTGGGCGGAATAGCACTGACAAGTACACCGGGGCCAGGTACGCCAAATTTATTGGATTTGCTTTCTGGGGATGTAAACAGAAAAACAAAAGACTATCTGAAAGCTGACATAAAAAACACCGAAAATGATATTAACAAGCTCGAAGAGATAAAGAACAAAAAAGAAGATGTCATTGCAAGTATGTCTTCGAAGTTGACGGAAATAACAAACTATCAAAACACACCTCAGAATCCACTGGGCGAGAACGCAAGAATAACAAGTGTTTATGAAAGTCTGCGAATAAGAGACGGTAAACAATACCTACATGCGGGCGTGGATATTGTTGGGTCAAATGAGATCAAACCAATCAAATGCGGAACCGTTCTTTACGTGCATACGGATGGCAAAGAGGGCGGAAACTATACTGCGAACTCTGGCTATGGTAGAGAGGTCGTCGTTCAGCATGAAGATGGTTCAATATCCATTTATTCCCATTGTGATTCAACTATTTCAAAAGATATGACAGGGGAGTTCATACTAAAAGATAATACTTTGGGGATTGTTGGAAGCACTGGTGGAGACTATCCTGCACACCTTCATCTAGAAATATATAATGGAATACCCGGTCCTCCAGATCCGCCGAATCGCTCTACCTATGGTACAAGGATTAATCCGACTACTATGGTAGACTTCTGAAAATAGAAATGTCGTTTTGATCATATGAGTGTGTTTGCGCGAGGATAAAGAGATATCCTCAATAAAATACTTTGCTTTTATAACAAAACATGGTTATCTTTGCCTTTTTTGACACACAGCAAAAAAACATAAAAATGTAGTAAATATCTGGAATATCGTCCTGAGAAAGCGGGAGCCATAGGGTGATGGATGATGTTAACAATGGAAGACTAGCTGGCGGGGTTGGTATACAAATTTGGGAAATAAAGGGCAAGACCCTATTAGATTGTACGGGGAGTGGTAGATTGTGGCAACATATCATGTGAACTATAACGAACTGCAAAATCAGGCGGCTTCGTTGCAGAACATGGGGAAAACGCTTGCTTCGCTTGAAAGCAGGCTTAACACAATAGCCAAAGGAATGGATAGCCGCGACACAAGCATGGCGGCGCTGAAATTGCAGGTGATGCAATGCGGTAAAACCGTACCGGCTTTGGCGACTAAAGTGAGCGCAAGCGGAAGCACACTAGGCGGGATAGTGAGTACGTATAAGGGTGCTGAGCAAAAGGAGTACAATGCACTTGCGGCTCTAGTGGCTTTTTTGGCAAGGCTTGGCATTCCAGACGGAGTCGCGGTAGGCGGGTTGTTGGGATGGTGGATTGCGAATCATAATCCAAATAAGCCACCATTTGGTATAGCAGGGTTAATTGCAGGTGTATTAAACGGAGGCAATGCCAATACAGGCACTGCATCATCTGGGAATATGAAACCATACACAGGATCGGCTAGCGATTTCCATAATTATAGCGTTGTATCAGGTTTTGATGAGGCATATCGCTATAATCAATATCATTATGACAGGATTTTCTTTGATCATAACCGTGGCAAGAATGTTGGATGCACAGCTACAGCAGAAGCTATTGTTGTATCAATCGCTCGCGGTTATGAAGTGAAACCGGATGAAATGAGCTTCGGAGTATCGAATTCGGATTCACGTTATCTTACCGCAAAATGGGCTCACAGTAAAGATGTCTATCCAACGAAGGAATCAGATATGTACAGGCATGGTACCGCTGATGAAAGGTTGAACTTAATTTATGAACAACTGACACAAGGCAACGCTGTCATTGTACGTGCCAATAACGACCACACTGTTGCAGCAGTGGGTATTATGAACGGTAAAACGCCGCCGAATCTTTCAGCAAGCGACATTATGATTATTGATCCGGGAGACGGAAATATAAAAAGGCTTGACCAAGCGATGCATGGTCTCTGGACTGCTCCTGACCCTGGAAACCCAGCAGGTAATCACACGATAAAAATCGCTAGATAGCTTGCTTGGCTTGAAAGCTAGTTTAGCGCACAACATAGCTAATGCGACAGTTGTTCATGTGAAAACAATGAAATAGATGGAGGAAGATGACGATGTTTAGAAAATCAGCAATAAGGAAAACTTTGAGCTTATTATTTGCACTGTGCGTTGTTTTGTCTTTGGCAATGCCTCTTCAGGCGTCTGCCGCAGCTTCCCGCAGCATAAGCGAACTTTCAGCGGAAATACGTTCAAAATATGGCTTTGAAACTACAGCCAGCGAATCCTTTTCTCTTGAAAATTCTTTACGTACCTTAGACCTCTTCCCTGCCAGAATGATAAAGGAAATGACCGATGGCTACAGAAGACGCGGCATAACGCCTACCATAGTACACAATACAATAACATGCGCTCAGCTTGAGGTTGTTAGTCTCGGAGGTGAACTAGGGTCAGCGTCTCTTAGTAATAATAGACTTACAATATCACTGGACTATTCCATCGCTCTTGCGCACGAGCTGGGACACGCAATAGACTGGCACATAGAATATCTGACCGGCAGCAGCCCCAGTGCCGGACTAAGCAGATTAAACAACGGGATTTCATACAGCAGTCAAGGAGCCAATTATGAAAACAGCGACACTTTTGTTAGAGACTATGCCGGAACATCGGCTGCCGAGGATTTCGCGGATTTGATAAGCCACATAATAGAGTATCCGGAGTATATGAACAGAATCATGACAGAGAAGTCCGACACTCCCATATCCAGAAAAGTCAACTATATATTGGATTTGATTGTAAATAACTTCTCATCAGTAACCGGCAAAGAGAGCTTTAAGACACTGTTTCCAATAAAGACTTATATAAACGGAATTGCTGTTGAATTCGATCAGCCGCCTGTTATTGAGAACGGCAGAACTCTTGTGCCATTGCGACCGATATTTGAGGCACTCGGAGCAGATGTTGACTGGGATCAATCAACGCAAACAATCTCCGCAAAAAGAGGGAACACTACGATCACGCTAAAAATCGGCAGCAATATTCTAGTGAAGAATGGCACGAACATACAGTTGGATGTGCCCGCGGTGACTGTGGGAGGCAGGACATTGGTTCCTCTCCGCGCAGTTGCAGAGAGCTTAGATGCGAAAGTTGGTTGGGATTCGGCCACTAGGACAATAACTATCACAGGGTAATAAACTCATTTTTTTGATAAATTCGGGGAGTGGTCGCTGTGGCAACATATCATGTAAAATATTACGAACTGCAGAATCAGGCAGTTTCGCTTCAGAACATGGGAAAAACGCTTGCTTCGTTTGAAAACAGGCTCAACACAATAGCCAAAGTAATGGATGGCCGCGACACAAGCATGGCGGTGCTGAAATTGCAGGTGATGCTATACAGCAGGGCCGTGCCGGCATTGGCAGCACGGATGAGTACAGGAGGAACAGTTGTCGCGGAGGCGGCCAGCATGTACTTGTCTGCAGAAAAATCTGTACATGGAGCTGTCGTTGGGGTGAATGCCTTACCCATTAATGGAGCCATTTGTGTTCTCAAAGTTGCTGCAAGTAGTACAGGAACATGTACAGGGCCGCTAAACACTGGTTCTATAGATAAAGCTGAAGATGAAGCTGGTTTAGTAAACGATATTATTGATCTTATAACGAACATGTTTTTGGGTGATCCAGTGATCGGTAAGCTACCTCTTATTTCAGAAATAATGGATATTTTCATTAGCGCATTGAGAATAACAGACGAAATGACGACCGGCATTGCATGCGGTCAATCATTGGGTGTCACTTACGGTAAAATAATAAGCGAAACAGTATATATGGGATTTAAAGTCGCAGCTACAACCGTGTTTGGCGCATCTGGGGCATCAACGGGTGCTCTGATTGGCACAGCAGTATTTCCCGGTGTGGGAACTGTAGTCGGCGCTGCAATTGGTGGCCTTGGCTCTGCGAAGCTGGCCGCATTTGTCACTGATTACGTTTTCTTAGATCAAGCAAAAGCCGCATTTGGCATAATAAAGGTTGATGGGCTGGGCGTTAAGGCGGAAATGGCCGATGCTATTGCTAAACTTGTTGACGCTCAAGATAGGGGGAAACCACAAGCTAACGGGTATGGAGTTGATATACTGGGTTCAGTGTACAACACCGGTACCGTGTTTGCTTAGATAATTCGAAAGAGGTATGAGTATTTGGAAAAGTATTTACCAATTGGTTCTGTTGTCGTCCTAAAAGGCGGCGAAAAGTCCATAATGATATATGGGCGAAAACAAACACACACGGTTTCCAAAGTAGAGTATGATTATGTTGCTTGCCTATATCCAGAGGGAAATCTAAGTGATGAGTTCACATTTCTTTTTAATCATGAGAAGATAGATAAGGTTCTTTTTACCGGCTATTCTGATGAAGCTGATAAAAAATTTGTTAGGGACGTTTTGACGAATGGCTGAAAATGCGTATGTCGGCGGCGTTTGACTCCTGCGATGCATGTGTAGGCTTGACTTGTCTTATGAACCTGTGGTAAATAGGCTAATAAATTGGAGACTATAATATGGGATTAAAAGACTTTTTCAAAAGAAAACCAAAGCCGAATACTCCACCCCCACCAGTAACGCACTCACCAGTAACGCACTCACCAGTAACGCATTCACCAAATCCATCAACACCTCATTCAGCAAATACCAGTGAGTACACTTTTCACGATGCACTTAACAGCCCTGGTTTTTACTTTACAGTATTACCTGCCGTTTGGAGTTCTCCGGAACACAGAAAAATACTCGTTTCTCTTTTTGACAATAAAAGCGGCAAGGATTGTATGATGGCAATACTGCACGCATAAATGTGGCATTTTTCCCGGAACAACAGAAAAACGTGATGATGAAAGCTTTTGGTATTAAACTAATAGAAGACTTCAACAATGAAAACTATTCAAAGTTCTTTGCTATTGAGCGAATAGTTCTAGATTCAGCGTACCACACGCTGGAGGTTTCGCTTTTTGACCCGCAACGCCAGAAAATGATCAACAAGGTGGAAAAAGCGTTTCTCATATGCACAAAAACCTTTTCGCACGGATGGGTCATAACATTAGAACTCAACCCTGTTTTGAATCAGCATTTTTTGTGTGAGGCAGGACTGCGCTTCCACTCAAACTTTGGCAGTGTTCATCATTATAGTGTCTATGAAAGACTGAAAGAAGTTGTTTTAACGCTTCAAAGGAAATGATAACATAGCTGATGTCGCCGTTCTGATGGTGAGGGCATTATCATAGCTTTACACAGACGGCAGGTTCAACGGCAGTGCGACCATGATCTGAGGCGATGCCGCGATCATCCTGTACAGGATGTTTATGAAGGTTTAGAATCAATATTGAAAACAGTTAAAGAGCAGGCGTTGATTGCCCCTGAGAAAATGTAAGTGTCACAAAGGAATGTTGACAAAGAGAAATGAGTAAACTGATATTTTGGAAAAGACTCTTTTTTCGCGATGCACATGACCCGCCGCCGCAGGTGGCAGAGAGTGTGGATGATTTATTGTCTGCGCCGAATGAACCCGCTTGCCCTGACGGTGGAACTACAATATTAATCCCGAATGATGAGACCCATAGCGTTCCGCAGGATGCTAGAACAAACATAAGAATCAAACTTTCCGTTTTTCAAAATGATTCAGTTTTTCAGTCGGAAATTACATGTTTTCCTTGTGTTATTGGTAGGTCGCCGGAAAGCTCAATGCTCTTGCTCGACGACAAAAGCGTTAGCAGAAAGCATGCGTTAATTGAGCATGCTGAGGGCGGCTATTTTATAAGCGACGCCGGTTCGAGTAACGGGGTACATGTAAACGGTCAAAAACTTGATAAGGGTGAAAAGCGTCAAATTCAATGCAATGACGATATACAGATTGGGCGTGCAAAGCTGCGAGTTGCGGAAATAGAATGATCTGTATCTTACATGCGAATGTAGAGTAGGGGGGTATCCTGATATGAAGCGAATCACATTAATCGTGTTATGCGCTGTTATTTTTGTGCCATTGTTTTCTGCCTGCACCAAACCTGAGTTGCCGCTCACCGTCGCCGAACTTCTTGACCTCGGCGAAAAATACCTGCTCGAACTCAACTATGAGCAGGCGCTTATGCAGTTTTTCAAAGTGATTGAGGTAGAGCCGATGAACCCGCGCGGGTACACGGGTGCGGCAGAGGCGTATGTTGGACTAGTGATTAGACACAATTAGATTTTAGGATAAAGCCATCTTAGCTTGTCACGAGCTTTATCTGTCGAGAAGTGCCATTGTACGTGTTTGCATTTGTCATTCCGCATTGATTCCCAAGCCGAAATCTCTTCTTGGAGTTCCGTAATGTTGTCAATTCTTCTGCCGAGACATTGCTTAGTCATTGCATTTAACTCGATTTCAGCGATATTAAGCCAGCTACCGTGTTTAGGCGTGTAATGAATCTCCAATCGCTTTGCCATTGCAAGGGCTTTGTCCGGTGGGAATGTCTCATACAGTGAAGATATCGCATGGGTGTTCAGGTTGTCCATAATCAGCCTTATTCGTTCGACATCCGGATAGTGGACTTCAAGCAACTCTTCGATTTGCATTGCCCAGTCTCTTTTAGTTCTACGCTCTTTTGCGGTAACATGGCGCCAGCCGCCAAGCGGTTCAGTAAAGACGAAAATGCTACAAGTCCCATTTCTTGCATACTCATAATCTTCCTTGCGCGGTTTGCCCGGCTTCATGGAAATAGGCTTCAGTTTCTCTCCCAGCAATTGCACCGGCTGCTCATCCATACAAATCATCGGGATCATCGGATCGTACGGCAACGCATAGGTTTCCAGTATATCCTCCATCCGAGCAACAAACTCGCCATTGTATTGGGCGGGTATGCACCACTGCTTTTTCAGGTGAGGTCTAAGTTCAGTTTTTTTAAAGTGCGCCGAACCGTTTCCCGGCTGACTGCCGGAAGAATAGACAGCTCCACGAGCCTTTCCGTCAGTAATCTGACAGTCCATCGGGAGTAGCCTTTCGGGGGATCGCCACAGGCTAAGGCAATAATCCGGGCTTCCTGCTCACCTGTTACGATAGCTGGTCTTGGCGGATTCTCAGGATTTTGATAACTCAAAGAATACTCGATTCCCTTTTCGCAATAATCCTTCGCTGTCTGCCATACTGTCACGGCGGTTACATTACAGCGTGCGGCAATTTGCTCATACGTTTCCGGCTTTCCGACGCTTTCATCTAACATGATCAAGACACTTGCACGCTTCCGAAATCCTGTCGCTGTTACCTTGTTTTCTAAAACGTCATGCGCGTACGACTTCTCTTCGTTGCTTAAGCTTACACTGTACTTCTTTTTCATACACATACCCACTTTCCGATTGTATTGGGTATAGTATATCGTTAAAATCTAATTGTGTCAAATCACTAGGGGATGTTGACAGCGCAATCGCGGTTTTGGAGCAAGGCGCTCTTTTCCTACCTGACGATGCGCAGATTCAGGGGATGCTGAATGGGTTGCAGGACGAGTTGCCGTTGCAGGAGCCCTTGAATACGCCAGAACTTGATAACACCGTTGAACAAGCGGCCTCACAAATCCTAACACCTGAAACAACCCCTGTAGTAGATTCACAAACCGAACTGGAGGATTGGTCAGAATTAAGCGAAGGCTCAGACGGGCTCGGTATGTTAAGAAGATACGGATACTCAGGATTGTCTGTTTCATTCGATTGGGGAGAAGATGTTCCTGTTGTCCAGGATAATCCGGGGGCAATAGGCGGATGCGGTATTCGCTTCACTGTAAATGGGGCAACACCGGATATTGCGGCAGTTTTGATCGCGATGGGTGTTCCAATGTCAAGTTGGACAGATGACGATATTTTGAGGCAGGCTGACTTTATCATCCCAATATGGAAAGAAGCCGGAGGCGTTGGAATTCAAAATATCGGTGAACAGTGGTTTCCAATAATGCAAGAGGAGCTTGGAGTTTTTGGCCTGATTTTGCTTTTTGTACTTGACGAAAACACCGAGGCTTTGGGGCATGTTATCGTACCTGTCCAAATCCCTTCAAATCCTGATTAGGAGAAGAGAAGTTATGCAGGAAAAAGCATGTTGCGATGAAGGAATTCAAAAAGGCTCAGTTCGTGACATTTTATGATGCAATGTTGACAGGGTTAATTGACCGGAGATGATAATGTTGACTGTTTTCCCGAATATTCAAGACCAAACCTACCAAATCGAAGCCGAGATTGGCTCCGGCGGGGGCGGTGTTGTGTATAAGGCATGGCACACGCGCCTGCAAAAGCATGTCATTATTAAGGAACTCAAGAGCGGAACGGCTCTTGACATTGAAACGCAACGCAACGAAGTTGAAGCTCTTAAAAATGTCAAGAGCGCATATTTGCCGCAGGTTTATGATTTTCTGACGGAAGGCAGCCGCGTTTTTACCGTGATGGAGTTCGTAGAAGGGGAGAGCCTTGACAAGCTGTTGGGGCGCGGTGAGAAATTCACCCAGCCCCAAGTCGTCAAATGGTACGGTCAACTCGCTGCCGCATTGGAAACGATCCATAAACAAAACGTCTGCCACCGTGACGTCAAGCCGGCAAATATCATGCTGACTCCTGGAGGGGATGTATGCCTCATAGATTTCAATGCGGCGCTGGTTGGCGGAAACGATGTTAGGCTTATTAGCCGAAGTTTGGGGTACGCTTCGCCGGAGCAGTACGAAATATACGAGCGACATAAAAACACCCGCAGAGCGACGAGTGGAAACGGCAATTCGGGTCTTGTCGCCAAGCCGGTTGACATTTCTGAAACGGAATCTTTCTATGAAGATAGCGGGACAGAATTGCTCTCAGACGATGGCGGAACGGAATTTATCTCTGCCGATAGCGAAACGGAACTCCTTACGGATGATGTTAAAACGGAATACTCCTCCGATGAGAATAAAGCAGTAATTCTCGGCGACGGTGGACAAACAAAAAGCCTTTTTGACGAAGTCAAAACCAGCAGCCTTCACGATGGTGATGGCGATTTCCGATATGCAGAGTTTTCACCTGATAGAAGCGTCCTGCAAAGGAAAGAAACCATAGCCCCGCCGTCAACTGACGGCATTGACTGGATGCGCTCTGATATTTTCAGCTTGGGCGCAACCATGTACCACCTGCTTTCCGGAAAACGTCCGCCGCAAAGGGTTGCGGAGGTCGTAGCCATATCAAAACTCGGGCGTTTCAGCGAGGGCATCGTCTACATCGTCGAACAATCAATGCGGCGCAATCCCACGGAGCGGTTTGCGTCCGCGTCAATTCTAGCCGATGCTGTACGCAACATACATAAGCATGATGTTCGGTGGAAAGTATCACAGTCGAAAAAAATCGCGGCTGCGGTTGTTTTGCCGCTTGTCTTTGCATTGTTTGCGGCGACGGCAATATTCGGTAATAATGTTATGGCTCAGGAAAAAGAAGAACGATATTACGCTGCTGTATATGATATTGAGAATGGCGCTGACCCGCAAAGCGCATATGAATCCGCCCTCGATATGTTTTGGGATAGGATTGACCCTTACATTGCTATGGCAAAACGCCTTTGGAACGATGGCGACATTGATGCTTGCATGACATTTATCGAGCAGAATATTGGAAACATAGCTGTGTTTCGATCCGTTCCAAAAGCCCAAGCGAGCTATGGAGAGATATATTATATTCTTGGCAACTGTTATTATCAGTCAGATGAACCGGACTACAACAAGGCAATAGGGTTCTTTGAGATAGCCGCCAGTAATATGACAAAAAACCCGTCATTTTACCGCGATTACGCCATATCTCTTGCGAGAACAGGAAATGTTGCTGAAGCGGAGCAGATTCTTGAAATCGCGCGGTCACTCGGTCTCGAAGCGGACTCATTGAATTTACTGCAAGGCGAAGTAAGTTTTGCGAAGAAAGAATATGATCGTGCGATTGATTATTTTGGCAGAGTTATTTCGCTGACAATAGATGACTATATGCTTTACCGTGCATTACTAAGATTGGATGAGATTTATAAGCTGCTTGGCCAGCCGGAACGATCAGTCGAACTATTGGAGGGGACGTTCAGCAGACTGTCGCTCAATCGCGTTCAAGAGATGACTGTGCGGCTTGCGAATGCATATGATTTGAGCGGCGATTATGGTAATGCAATTAGATTGTTTGAGCAGCTTTCTTCCAACGGAATACTGGAGTTCAGTTTAATACAAAGATTCGCGGCACTGCTTCACACTGCTGGCGAGTTTGAGCGCGCTGCATCCGTGCTTGAGCAAATGTCCGTTTTTTTCCCATATGACTATCGTGTTCCAATGCGGCAAGCTAAACTGGAAGCGGACAGACAATTGAAAATCGAAAACGATAGCCGCAATTACGCATTAGCCAAACAATACTATGATGAAGCGGTCAGGATGTACGGAGAAAACGTTAGGCCGGGCGAATCTGACCCGGAAATGCAAGAACTAGGGTTGCTCATTGAGCAACTGCGAGAGGGCGGGTGGAAGCTCGATTAGGCACTGCTCTGCGTGACTCAGTGGAAATGGAATATTTGATTGAAAGATTATGATATATCGTGTCTGCGGAAACAATACATGGCTTTATTATGGAAAATCTGGTGAGGGGGCTAGGAGATGGATTTTACGCCTGGTGAAATGCTTTTCTATGGTGGCATAGCAGGAATGGCGGTTGTGATAGTCGTTTCCGCCATCGTTATAGCCGTGCTTGCGGGCAGCCGGAAGCGACTGCGACGGAAATTGAACGAGGAATATGGAGGCAGGCTGAAATGAAGCAAGTCGTGTCAATTATGTTATGTGCAATTGTTTTGTTGTCTTCGATTTCAGCATGCGCAAAACCGGAGCTGCCTCAGACTGTCGCCGAACTTCTCGACCTCGGCGAAAAATACCTGCTCGAACTCAACTACGAGCAGGCACTTGTGCAGTTCCTAAAAGTGATTGAAGTCGAGCCGATGAACCCGAGAGGTTACACGGGTGCGGCTGAGGCGTATTTGGGGCTGGAGGATACGGATGGCGCAGTTGCGATTCTGCAGCAGGGAACTCATGTTCTGCCCGGCAATGCTCAGATACAGGGTATGCTGAATGATTTGCTACCCCAGGAGACCGTGAGGGACTTGGAGGCGGAGCCCGAACCATTGCCGGAAATTGGGGATGAACAAGAGCCTGAGCCGGAACCGCTCTCTGAGATTCAATTGTATCTGCGCGATTTGCTTGTCCAATATGACACAGAGGGGTACGAGAGCCTCTATGCCGCCGCTGAGACGGCTGAATTTCAAGAGTTTACTGCTTTTGTTGATGTGTTTCCGGTGATTTATATTGATGCCACGGGCGGATATGGCATTGGGTTGTATAAATCTGGAGAGAGTTTTTTCGTTTACATTGGCGGATATGCGGGTTTGCTGCGAAGCGGCAACGGGTTTTGGACAGGGTTATCCAACTTGCAGGACACTCAAAACAGATTTGAAGGCGAATGGCAAGACGATTTTCCAAACGGTTCCGGGACAATTGTAAGATGGCGCAATGTCGATGCTATAGAAAGGCAGACAAATATGACATATGCTGTACTTACTGAATGGGCAGGGGCATTTCAAAATGGGTATTATGACGGCAGTTTTTCGGTTGTATATAATTTGGAGGATGGCGTAGTTCATAGATGGTCGCCTGTTTATTCCGCAGGGATGGGTCAAGCGGCTTCCACTTCTCCGCAGGGCAATCCGGCAGGACGGTCAGGGCCTGCCATTGGGATATGCCATGATTGCGGCACTATTTTATACGGTTCCGATAGCGAAAGCCGCGTGTTTGGGCTTGGGGCGCAGTAATTTTTGTATTTCCCCGCATTAGTGTTGGCGATTTTTTATGCGATTGCCTTGCCCGACTGATTGCCGTTTCAATCTCATGCTTTTCCGTTTTATCTTTTTGTTTCTGACAAGCATGGAAAAAGTACACGTTTTGATCACGCATCGAAATCTCCCTCGCGACGAGGGAGAACCTCGTTGTCCGCAGCACGGACGGCAGGGTCAACGGCGGCGCGGCCATGACGCGTGGCGACGCCGCGATCATCATGTACAGGATGTTTATGAAGATTTGGTGATTGGAAAAAGTTAGTAGACGTGAGTTCACATAGCGCCCTCTCGTCTACTGCGTCAACATTGCCATAGTTCTTGTGGGCTACCGGCTCAATTCGCCCTTTATCCTTTCAATCTCTTCGATTGGCAGTCCGGTGCCTTTTGCCACTTGCTCGGCGGACAAGCCCATTTCAATCAATGCCTTTGCGGTTTCCGTCTTTTGCAACTCAATGCCTCGCTCGATGCCTTGCTCAATGCCTTGCTCAATGCCTTGCTCAATGCCTTGCTCAATGCCTTGCTCAATGCCTTGCTCGATGCCTTGCTCGATGCCTTGCCGTCTTTCCTCTTCCCTAATCTGCCTCTCGCGGACTCTTTCATTTGCGATTAAATTTGATAACATGCCGGCCACCTCTTTCTTGTTCATTAGCCTTTGCGCTTCGGCTAAACTATCTGACCCTTCGCCCCCGTATAGGATTTTAAGTATGTCTATCGCCGCGTTCAGTATCCTCAGCTCTTCCTCGTTAAGGTTTTCGATGTCGCCCTCGTACTTGCCTATAACCTCAATCAGTTCGGCTACGCTCTCGGACTTCTCGAACATCATCATCACCCTCAGAAGCCTTGACTGAAACCCCCGTACGCTGTCGTCGTCGTAACCTTTCGCATCCACGAGAGCATAGTTGAAGTTGACCAAAGAGTTGCCGAAATTCTCATAGCCCTCGAACATCTCCCGCAGATTCGTAGGAACCGTCCATTGCTGACTTCCGCTGAAAAACACTATGGGGATGACCGCGGGAAACTTGAAGTCTTTGAGGTCGCGCTCATCTTCGCTTGCGTTGTTGTAGTAATGCCGCAGTATCTCGACCATGTAGAGGAGCATGCGGTAGGGCATCCGGTAATCAACGCCGCTTTGTAATTCCAGGTGTATGTAGAATATCACCCGCTGGCTGCCGTTGTTGATTGTCGCCTCGTAAACTACGTCCGCTTCTTTCTTCCTGAAATCCTGAAGGATGAACTTTGTCTCGCTCTTCCTCAGGCTGTCCCTGTCAAGATCGTCCGCCCATTCGGCTTTTACGCAATCCTTCAGAAAGCTGACAAACGCATCCTTGTTGCCGAACAGCTCTTTCAGCCTGACATCGTGCGGTTCGCTCACATATTGAGGCTCGTTTGATTGATTGTCCATTGGAAATGTACCTTTGCCAGTCAGATTTTACGCATTTGGGGCGTACGCTCTTTCCATTTGATTATAATATATGGGCATGGATATTTCAAGAAGAAATCTACGGCGTCCTCCGGTTTGACGTTTACCTTGCATTGCGTTATTATATATAGCAAAGCAGAGGAGGAGCAAAAATGCCGCTAACCGTCATTCGTAACGATATAACCAAAATGAATGTTGATGTCATTGTCAACGCCGCTAACACGAATTTGCAAGCAGGCGGCGGCGTATGCGGTGCTATTTTTAACGCGGCAGGCGCGGACAGGCTTCAAAAAGCCTGTGATAACCACGCACCTATTCAATCAGGCGAAGCAATTATCACAAAAGGATATGCCCTGCCAGCGAAATACATAATCCATGCGGCTGGGCCTGTTTATCGTGACGGGAAGCATGACGAGGAAGCGTTGCTCCGCTCGTGTTATGAAAATGCTCTTAACCTCGCAAAAAAGCACAAATGCGAAAGCATAGCGTTCCCGCTTATCTCAAGCGGCATTTATGGCTATCCCAAAGAGGAAGCTCTTGCCGTTGCGACAAACACAATAAGCAAATGGCTGATGAACAACGAAATGGATGTGTCGCTCGTTGTGTTTGATAAAGCGGCGTTTTCGCTTTCAACGGATTTACTCGGCGAAGTCAAGGCGTTCATTAACGAGAACTACGTCGATGAACGTGAGCAAATGCAAAAACGAAGATTGCTTGATATTGAACGAGAAGCCCGTTTGGAATCGGAATCATGTTTTCTTGCAGCAGACAGGACGGCTTCATTGTTCATTGACGAAACCATACGAACCGGCGAGGAGCAGCTAAAACCCGAGAAATCTGTCGAGGCGGATATATTTGACACAGTGGCTTTACCAAAGCTGCCATCTGTACAGGATATAAAAATAGCCGCTCCGAAACCATCTGCGGTACAGGGGCAAATGAAACCCGCATTTGAAATGCCGATGGCAGCGCGAAAAAGCAAGCTCGATGACGTGGTAGCACGGCTTGACGAACCATTTTCCGCAACACTTCTCCGAATAATAGATATTAAGGGCAAGACTGATGTGGAAATTTATAAACGCGCCAACCTCGACCGCAAGCTGTTTTCAAAAATCCGCACAGGCAAGGGATATATGCCAAGCAAGAAAACGGTAGTCGCTCTCGCCGTGGCGTTGGAACTATCCCTCGTGGAAACCCGCGACCTTATGGCGCGCGCAGGCTTCGCACTTTCGCGGAGCGTCATGTTCGATGTGATAATCGAATATTTTATCACACGAAAAAGCTATGACATTTATGAAATCAACAACGTGCTTTTCGAGTATGACCAACCGTTGTTGGGAGGGTAAGAATGTGGGGATGAACGCAACCGAAAGCTATGACAAGTCAATAAAAAAATATAAACGAGTATACAGTTTAAATAATCAATGACTCTGTTTGATACTCCATTGTCGCTTTCAAAGCGACCACTCGCTGATTTCATTGCGTTATACTTCATTTATAATCAAACGAATGGAGGAACACGCAATGAAAACAAATCAAACAGAATTGGTCTTTATCCTCGACCGCAGCGGGTCAATGGGAGGCTTGGAGAGCGACACCATAGGCGGCTTTAACTCCATGCTGACCAAACAGCAAGCAGAACCCGGTGAGTGCCGCATCACCACTGTTCTATTTGACAATCAATATGAAACCCTGCACGACCGCATCGACTTAAAAGCGGTCAGCCCGATAACGAACAAGGAATACTTTGTGCGGGGGAACACCGCCCTGCTTGATGCAGTAGGCAAAACCATCAACAAAATCGGAAGCGTACAAAAAAATACCGCCGAAGAATATCGCGCCGAAAAAGTGTTGTTCGTTATAACAACAGACGGTATGGAAAACGCAAGCCGAGAGTTCAGCTACGACAAGATAAAGTCAATGATAGAACACCAAAAAACCAAGTACGGTTGGGAGTTCATTTTCCTCGGCGCAAACATAGACGCGGTTGATGTGGCGAACCGCTTTGGGATTGACAGAAACCGCGCACAAAACTTCCATAATGACAGCGAGGGGATTGAGTTAAACTACAGCGTTCTCAGCGAAACGGTTTCGATGTTTAGAGAAGCTCCCGCATGTGCGCCGCTTGCGGATAACTGGAGCGCCAAGATTCAAGCAAATTACAAAAAGCGTGGAGGTAAAAAGTATTGAAAGGGCATGCAACCTTAAATAAATGAATGGTCTGAATCCGCCAAACGCGCTCTCAGAGACTCTTGAAGTACGCCTGAAAAGTTAATGTGTTCCTTTTCAGCGGCAACATTCAGCCAATAAGGGATCGATAATGTTTTTTTCACATAGCGCGTCTGGCTTTTTAACAAGCCTATAAGCGCTTTGAAAACCGGAAATATCGTAATCCTGTGCAAACGATTCGTAATTTTCTCCATTTCAATGTAGGAAGCCTCAAGGTAAAATGTATCATATACTCGCCCGTGAGCATAATGAAGGCGGTGGATGATGCTTATACATAATCTCAATGGACGGCGGAACAGAATTGTTTCGATTTTTATATGTTTGCCGATTTTTCTATCTTTGCTGATTATCCTCCCAGGCGCGCCTGCCTCGGCGGTGGGCGAGGTCCTGGCCATAGGGCAGGTATCGGCCAACAAGCCGGAGGTCACGGCATATTTTGATTTGCCGGGCGAGGGCGGCGAACTTGCGGCGGAGGCCCGCCTCGGCGGAGAGCTTCTGACGCCCGTGTCGCTGGAAACTTTTGAATTGAGCGGCGAAGGCATTTGGTACATATTTGTCGTTGACGTATCGACATCAATGACGGCGCTGCAGATAGACGCAATACGCGGCGCGATTACGGACGTCGCCGAAAGCATGGGCGCGGGCGACCGGGTTACCGTCATCACATTCGGCTTGACGGTCGATGTGACGGTCAACCTCTCCGCAGATAAAGAAGAAATCATATCCGCCGCGGCTTCGTTGCGGGCAAACCAGAACGGTACGCTTTTTTACGACGCGCTCATGAAGGTTCTGGAGTTAGGCGGGCAGTATGGAGACGGCATCCCTGAACGCCGCGCGGCATTTGTCTTTACAGACGCCGAGGATTACAACGTCGGAGGCTTTGTCAAGGAAGAGGTGGATGCCGGCTTGGAAAACGCGCCGATCGCCATATACGCCATCGGGCTCAACAACAACAGCAGGGCGGCACTGGATGCCTTCGGCGCTATGGCGCGGCTCTCCGGCGGCGCGATAGACGTCGTAACGCACAATACCTTGCGCGCCGCCGTTAGCGAACGCGACGACATGCTCCGCTCAGGATATGTCGCCCGTTTCATGGCGGAGACTAATCTGATCAGCGGGAGCGAAGAGGTATTTGCGCTCACTGTCTCCCGAGGAGGCGAAAGCTACGGCGCGGAGGTCAGCCTGACGCCCTCGCGATGGATACCTGACCTTGTCCCGCCGCGTGTTGAATCTGCGGAGCAGACGGCGTCAAGCACAATCAACGTCCGCTTTAGCAAGCCGATGCTGGGGGCGGACAGCACTAGCCGTTTCCGTATCGAGGACGAGGGCGGCAATCTGCTGGCGCTCAGGACCGTTTCATACGACGATGCGGCATATAGCGCGATGCTTACTTTGACGGAGCCGCCGCCCAGCGGAAACATAACGATATCATTTCCGGGCCTTACGGACGCGTCCATGGAAAGAAACGCCGTGGAGGCGCCTGTAACGCTTGATTTCAAAGGCGCCGATCCTTCGACGCCTCCCGCTGATACGACCGTGCCTGCCGTGCCGATGTATCCGAGCGTAACGACGGAACCGGGCGCGGCGGGCCAGGATGGCGAATCATTGAGCCCCGCCATCTGGTTGTTTGGTTCTCTTATTATCGCCCTGATCGTCATGGGCGTGACTCTGGGCATAATCAAAAGCCGGGGCGGCCTTGTGCGGGTGGACGGGAAACTGCGTTTCGCCGGCCCCGTCAGGGAGGAAGTGTATGTGGCGGAGGAGAGCGTCGACGCCGTCCAATATCATTTCATAACGACCAAGCCGCCTGAGCTGAACCTCCGCGTCATTGACGGCTCGGGCAAGACTAAAGATTTGTCAATGCCTGTTTCCGGCAGCCTGTTCGTAGGCCGCGCGGCGGGCAACGATCTCATATTCGACGACCTGCGCATGTCCCGCCAGCATTTTGTCATCGAAGCCTCAAACGATGGCTTCACGCTCCAGAACCTCAGCGACTCAAGCGCCACCTTTTTAAATGGCATCCCGGTGGGCGCTCCGTGCCCGCTTCTGGATGGGGACAAAATCAGCGCGGGCGACATAACCTTTGTCGTCTTGGGGCAATCTTAGGGGATTATTGTTTTGTATTTGTCTGTAGGAGCGTTATTGTGGAAAACATATGCCCGAACTGTTTTGAAACCGGATATAAAGACCGCTGCGAGCTGTGCGCTTATGTCAACATAGCCTACGATAACAACCACATGCTCCTGCTGCCGGGAATGATGCTCAAAGACCGCTACATCGTCGGGCGCGTGTTGGGCGCGGGCGGTTTTGGCGTCACATATCTTGTGAAGGACAAACTAAACGGCGCGCGCATGGCGGCAAAGGAGTATCTGCCGTCCGCTTTCGCCGTGCGCAACGGCGCGTCAAAAGAGGTGTATCCGTCCAGCGTGGACAACACGGATGTCTTCAAGCACGGCCTGAAGGTTTTTGACCGAGAGGCCGAATCGCTGCGCTTGTTTCTGGGTTATCCTTCGATCGTGCAAGTGACCGATTCTTTCCGTCAGAACGGAACATCTTACTATATCATGGAGTTTTTGGACGGGGTGAACCTAAAGGCTCTTGCGCGAAGCATGAATGGCCGCCTGCCCGCCGAGATGGCGCTGGAGGTGCTTCAAAACATCGGATCGACGCTTGCGGCGGTACATGAGCGGGGGCTTTTGCACCGGGACGTCAGCCCTGAAAACATCTTTGTCACACGGCAGGGGGGAATCAAGCTCATTGATTTCGGGGCGACGCGCTTTTTTGTGGGTGAGCGCAGCCGCAGCCTGTCCGTGGTTCTCAAGCCGGGCTTTGCGCCGCCCGAGCAGTATTCGTCCAAAGGCAATCAAGGACCCTGGACCGACATTTACGCGCTTGGCGCCACTTTCCTGTGCGTGATGTCAGGCAGGTCGCTCCCCGATGCGCCGGATCGGCTCTCAGGGGTGACGCTTGACGCTATATGGGCCCAAGCTGGCCTTGCGGCAAATCTGCGCCAAGCCATAGAAAAATCGCTGGCCCTCAATTACCGCGAACGGTATCAGTCCGTGGGAGAGTTCCTTGCGGCCGTTTCATCCGGGAGCCCGTCAAAGAATATCGCGCCGCAAGCGGCGCCTCGGGAGCAAGCCGTGATTCGGGGCGCGCCTTATGTCCGGCTTACGCGCAACGGGACCCTCGGGGACAAGTGGGTTATTCCGGCTGGCATGGACATGGTTATTGGCCGTTCCGCGGATCGATGCAACATAATTTTGGAAGACCCGGATGTCAGCCGGGTACATTGCACCATCCGCTACGACAGCAAGACAGGCATGTTTTTATTGACCGATGTCTCGTCTAACGGGACTTATCTTCAAAACGGAGCCCGATTGAACCGCAATGTTCCTCACACGATTGTGCCCGGGGAAAGATTTGTGATGCCGGGCGGAAAATATGAATGGGAAGCGGGTGTTGAATGATGACGATGCTTTCCCGGAAAAACAAACAAGAACAAGAAAACGATAAGCATGAAGTACATGAAGCAGAGGTAACGGTGAGAATCTGCCATGATGAGCGCCGAGAAACGGAGCACGCGAGTTCCGAACACATTGGGACGCGCGAGTATCAGCAGGATTCCACCCGGAGCGGCAATGGGCGCGGGGATGTGGTGTACGGCATTCTTTGCGACGGCATGGGCGGGCTGGAGGGCGGCGAGATTGCCAGCAGGACGGCGGCGGATTCGTTTGCGGCTGCCTTGTGCGAATTGGAGCCCGACTGCGCCATACCGGATTTTCTCGCATCACTGGCTTGCGAAGTCAACGCGCTCATATACGCATTGCCCTCACAAGCGGGAAACAGCGGCGCGTCCGGCACCACGCTCACAGCAGCCGTAATCATGGGCGACAGCCTGTATTGGATTTCAGTTGGCGACAGCCGGATATATATCATACGAGGAAATGAAATAGTCTGCGTCACGCGCGACCATTCCTATTCGCTAGAGTTGGATGAACATGTGCGCGCGGGGAATCTTTCCCCGGAGGATGCGGCTGCTGATCCGCATAGGGACGCGCTTATCAGCTTTCTCGGGATGGAACAGTTGGAGATAATTGACTGCAACCGCAATGCGTTCGTTTTGGAAGAAGGGGACATTGTGTTGCTATGCAGCGACGGGCTCTACCGGTCCCTTAGCGACGACGACATACTGGAAGTGGTGCTGCGGCATCATGACAACCTGGAAGAATGCGCGCGCGTGCTGCCTGTCTATGCGTTTGACAGAGCGCAGGGCAATCAGGACAACACCTCCGTTGTATTACTCAGATATCAAGGGGCGTGCAACCCCTAAATATAGAAAGGAAGTGAATCTATGAATCTCGTAAAATGCGAGAACGGGCACTTTTATGACCAAAACCGTTATGACCAGTGCCCGCACTGCGCGGGTGGGGGAGCCGTCCGTAATGACAATCTTACGGTTCCGATTCCTATCAACGCCGGAGGCGAAGCCGTGACGACCGCTCTGAGCAGCGCCCCGCCCGCTGAGGTGACTGCGCCGCTGACCGCTCCTCCGCCAGGAGCACAGCAAGGCGTATCCCTTCAGGATGCCGTCCGTTCGGCGGCAGGTAACGCGCCGTCGGGCGTTTCGGGCGGCGGAGACGATCAAATGACGGTCAGCTTCTATAAGAGAGCCCTGGGAGCCGAACCTGTCACAGGCTGGCTGGTGTGCGTGAAAGGAGCGCACTTCGGAGAGGATTTCAGGCTGAAATCCGGGCGCAACTTCATTGGCCGCTCCTCCGACATGGACGTGGTCATTGCAAAAGACAATGCAGTTTCCCGCGAAAGGCACGCGGTCGTCGTCTATGAGCCCAAAGGCAATATGTTCCTAGTCATGCCCGGGGAATCCAAGGAACTTTGCTACCTCAACGATGAGGTCGCGCTTACGCCTAAGGAGCTCAAGCCAAACGACATGCTGACCGTGGGCGATACAAAATTAATGTTTATTCCGTGCTGTTCAGCGGTTTTCAACTGGGACAGCGCGAAAAAGGAGGAAAAATAAATGTCTGGACTTGAAGCATTATTTGACGCGAGTATGGCCGGAGGCGGATTTTATGATTTCGTTATAGGTTCCGTTTTAGGTCCCGCAATAGGTTCCGGTTCAAGTTTTGGAAGGCCAACCCTCAGCGGCTTTATAGGCGGCGACTGGCTTTTGTTCGTGGTCGTGGGCTTCCTGTTTTACGTTGGACTGAACGTAGCTCTCTACGTGTTTAACGGCATGATCCTGCGCAATATCGGGCGCAAGGCGGGGTTGGAAAAAGATTGGATGGCATTTGTGCCTTTCGCTCGGACGATCCGCCGACTGCAAATAGTCGGAGAACAATGGTGGAAGATGTTTTTCCTTGAGTATTCCTGGCTTTACGTCCTCATCATCATATGGTTTTTCGGCCTCTTTGAGAACAGTACCATGACGACTTTCGGCAATGTCATCGCCATTTTGTATGTTCTGCTTATGATCGCCTACAATATTTATTACCGCAATAAATACTATAAGGCTTTCGGCATGAAAAAAGAGCTGGCGTTGATTATCATCACGCCGCCTATAGGCTTCTTTATCATGACATGGGTGATAGACGTCTTTATCGCGTTCACCGACCTGTTCCATTACGGGGGGGCGCAGGCATCGAAGGGGATCGGCGAGGTTTTGCTTCAACAGCCAAGGCAAAACGTGCAGGGCGGCGTTTCAGGCCCTTGCGGAGTGTCGGGCTTGTCAGGGATGTACGCAGGCATGGAAATCCCCATGGCGCCAAACGATGATTTGGTTATTGGCCGCGATGCGGCGCTGTCCAACATAATCATCGATCAGAATGCCGACAAGGTCAGCCGCAAGCACTGCGTCGTGCGTTTCGACTCGTCGCGCGGCACATACTTGGTGACCGACCATTCGACAAACGGCACCTTCATCGACGGCGGGAACCGTTTGGTTGCCAACGTGCCGACGCCATTGATGCGCGGTTCCGTCATTGCGCTGGGCAACCGCGAAAACCGTTTCAGGCTAAACTAGCGGGCTAGCGGGCGCGAAGCGCCCGAGTGGAAAGTGGAAAGTGGAAAGTGGAGAGTTGAGAATTGAGAGTTAAGGGACGGTAAAAAGCCACTTTCCGGGGAATATGGTGAGGTGGAGGACCACGGGTTGGGCGCAGGGGCGGCTGTAAGTGTCGCCCCTGCGTGGGGGGGAAAACACTAATGTCAAATAGTCTTTGCCTCAACTGTTTCCGTATTAAGGGGAATTATGAAATCTGCCCTTATTGCGGTTTTATGGAGGGGACGCCACCCGAACAGGCTTTCCATCTCAGGCCGGGAGAAACGCTTGGCGGACGTTACATAATAGGCACGGTTCTGGGGCACGGCGGTTTCGGAGTGACGTATAAGGCTTGGGACAGCACGCTTTCGTCCATCGTGGCCATAAAAGAATTCTATCCCGGCGGCCTGGTTAGCAGGATACCCGGCGAGAAAAGCGTCGTCGTATTCTCCGGGGACAAGGCGGAGAGCTACAATTCTCAGCTTTTGCGATTTCTTGACGAAGCTCGAAACATGGCAAAGTTCAGCAACGACCCGCATATCGTCGGCGTCTATGATTTTTTCCGTGACAACAATACTGCCTATATAGTGATGGAATACCTTGACGGGCAGACGTTGAAAGCGTATATGGCTCAAATGGGTGGCAAATTGCCCGAGGAGGAAGCCATACGCTTTGCGGCACCGATACTTGAGGCTATCGCATCGATTCATTCAAATAAGATAGTTCACAGGGACATCAGCCCTGATAACATATTCGTGCTCAAGGATGGCCGCGTCAAGGCGCTTGATTTCGGCGCGGCACGTTTTTCCGAAAATCCGGAAGGATTGACAAGCACCATAATAATCAAGCCGGGTTATGCGCCTCCCGAGCAGTATCGCTCAAAAATGAAGCAGGGGCCGTGGACGGACCTTTACGCGGCGGGAGCGACGCTTTACAAGATGCTGACCGGCGTCACTCCGGCCGAGTCTGTCGACCGGATGGAAAATGACACGCTAAAGCTGCCCTCTGAGATTGTTTTGCTTTCAAACCCCATGCTCGACAAAATCATCATGAAAGCTATGGCCCTTGCGCCTGAACTGCGGTTCCAGAAAGCGTCGGACTTTCTTGACGCCATCAATGGGCGGCGCGAGGTCGATCTTCCGGAGATAGAGCTGAAAAAGCGCAGGAAACGCCGTGCGATGAGCGGCGGATTGAGCGCGGCTGCCGCGTTTGTTATTTTGATCGTCACGGTTCTGTTGGCATCCAATCCCCAAGAAAGCATGCCCGCTCCGTTTATTGCCGCCCTCCCGGAAAGGATAACCGTTATGGTCCGGGATTCGGAAGCAGATATGTTTGAAATGCTGGTAGATAGG
>Ga0099364_10003663_pt1 | contig 23685 bp, 19 predicted proteins | sample TergutTh196P3_FD_73070 | JGI IMG/M metagenome (GOLD analysis project Ga0099364, IMG submission 73070) | Microcerotermes parvus P3 segment gut microbial communities from Pointe-Noire, Republic of the Congo - Th196 P3 | ecosystem: Host-associated > Arthropoda: Insects > Digestive system > Gut ...
ATTGCGAGTGGCGGCACCGAAAGCGGTGACGGACGAAGCAATCTTTTCCAACAGGGGAAGTATAATAATTCCATTGCCTGAAAAGATTGCTTCGTCCGCCTGACGGCGTGACTCGCAATGACACAAAGTGCCTGTAAAAGTCAGTAATTTCGTGGACGGGATCTTAATGGCAACGCAGTTGCCGTCACGCCTGCGGCGGCAGGCATCCATTATTCAATAAGACATCGTGCGCACAGCGCACGATACATACATTATTCATTATTCACTATTCATTATTCATTCAAAATAGACATCAATTCGCCCCTATAATATTTTCATTAAATATGATATAATCCTTTTGCATGAATAAAATATTTTACATATTTACTGCATTGAGTTTTTTAATGTTGGACAGCTTTGCTGCGACACAACAAATAAAAGCCATGGTTACCGGTACACCCGGAATGGTGGCCAGCGCATCAAGCAATACGGGTCTTGTCGATGAAGAATGCGCAACAACATATAACAGTTGTATGGATCAGTTCTGTATGTCGGACAATGATACCGGCGGACGATGCATGTGCAGCGATGACAAGGAAAAGTTCGATAAACAACTGGCCGATATAGAAAGCAAAGATGCCGCAAATGAAGAGCGAAGTAACCGCGCAATTGAAAATCTGCAAGCCGGGGCGGCCGGGGCAATGCTGGCCGCCGCCGATGCGCAAAATGCCGACCGACAGCCACGGCCAGAACCACCCAGACGCGCAAATTCTGCCCAGGCACGGGCACTTGCCATGATGCAACAGTTTGACGAACCAGATGAACCGGCACAAACCGACATATCATCTCAAACCGGTGTAAAAAAACACGTGGCAGCGGATAAGTTATGCGCCACAGCATTACCAAAAAGCTGTGATTATAATATGATAAAACTGCTTTATTCGCAGAATATCAGAAACGACTGTCGCGCGTACGAAGTCGCACTGAAACAAAGATCCCAAATATCCGCAGAGCTGGCCATCGAAACAAGCAGAGCCGTGCGCGAAGCAGCACTTGAAACCTTTGAAAACGAAAACAAATACAACCGGGGACAATGCCTTGCCGCGTTCCGCGACTGTATGCGTGGTACAGATGTATGCGGATCCAACTGGGCAAAATGTTTTGGCGGTGCATTGGATCATCAACAAACAAAATGCGAACACGTTCTGGATAACTGTGTTGCCGTACGCGATACAATATGGGATGATTTCTTGGCACTTGCAAAACCGCAAATAGAACAAGCGGAACAATTAACAGATGCAGAAGTTTCAATGTCTTGCCTTTCCGATGTATCGGATTGCCTGTTTAATTCATGCAAAAGCGATATCGAAGGCAAAGGCGTGGATACATTTGACGCGTGCCTTGCCCACCCGGAAATGGTGCGCAGTTTTTGCAAAGTAGAACTGGACAGATGCGAACCACGCGTAACGGGTCTGTGGGATTTCGCAAAGGCCAGATTGGCGGGAAGACGTGTGGATGTATGTACCAAAGAAGTCAAAGAATGTTTTCAATCCCCCGACCGCTGTGGCGAAGACTGGACACAGTGTATAGGATTGGATATTGATACCATGGTAAAAATGTGTCCCGTCGACAAGTTGGTTGTATGTAAACAGGGCAATCCAGACTTTCAGATATCAGATCTGGGTCGCATGATAGACGGACTTTATCTTGCGATGGACAGCATCATGTCCGCAAATTGCCAAAAAATTGTTGATGAAGAAATGCTTCGGATTTGCGATAGCCTGACCGATTGCGACGCGGCATTTAATGATAATGACATCTTGGGTACCCAATCGCTATCTTCCGGCGAAAAAATAGAGATTAATTTCAGCGAGATAAAAATTTCCGATGGCAATGAATGGAAAGAATGTGTGATAAAAAGCAATATCGACAAATGCGAAGAGTTTGAACGCCCGGGTCAGATCAGCGCGGATCAAACCATAGCGACAAAGGAATTAGATTCAATAATAAAGGCTGCCCAATTTGTGATAAATCAGCTGGAAAGTGTCCAAAAAATCAAATACTGTATGCGTGGTCGCGATATGACACAAATTATAGGCAAGGGAGCGACACAAACCATAGGACATGAACCATTCATAACAATTCAATACAGATATGCCATTACGAAATCTGCAATACAAAGAGCAACCGCAAATTATGACAAGAAACTTGAAAGCATGAATACTGAATAATGTTTCGAAAATTATCGATTTAAGTCAGGTCTTGTATATCTTCCATCTTGATGTGATGATCGCTGTAAATCCAAGGATAATAATAATCCACCAGTCACGGCCGATTCGCCGATATGGCGTAAGATGTGCACCAGCAACATGCCCATCAAGCGTGCCAGAGATCCCAACCGGCAGACTGGAAACCACTTTCCCGTCTGCGCCTATGAAAGCCGATATCCCGGAATAGTTGGCACGGATTACGGGCAAGCCTGTTTCGATAGCCTGGCGACGTGTCATATCAAGATGCTGGTAAGTTCCGGGTGTTTTTCCAAACCAAGTATCATTCGTAAGGTTAATTATTACTTGCGGCGATTCATGACGCGGCACAAGCGAATCACTGAAAATAATTTCGTAACAAATTGCCGGTACAAATGCGACACCAGATGTTTCTATTAATTCCGCACCCTGCCCGCGCGCCAATTGACCCGGTGTCGGAACTATATCCCCAAATGGACGATATTCACCGAATGGGACAAGACGGGACTTGCTGTAAACAGTTTGTATCTTGCCAAGCGTTCCCGCGACAATCATGGAATTTTTCATTTTTCCCCGTGGCTTGTAATATTCCGCCATATCCATCGACATCGCACCCGTTATAACAACACTATTCAATTCTTTTGCCGGCGGAAATTCATCGCCGACAACCAGATAGGGATATGCGGTTTCGGGCCAGATTATTATATCGGGGGTGGGGTCTTTCCTGCTTAATTCCACCAATCGCTTTACACTTTCTTCCGCCGATTCGCGGGACATTTTAAATGCCTGTAATTCCGCGGGCTGGACGATTCTTATGATTGCGGGGTGCTGATTTTCGATTGCTGATTTATTTGTTACACGGATATTCCAATTTCCGTAAACAAAACCGATAATTATTAATGGAATAAAAACAAAAAATGGAACCAATTTTTCTTTCTTTCCTGTTATCAATTCTGCACCGCTTGCGATAAGCCCAATTAATATAAAAGTCAATCCCAACGCACCCCATAATGACATAGAATTCGACAACAACAGTTGCCAAGATGATGTAATGCTATCAATCGCAGGATGCGGTATAGTGATATTCGCAACAGGGTTCCAAGGAAATCCGGTAAGCAACCATTCACGCAGCCATAATACAAAAGTCCATGCAGCAGCAAATATTACCGGGCGATGCCAACCCGATGCCCCGGACCATGCCGTCAACCAAAACGGCATACCAAAAACAAATCCACCCAAAAGGGCTATTCCTATTAATCCGGGAATTGTCCATATTGCGAATTGCACCGCAAGCTCTGGCACAACGTATATCGAATTCAAAACCCACCAGAACGATGCGACCGCATATCCGGCACCAAATGTAAAAGGAAAAAATTTCTTTTTGTTGGATTTAAATATCAACCAGTATGCAGTCCCTATTCCAATAGCTGTCAAAGGCCACAAATGAAACGGGGCAAATCCAAAGCTTGCAACCAAACCGGATATAAAAGTTAAAAGATATCCTTTTTTATTTCTATCCGTTTTCAGACGCGCCATTATTTTGGCTTCCAAAGCTTCCATCTTATCGGCTTTTGAATCTGTTAAATGATCGTGACCCAACAGATGCAGAATTCCATGCACCGTCAAATACATCGCATGGTTTGTAAAATCTTTTGGTGATTCGCGCAAAATTGTATCAAAAGAAAGAAATATATCGCCCAATAATTCCGAATCGCCTGTTTCGAAAGAAAGAACATTAGTAGCCGCATCTTTACCACGATATTTTTTGTTTAATTTCCGAATTTCCGAATTGTTTGTCAGAATAATCGAAATCTCTCTATCCCTATGATTTGATAGGGATAAATCGTTTAATGCCACGTTTATAATTCTTTGAAAATCAATCTTATAGCTATTCCAACGGGAATCGTTTACAGTAACAAAAACTCTGGCTGACATGATAAATTCCTTTTCGGACATCTTAATACGAATTTGGGCAAAATCAAACAGGTAAAATACACAAATCATTCGGAATTGTATTTCAATATCATATGATTTTTATCATGTTTTTCTGTTATAATGTAATATCTTGAATAAAGCCTTGCTTATTTTGCCGGTTTTTATGGCGGCTGTATTTTCCGCCATGTCCGCATTTGCAAGAATAGACCCAAGAGAATACGTCAATTGGAACTCTGCACCATATAACAAGATTGTTTCTTTTTCCAATTATGAATGCACCGCACAATATGTATCGAAAGACATTATTATTACCGCGGCACACTGTCTAAGAAGATATCGGGATGTTTATCAAATAGAAACCTCTGATGGAAGAAAAAGTACCGCCACTTTGGAAAAACATTCCGGGGATTGGAAAGATTGCCGACAAAGCGATTGGGCATTTCTGCGCATCCAAGATCCGGTCGCATTCGCCAACGATAATATATTCAAGATATCCGTTAACGAAAGGCCAAGCCAGATGGAAAATGCGGGCTTTGGATGGATGCGGGTTCTGTCCGATGACGATCTTTTTAAATTAAAGGAATTATATATAGAAAAAAGAACGGAAGATTTAAGATTAAACTTTGATAATATGATAGACAGATTTCCATCAGACATCGCAAACATAGGCGTAAGTCCCCTGCAAGACATACGCGGACGTTTGAAATCACATAAATCTTGCGGCCACAAAAGTGTTTACGGTATTTCCAGCAATTTTCTAACAACAGACTGTGTTGTAGTAAGTGGAAATTCCGGCGGTCCATATTTTTCCAAAGACGAGCTTTATGCGGTGGTATCATGCAGTCCAGGTATCAATGAAACTATTGATAATAAATTTTACAGCTATGGCTCTAGCTCTCGGGAATTTTTAAACGAATGGCTAGAGATGTCCAGGATTCAAGAACAAACAATAATCCAGCCACCACAATCAAACCAAGACACCGCCGATGATGTTCCAGATATCCCCATTGATAAAACCCCAATAGCCGCCCCACCAGTTCACGATATTCTGCAAGAACAAGTCCAAGACGACACGGATATCCAAGGAATAATAGCAGGAATTTCAGACCAGATGGAAAAGGATTTGGAAAAAGATCTGGAAGAGTCTGCTGAAAAATTGAAAGAGCTTTTAAAAATTCCACCCGATAAATTAACAGACAACCAATTCTTTACCATGCTTAACACTACCGTTGATTACACGGTATTAAGGGAAAAATTAGAAGCGTATAAAGTTGCAAAAGCACGGCAAAATTCCATGGCTAACCGAATGCTTAACGCTGTCACCACGGCGGCCATGGGATACGGTATGTCGCAAGCACTGCAAGGCAGAGCCGAACAAAGATCTGATGAACGCTGGGCGGCGGAGATTCGAAGATTGACGGATTCGTTCCGCTGTGGAATCACCGGACATGGGCATACTGTCGGGTACCAGGATTCCGGCATAGTTCCGCGCGAATCAGAAGCCATCAGAGAACTGCGCATGGAATATCTGGGCAATGATGTCCAGGAAGGGCTGGCCACCAAGGTAAAACGATTCAAAGAACGGCTGGGTCTGCAACCGGGGATAGAATCAGAAGCAATCATTGATACCGGCAGACTATATACCAATGAAGCGCGGTTGGGCGAAGCCTTTAACGGGGGCATGTCCATGGTGCAAGATAGGGCCGAATCAGGAGAAGGCGCAGACCGCATGCGGAGGGGTGCCATGATTACCGGCGCGGGTGCAGTGGTGGGTGTTGGTGGAAACCTGTTGATTAATCAAATCAAACCGGATATCGGAGCCGGGGATGCTTCCAAAGTATCTGACAATATTACCCGCGGAGCAGAAAAAATCATGGGCGACAAATAAGGTGGAAAGTAAGTAGCTACCTAATGCCTGCCTTACGCAGGCATTACGGCTCTTTTAAAAGAGCCGTTCAGAGTATAATTCTATCGACTGACTATAAAATATGCCGTTTGTTATTGGCATCTGGCGGGGACACTATTCCTTCTGATTCCATCCGTTCAATAAATGTCGCGGCTTTGTTATAGCCTATACCCAAACGCCGCTGGATATATGAAATAGTCGGCTTTTTATCGCGGATAACATATTCAACCGCCTGGCGATAAAGATCTCCGTCCCTGCTATCCCGGGAACCGCGACCACCGGGCAAAGCGTCCGGAATACCATCAAAACCACCCACAGCGTTTCCACTGCTGTCTTCTCCGTCGCCCACCCCCTGCACATATTCGGGTTCCCCCTGTTTACGCAGGAAATCCGCAACCTTGTTAATTTCTTTGTTTTCTATAAACGCACCATGTATGCGTACCGGCACCCTGCCCGCTTCTGAAAACAACATGTCACCGCAAGCCAGTAATTGTTCCGCCCCTTTTTCACCCAGGGTTGTCATCGAATCTATGTTGGAACGTGCCTGGAATGAAATACGTGTAGGAAAATTGGCTTTGATAACACCGGTAATGACGCTGGTGTCTGGACGCTGGGTCGCCATGACCAGATGTATGCCGGCCGCACGTGCCTTTTGCGCAAGTCGCTGTACCGCAGCTTCTACTTCTTTTCGTGCAACAGACATAAGATCCGCAACTTCGTCAATGACCACAACCAGGTACGGCATATCTGAAAGGTCGACTTCCCGCTCTTCATATTCCAGTTCGCCGGTTTCTGGATCTGTTCCTATCGCAACCTGTTTAGTTATTTTTTTATTCTTTGCACGCAAGGCCGCCACAGCTTCATTATATCCTTCTATATTCTGTACACCGATATCTTTAAGTTTTTTGTACCGTTCCTCCATTTCGCGCACAGTCCATTTAAGCGCATTCACGGCTTGACCGGCATCCGTAACTATCGGTGTAACAAGGTGCGGAATATCACGCCATAATGTAAAATCAACACCCTTTGGATCAACTATGACCATTTTGCATTCATCTGGTCGGAAGTGATAAAGAATCGACATTATTATGGATTGCACGAACACCGATTTTCCGGAACCGGTACGACCCGCAATAAGTACATGCGGCATTTTGGCAAGATCGAAATAAACCGGGTGTCCGCCAATATCCACACCCAAAGCCAGCGGTATATGATAACGGCTGTGTATGAAATCATTATTTGTAATAAAAGTTTGAAACCGCACCGTCTGTCGATCCATATTTACCATCTCTACGCCGATGTATCTGGTGCGTGGAATCGGTGCGATTCGGATATTTTCCGCCGCCATGGCGCGGGTCATATCTTTTACAGTGTCGGCAATCGCCTTTATACGCATCCCCGGGTCTGGTTCGAATTCGTAAAGGGTCACTATGGGGCCGGGCTTTATTCCTTCGACCTTTCCATATACTCCATATTGTTCAAAATTGGATTCCATAGCAAAAGCGGTGCGCTTTAATTCGTTTGTCACTGTATGCCGTGCGAAAACAGATTTTTCAAGAAACTCTGGCAAAGGCAGTTTGAAATCATCGCGCACCGTGTGATGCATAACAGTTAAAGACTTCTTTTTCGCGGCAACAGTCCGTTTTCTGGGAACCCGTTCTTTTATTTCTTCTGATTCTTCATCGTCATCGCAATCAAGCACCTCTGATTGCCGCCAGCCTTTACTTTTCGTTCTTGTCAAATGGAATACACTTGCAGTCCAGTTTAGCATATATAGCATCGCACGAAAAACCGTGCGCACACCGCCCCATTTTACACGCAAAAGAATTCCAGCAAGAACAGCAAAAATCCCCAGGAACACTATCCCCATCCCGAACGCACCCCACATGCCGATCAAGCGCGCAAGGTCATGCGCAACTATGACCCCGGCCAGTCCCCCCCAGCTTTCTGTTGGCATAATGCTGCCCAGACCTGCGGCACCGAACGCCACGGTAAGTAGCGAGCGTAAAAAATTATATTCCGGGGAAGCATCAAGTATACTGAATGTCATGGTCGCACCAAGACGCACAATGTAAAGAAAAACAAATAAAGCGGGCAAAAATCCTATTCCATGAATGAAAAGCCCGACTATGTTCCCAAAAATGCTCTGGCGACCGAAATTTGATACAGTGCCATACCCGGCCAACCATGGGTCAAAACGCAAAAGTGCGATGATCAGGCCAATGCCAACAGCCAACAAGACAATACCCAATACGCGCACCGCAAGACTTTTCAACGCTTGGCTGACCGATTCCGGTAAAAAACGGATGGGTGTGGACATGGCCAGAAACCGGGAACCCAAATCCGATAACCGAATTCAGTCTTACCGGCTTTCGGTTCCCAATCCCCTTTGTTTTTATTTCTTTTTAGAAACTTTTTTTGCGGGCTTTTTATTCACAGACTTACCGGATACAGTTTTGGCAGATGCTGATACAGTCTTGCCATCCTTGTCTTTCGGCTTACCGCCCATTTCTTTTTTAAATATATTGATTCCTTCGGCCAGATTTTTCATCACTGATGGAAATTTTTGGCTTCCAAACAAAATGAATATCAAGACCACTATAAGCAGAATCTGCCAAAATCCGAATTGCATAATTTTCTCCTTTTTATTGCAAATTCCCAATAAGCGCAAACTTTATGTTATCTGCGCTTTACAAATATTACCTTGCCACGTAACAATCCAATCCGTCGGATTTTGCGTTGCGGCAGAATCCATTAGCTTCGGATCCGCTTTGGAATCCCGTAACACGCAACCGATAAGTAGTAGATCCATCCGGCAGAACCGCCGCCAATATCACGAACGTATGATCTGCAAACAGATTACTATGCCTGGAACGAAGGCGACTTTCACCGGATTGGGCGGCCGCACGTGTCGCATAAGACCCGAATTGTACCGACCATCCGCTTACAGCGGAAGAGCTTTGCACAGGCTGTGGCTTGGCCGCGGGTTTTGGCGCGGCTGCCCTGGGCTTTTGACCCTGTGGTCTTTGAACCGGACGCGGTTTTGGCGGTTCAACACGTGGTGCGGCATTTGGATCAAATTGCGCATCAACACGATCTTCTACAACACGAACCGGTGTTCCGGCATCTTGCTGTTCATCGTCGATAATCAGCCTGTCTTCCGATTCAGGCAACGGTTCCGGGGCGGGCTGAACCGCCGCAGGCGGCATATCTATATTTATATCGATTGATTCGCCATAATCCTTTCCGATTACACGAATTATAATGTACGAAGCCAAAGCAATGACAAGAATCGCCGCACCAAACAACAGCCAAGGCCGCTTTGGACGCGCAACTTGTTCAAACGGGTTATCTTCGGGCAGTTCTGGCAATACATCATCTTCCAGATCTAATAATTCCAATTCTTCATTTTCAGCCATGTTATTCTCCTTCGTCAAATACAACGGGCATAAGGCACCTCGCGCTATTTACTTAATTTGTATTATATCATAAAAATATTGATTCTCAAACTTCTTTGGAAATTTTTTTAGCGACTGTAAACATAAAGCATATGCTGTCCCAAGTGATCTTTGTGAAGTTTTATAGTACGAACCGGAACATGTCCCGGCAATGGAAAATCCAATGCCAGAACGATTTTGAATTTATCTGCCAAAGGTGCAAATTCTTTCATAAGCGAAGTTCCTGAATAACAAATTGCAATATCTGCTGACATACCATTGCTTATACATTTTATCGCGTTTCCCATCATAAACCTGGCATTTTTGGGACCCAGAATCAGCCATGACAACCAAGAACAACAAAAGGCCAGCGGCATAAGCTCTATTCCCGTGACGCGCATTTTCGGGAATTTTCGCGCAATACGACGCACCATGCCACCCCATCCGCTGCCGATGTCCATAATTGTATGTTCGTTCGGGTAACAGGAATTTATTTCCCCAATCACTGCATCCCGCAACTTTTTTTGACTGGGCAATTGGGGGGCGGTTCTTCGAAACAATGTTATTCCAACTTCTATGGAAAACAAAATAACAAAGACAAGAAGAAAGAGCTCGACAATGATAAGTGCAAGATAAATATATAACATATTATAATAAGACAGGGGCACAACATATGTGCCCCAATATTTTCAAAAATTACCAGGGTTCAATTATGCAATTCATACCCGGAATATTGCCAGTAAGTACAAGCTGTAACATAATGCCAACAGCAAACAGCATGGCAAATCCAACTATAAGGGCTATACCTTTCTTTTTAAGGTCGTCCATCTTGGCATCACCCTTTGAAATAAATTCCCATGCCCAAGCAGCCATCATAAATGCCGCACCAACAAATGCCAATGTGCGCAGGGTGCGGAACACACCTTTCAGTTCGTTTACCAATAGGCAAATATTACCATCAGACGGCTGGGCAGCCATTGCAACACTTGCGGTCGCTGCGATAATAAGCCCAGCAATCATGAAATCTCTTACGATATTTTTCATTTTCATTACCAAATCTCCATTGTTATCTTTGACATTATACCATATTTGAACAATGCAGATAAAGGGAAAAATTAAAGCGTTAATAAGTAAGGCATGAAACAAATTCGCTTCATGCCTTTATGAAATTACGTTTACACGACCGGTTTGTTTCCAAAATTCGGCGGAACTATAAGTTTATGGTTTTCTTGGACTATTGGTTCCAGTTCGCAACGGCAACACGCACCGACAAAAAGTAACCCGCAAAAAGCAAATATCAAAGACAGTTTTTTCATGTTATATCTCCAAAGTTCTGGTTTTTATCTTGTTTGCTAAATCTTCAATAAAGTCTTTTATCGCGATGCCATTTATCTGTTTTCCGTCACGATTCCGGACTGATATCGTACCATCAGCCTGTTCCTTTTTACCAACTATTATCATATATGGAATTTGCTTTAACTGGGCATTACGAATTTTCTTTTGCATGCTTTCTGATGAAAAATCGGTCTTTATCCGCAAACCTTTGGTCGCAGTTTTAACATCAACATTGCGCAATAAAGCCGCTATTTTCTTTGCGTAATCTTCATACTGATCGGAAATTGGAATTACCATAGAATGTACCGGCGATAACCATACAGGTAACTTGCCCGACAAATGTTCCAATGCAAGACCCAGAAACCGCCCCAAAGACCCGTATATCGTACGATGAATTATCAGCGGGGTTTTCTTTTGACCGTCTTTGTCCGTATAGACACAGTTAAATCGCTTTGGCAATTGGAAATCCATTTGAATAGTACCGGTTTGCCATTCGCGCCCGATACTGTCAATCATTTGAATGTCCAACTTTGGTCCATAGAATGCCCCGTCTTTTTCCTTTATACCGAAACCATTCGGACCGAATCGCTTTGTCATTATGTCTTTCAGGATACACTCTGCCTTGTTCCAAGTATCAATATCACCCAAAAAGTCATCCGGTCTGGTGGACAGCTTTATATAATACTTCATCCCAAACAGTTCATAATATTCTTGAACCATATCAATTATGCGGTTGTATTCCGCTTCTATCATATCTTCTGTAATAAATATATGGGCATCATCTTGATTGAATTCATAAGAACGAAACAGGCCATTAAGTGCACCGGAACTTTCATACCGATACAGCATGTCCACGTCGCAAAGTCGCCAAGGAAGGTCATGATAACTTTTTGATTCGTGCATATATGCAACAATCGCATTTGGACAGGCCATCGGAGACAGCGCGAACACGTTGTTTTCGTCTTCGGAAAAACTGAACATATCCTCCTTGTAATGTTCCCAATGCCCCGACTGCACATACAGCTCTTTTTTATTCATCAACGGGGAACGAAATTCATAATATCCATGATCTTCATGATAATCAGACCAGAATTTGTACATTTCTTTGTAAACAATCAATCCGTTCGGCATCCAATACGGATTGCCCGGGGATCGACCATCAAAAAAGAATAAATCCAGTAACGAGCCTATTTTGCGATGATCCCGCTTTGCGGCCTCTTCCATCATATACAGATGTGCGTCCAATTCTTCCCTGGTCAGAAAGGCATCAACATATACGCGTTGCAACATCTTGTTTTTTGCGTCACCTTTCCAATAGGCACCGGCAACTGAACGAATCTTGAATGAATCGCGCGGAAGCTCTTTTGAAGATTCTACATGCGGCCCTTTGCATAAATCAGTAAATCCACGAAATTCATAAACGGAAATTGTTAATCCGCCAGCGTTTAAATCATTTATCCATTCAAGTTTCAGCGGCTCTTTTTTGAATATCTCTCGGGCTTCCTTTTCCAATGTTTCACGACGTTCGAATCGGCCGGAACTTTTGATAAGTTCGCGCATTTCTTTTTCTATTTTCGGAAAGTCTTCTTCGGTAATCCGGTGTTCCATATCAAAATCGTAATAGAACCCGTTTTCGATTGCCGGCCCACCACCAAACCGAACATCTGGCCAAAGTTTTTGTACCGCCGCCGCCAGAATATGCGCCAGCGAATGGCGGATAATTTCAATATTATAAGACATAACTAAACCCTTTTTTACTTTTGATTATAATTGCTGATTTAAGATTTATTGTAAAGCGTAAAAATACGCAAAAGAGCTATACCCCAAAAGGGGTTGTGCCGGTTGTCAAAAAAGCAAATAAATTTTTCATAATGAAATAATTATAGTACATAAAATTTGAAAAATCAACTGTGCATATTAAACATGTACGGGGTCAAAACGCAACGCACCTGTCCACCTTTGCCCTATGAGCTATGACGGACAGGTGCGCTTTTTGTAATGATGTTAAATGAAATCAATTATCGTTCCATACAGCACTGCAAAGAAAAAACAAACGCTTCCACTTATGACCAATAAATGCCAGATCATATGTGAAAATTTAAGCTTTCTCCACAAATAGAACACCACACCAAATGAATATGACAATCCACCGGCAATCATGAACCATAGTCCGCGTTCCGGTATAGCCGCAACCGCCTTTGGCAGGATGAATAGTATCGCCCAACCCATGGCAAGATACAACCAGACCACCCATTTGGGTTGCTCTTTTGGGCGCATGATTTTAATGGTCGCACCTATTATAGTAATCGCCCAAAGGATACCGAATACTGTCCAACCGACAGTCCCCCTTAAATTAACCAACAGGAACGGGGTATAAGTCCCAGCAATAAGTGCATATATTGCAACCGAATCCCAAACTTCAAAAAAGCATTCGGACTTTTGGCCTATCATGGCATGGCAAAGTGTGCTGCCAAAATACAGCGTAAACATTGTTACACCGAATATAGCACAAGATACTAATGCCCAAACATTCTGATAAAGCGCGGCGAAAACACATAGAATCGTCAGACCCGCGATGGCAAGCCCAATGCCAATTCCATGGGTAAGTACATCCATCACGTTTTCAGATTTTGTTGGCACACGTTCCCATCTGAATAATCCGGTGGCACGAAGAGCGCGAAGCAACATGTGCGCCCGTGGTTCCGAACGAATCGCCTTTGCCTGGGCACGGACGATCCTGTTTGGTTTTTTATTTTTTATTTTCACATTCTGCATTTTTTCTTCCTTTTTGTTTTTGAAAGCTTTTCAGATACCTATCCCGCTTTTCACCCTTTCTTTGACCCTATGTTCCCCCATTACCTGTATAATCGAATACAAATCCGGGGTATTCGTACGACCAGTCAAAGTCACCCGCAAGCACATCGCCGCATCACCGTTTTTGATGCCAAGTCGTGCCGCAATTTCAACAATTTTATTCCACCATAAATCTTTCGAATCCTTTATATCAAAGGAGTTAAGAAATTCAGACAATATATTTTTATTGATTGCTGATTGCTGATTACCAATTGCTGATCCAAACAAATCATCCCAGAAATATGATGTTTCTTCCAACGTTTGTTTCCAGGTAATAAAATCTTTCCTGATGCGTTTTGGATCATCGCGCTCGATGTCCAAAATAGATCGCAGATAATCCCCCTGCCCGTCGATTCGATTTGCCCATTCTGGGGAATATTCTTTTGCCCAATTGGTAACCCGGCGTATCAATTCATCCACAGACAATGTGGCTATAAATTCCTTTGCCCACCATTCAAGTTTTTTCATATCGAACAATGCGCCCGACAGTGGAAGTTTTTTAATATTTACCTGAAAATCCCAAATTGTCAGTGCGGAGTTTTTCATCTTGGCTTCTTCATATCCCGAAACTATCAAATTGAACACATATTCCAAAACCGGTTCCGGTGACCAACCATCTGCCCATAAATTAGCGATAGCCGCAACCCTGTCTTTTCGTTTTGATAATTTACGCCGATTACCGGTATCGCTGTCCAGAATATCAATCGTAGTATGGTGGGTATATGATGGCGGTATCCAACCCATCATATCAAACAACTGGATATGCAATGGTAAGGACGGTAACCATTCTTCCGCACGGACAACATGTGTGGTACGCATGAAATGGTCATCACATAAATGCGCAAAATGATAAGTCGGCAGACCATCGTTTGATTTTACTATCACAATGTCTTCGTCATTTTGTGGAAATGCGATGGAACCACGCGCAACGTCTTTGCAAAATATTTTCTGTGCCTTGTCCCCGGTGGAATATAGCCGAATAGATGGCACACCGCCCGCATTCATTCGTACAATAATTTCCGATTCGGTTAAATCGCGATCACGCGCCCACCCCCCATAAATTCCGGTGGAAAATCCATCCGACGACTGCTGTTTTCGAATTTCTTCCATTTCTTCGGGTGACAGAAAACAAGGATACGCCCGCCCGTCGGCCAACAATTCCGCTGCGACTGAATGATAAATATCCTTGCGGTAAGACTGTGTATAAGGACCGTATTCACCAACCCCCTTATTATCAGCGACCATTCCTTCATCTATTTTTATACCAAATTTATCCATGCTAGCGACAAGTATGTCAACAGAACCAGCGACTTCGCGCTTTGTATCTGTATCTTCTATACGCAATATGAAAATTCCACCGGACTGTTGAGCCAATTTTCTATTAACAATCACTGGGTATAAATTTCCTGTGTGAAAATATCCTGTGGGACTTGGTGCGAATCGGGTTATCATCGCCCCGTCGGGCAGATTGCGTGGCGGGAACTTTTTTTCCAACTGTGCTATGGTATATTTCGGAACCCCGCCCAATATCCTTGATATTAAATCTTTCGATAATCCGTTGCGCATTTTAATTTTCCTTATCTGCAATATGAAACATTACCCAGCCAACAGTTCTGCTTTGGATGGAATTCTTTAAAAATGTTTAATCCATTATTCGGGATATATGTACGAACCCGGGGCAAATCTCTTTCTTTTAAATTTTTATGCGCATGCCTGGCTATATCTTCCATATCCAACTGCATCAGGGCATTCGTATTTGCAAAGCCAGATAACAAACCGGTTATGACTTTGAAATAAAGTGCATGTTCGTGCGCCAAGCCAATTGATTTAAGCATATCCAGATCCCCTTTTCTTGTAACAAATTCTGGTATTTCAAAAGCAATCTGTCCAAGACGTGGCCCACTGTCAACTTCGCTTGTGACTTTATGAACTGTACAGCCGGTGTATTTATCTTCATTATCCAATGCGTCAAGATATGCATCCTGGCTACCCTTATATACAAAAGGCAATATGCTGGGATGTATATTAACTATATTGTAATTATTCGATATATCCACGGGCAGAATGCGCATATATCCAGCCAGAACTATCAAATCAAATTTCGGCATCCCGTTCAAAAATTCACGCAATTTGGAAAAATCCGAACCCGGGGATGGAATATAATTGACTTTCACGCCCAGGTTTTCAAGCTTTTTATAAACACCGGCTTTTTCATGCGAACGGTTGCAACCGCCGATAAACCGCATGTCAAGCGACTGTTCCTTTGCGTTTTTTACTATCGATTCGGCGTTTGTACCGCCGCCGCTTGCAAGTATAAGAATATTTTTTTCATTTTTCATTTCATAAATCTTTTCGGGTTAAGAACTCCCCCCTTGCAATCCCTGTCTTTGAATTTTATACTAAAAATATGGAAAATACAGGAAAATCTTTTACAATCCGCACATTCGGACGGGTACACGGAAAAAAACTTTCCGAACGCCAACAATTGCTGGTGGATAATACTCTGCATGAACTGCGCCCTGTGGACATTGTCGACGGTGATATTTTGGAAATCGGATTCGGCGCGGGGGAACATCTTTTACACTTAGCAAAAACATATCAATCCCTTAAAATCATAGGGGCAGAACCATTTATTAACGGGGTCGCATCTCTTTTATCGCATATAACGGACGATGAAAATAAAGTAAAACCGGAATATAAAAATATTCGTATCTGGCCGGATGATATAAGAAAACTTTTATCGATTATCGATTGTAAATTTTCCGTTGTTTATGTCTTGCACCCCGATCCATGGCCCAAATCCCGTCATGAAAAACGCCGGTTGTTGTCAGCGGAATTTTTGAATCAGTTGGCTGGCCATCTTGTGCCGAACGGACGAATCATTATCGGTACAGATCATACAGATTATTTTAATTGGATTTTGGAACAAGCTGCAAAAACAAATTTGAAAATAACAAACAGAGATAATTTTACCATGTCGCCAGAATCGGGAATGGATACACGATACCAGCGCAAAAACAAATTCGGATCAGATACACCAATGTATCTTGTTCTATCCCATTCTTTGGTGTTGCCGACCCATGGCACGATTTTTTAACTGTTTTATATTATTAACCGATAATTGAAGCTGTGCGGCACTGATATTCCACGTGGATTTTTTTTGCAACAAATGAACGGATGGCTCGTTGTATGAAACAAAATCGCTTCTGCCGGATTTTCTTTTTGCCTTTCCATCCCGGATAAGTTCTTCGCCCTTTCTTTTCGCTTCCTGTGCTTTGGAAGAATTTTTTGATTCTTGCCAGCTTTGTACATACGCATTGTATGACTGTTGAAAATATCTTATGCGCCGATCGCGGTTTCTTTCTCTTTCTGCTCTTACCCTCATAGCTTCGGCATAATAGAACCATAATTCCCCACGCTGGTTGTCGTCTTGCACATTACGCTTTCTTATTTTGCTTCCGTTTGCCAAATATTCGATTATTTCTTCATGCTTTCCTGTGACTTTTGACAGCCCTTCCACCCTTTTAAGATATTCGTGTTTTTGCACGGGCGGATTGACAGCACCACGCAACCTTTCAACATCCGCGCCGTATATCTGGTGCAGTTCGTTTGCTTTTCTAAAATTCACAAACGCCTTTTGTTTTTGTCCTTGATTTTCCCTTGCCTTGCCGGCAAAAGCCCATCCTTTTGCTTGGATTTCCGATACATAGTTTCCATGTCTTGCGAATCCTGAAAATTCCACTGACAGATCATACTCTTTTGCCAATATTGCATATTCCGCTGCGGCCAGAATATATTCTGGGTTACGCGGGTTGCTTAACTCAAATGCAATTTTGTAATTTCCGTATGCGCGGCGATAATCTTTTTCACCCGCCCTTAATTCTGCCATCAGTATATACGCGGATTCCAGATGTTGCGGCGCATGTTTTTCGACATTTTCGCCATATATGAATTCGCGCGCCTTTCTTATAGAACCGTCGGTGTTATTTTGACTGCGTAATGCTATGGCTTCTGCCAGTACCCCGGGGATCTGCATTGCCAAGCCATGCAATCTGACTATATCATTATCCAAACCCAATGAAGGCATTCTGGCCTGGGCTTCTGAAAAATCAACGTACGCCTTGTATGGATACCCCAGTTTTTCATAGCTTTGCCCCGCATACCACAGGGTACGTGCAAGCACACGATTCGCTATAGAATCGACCGATACATAAAAATCCGTATCATCGGTAACTTCGCTGGCCAACCGCACCGCAAGCGAATCTTGCCCAGCCGACACAGCTTCCCAAACCAGAACCATTTTGGCGAAATTGTTATCAGGATCCAGGGCTATTGCCTTTCTTGCCCTTTTTCCCGGATCGTCGCTGGTCGTGCCAAAAATTTTACCCCACCAGTTTTTCGGATCACCTTTTTCGATATACTTATCCAATTCGGCTATTGCTTTATTCGCATGACTTATGGCTTTTTTGCGGTCTTTCTCACTGACAGGTGCGACCTCATCTTGGCTATATTCATAACCTTTATCCCCGGCCGCTTCGCTGTCTGTTTGTCTGACACTTGTAAAATCCCACATGCTTTGTCCCCATTCATCAGCGATTTCCTGTAACCAGTTGTTTCTTTCTACATCATCCTTTTCCGGCCAACCGTCTTTCGTTTTTTCAAGCTCTGCAACAACCCATCCGGGAATCATGTTGCGGTTAAGATCTATGTTTCCGCCCTTTGCATTCCTTGCGCCTTGGCCATTATCGAACGCGGCCCTTGTATTCGAATACTTATATTCCTTTACTTTTTCCCATTCTCTTCTATCGAATTTATACGTCAATGGACGACTGGGGTTGTTTATACCAATATTACGATCCATGGCATTTATTGCTTCTACGGTCTGTTCATAGAAAGGATAACGAACCGGCTTTATGGTACCGTAATAGTTGTACAAGGCACCTGATTGCATATCCAACAATTCGCCCGGTGTTACGTCCCCCATCCATAATGCCGAAAGGAATCCGTTGCGCATTATCAACCCGCCAGCGGTTTCTTTCTTTTTTGTTTTCGGGTTTTCGGCAAATCTCCATCTGGACAATTGCCTGATTACTTCATTATCATCATCGGCATTGATAGCTTCAAGTAACTTTGTGCGCGTTCCATCACTGTTCAAAGCCCATGCTTCGCCAAAACGAAACGCCAATTCGCAAACTACAACTGCCTGTCCGTCTGTCAGTTCTCTGGTTATGTATTTTCTTATCTGCGGATAAAATTCTTTACGGTATTTCCATATTACATATTGATATGCGTATTCTTTTTCCTGATCGGTAAGTCCGAATCGGCCGTCAAAACCCGGAACCAGCTGGCCGGCCTGGATCGGCCCGTTTGGTGTCATGTTCTGAATTCCTGCGGCACCGGTAACACGCTTTACATCTGGATCGAAATACCCGATTTCAAACACCCCCTCTTTTGACACGGCTATATTACCCAATACGGGTTCCAATCTTTGCATCTGTGCTTCGAATACTATCGATCCTGTGCCCGGGTTTATAAACCCCGGCCTTAATACCACTGGGGTTTGCGCGATTTGCCATGCTGATGCGGCCTCTCTTACCAGGATATTGTCTATATTAAAAGTCCTGTTCGCGATTACATTCTGCATCACGCGACGCGCACCTTTGGCTTTTAAATATTTCGCAACAAAAAGAAATTCTGGACTGTATAGTATTTCTCTTTCCAATCCCGGACGATTTGCCACAATATCAGCCAAAGTTTCTGCTGGATCGATGAATCTATCCTGCCAGGGCATGTATTTGCCTGTTTGTTCTATATCCGCCGGAACCTTTTCAGTATTTAAAACAACATAATGGATATGTGCCGGGGTTTTACCCACCTTGGCGGGTTTGCCTATGAAATCCCCTTTATTTATCTTATCCCCATTTTTCAAGGTTATGCTTGATCGCTCTAAATGTAAATAGACCGCAAGCTTTTGGTTGCTCTTTTGTAATACTACATATGTATTTTCGTCCGATGTTCTATGCTTTCTTACAAAAACCACTGTTCCGTCGGTTTCGGCCTTGCCACAGTTTTTGTCGATGCCACAGTGCCAGCGATTTGTGCCCCTGGTAGCGAATAAACATCCATATCCAGATTGATACCCGCGCCTTATGTCCCCAAAGCCGGTAGACCATGTCATGGCGATATCTTTTGGATTTTCCCATTGATCCGCGTCAAGGCTATCAAATGTCACTAATTCGATCTTATTTTTATCGCGGTCTTTTTGTCTATTTTTACCGATGCCTTTAAGCGCAAGATATCCGATCGCAGCAATCCCACCGATAATCAATGCTTTTTTCAGCCTTGGTATCGTTTTGTTTACTCTTTTTTTCATTTTTCTAGCCATCGGAAATTCCTTTATTATGTCACTCGCGTTCCCTGAATACCAGTTTGGGTGCTTGGCTTAACGCTTTATTCTTGAAATATTTATTTGCGAATACCAGCGGTGCAAGGTTATCGTCCCAATTTCTTATAAAAGTTTCATTCAAATTTATGACGCGAAATTTCAACCCTTTATCTGCCAAGGCATGATTTATACGTCGATGCATGCTGTCAAAAAAGTCATTTGTAACAGTATAGTGTATATTTTTTGAATCCGCCGAATACCCGACAAGATTGCTGCCATCCAGATATATCGCGCCAACACAGCCCAGCTTTATAAATTCTTTTGCGAAATCTTGCATGGTTACTTTTTCATAAGATTTTACCAGAATCAATTCGCTTTTATCTGTAAATCCAATCCCAGCCCTGCTTCGCCGGAATACATGGTTAAATTCTTTCTTTTCCCCATCCATAACCAGAACCGGGCCATTTTGAAATGCAAACCTGATTTCTTTTGAATGTTTTTCTATGAATGCGACGGAATCCAAAGGCATAATTGCCACCCGTCCGTCATTGTAAATGCAAAAAATACCGCTTTTACCATCCAGATTGAAATTACTGGTTTTCATCGCGTTTGTTCTGAATGCCCCGACCCGATTTCCATCTTCGATTCGCCCACCGATAACTTCATTATCTATATAAAGCGGCGCATTGGCTATGTAAATGGGTTGGCCATTCGGTGCATGCTCTATGGATAAATCAGTGCTTTCGGTTTTAAACCGTTCTATCTTTATCCCACTTTTATCATCTGCATCTTTTAAAAGAATCCGCAACCACACATTATTTACACCGGTCAAGATCAGGCCGGCCAGTACAATTTTAAATATTATCCTGTGCGATTTTTTACCTGTAAAAATCATCCGCTGAAATTTCATTGGTTTTTACCCAAACCATGTTTCCTGGCGATTCGTGCGCGGGTTTTTGCATAATTTGGCGCGACCAACGGATAATCATCGGGAAGTCCCCATTTTGCACGATACTGTTCCGGCGTAAGATTGAATTTACGTTTTATATACCGGCGCAACATTACGTGATTTGTCCCGTCTTCGAAACATTGTATCGTGTCCGGCTTTATTGAATCGGCAACTTGTTTTGCGGTCAGCTGCATAACAACAACACGACGCAATGATTCGGTTGCTTGTCGCACTGCATCGTCAATCGATAAACCCGGTGTCGCACTGACTGCCGCAGCTGCAAGCTGTGCGATAGATATTGTTAAATAATGATTCGTTTCTTTCTTCATATCTTGCAAATATCTTTATTTAAATTATAATTATTTTATCATCAATAAAACCAAAGTCAAATCAAAGTAAAATGTCAAAATCACAAAGTAAAACAATCGAAAAATCTGTTCCGCTTGCCGAACGCATGCGGCCACAGACAATAGATGATATCATAGGGCAAAGATCGTTACTGGGTTCGACCGGGCTGGTGCGGCAGATGGTCGATTCGGGACATTTATCAAACTTGCTTTTATGGGGGCCGCCCGGTTGCGGAAAAACCACTATCGCGCGCGCATTGGCAAAAACAACAGATATGGAATTTATGCCTATGTCCGCGGTATTTTCGGGCACCGCCGATATAAAAAAAGTAATGGAAGCGGCAAAAATGAACCGGGAAATTGGTCGTGGAACATTGCTGTTCATCGACGAAATCCACCGATTTAACAAAACGCAACAAGATACTCTTTTACCATATTTGGAAAACGGCACGGTCGTATTCGTCGGTGCGACAACGGAAAACCCATCTTTTAATTTGAATAATGCCCTATTATCGCGGTGTCATATCGGCGTGTTGACCCCCCTGTCGGCCGAAGATCTTATGGGGCTTCTTGATCGGGCGGAAAAATTTGTCGGCGGAAATAACAAGTTGCCTTTAAGCATAGATTCCCGAATACATCTTTGCCAAATGGCGGATGGTGACGCGCGGTTTCTGCTTAACACGGTGGAATATTTATCAAACGCAAATTTCAAAGAATCGCTTTCACCGAAAGAATTGGATGCCGCAATTCAAAAGCGTGCCCCCCTGTCCGACAAAAGCGGTGACGAACATTATAATCTGATAAGCGCAGTGCATAAGTCGTTGCGTGCATCCGATACCGATGCCGCTTTGTACTGGACCGCACGTATGATGACATCGGGTCAGGATCCTATGTATTTATTCCGACGATTGACACGATTCGCTATGGAAGATATTGGCCTTGCCGATCCGAACGCAATGCAGCTTGCGCTATGCGCATGGCAAATATACGAAAGGATGGGCAGTCCAGAGGGCGATCTGGCTCTGACCGAATTGGTAATATATTTGGGCACGGCACCGAAAAGCATTGCAAATTATCGCGCCCAGGGCGCGGCATGCCGTGCGGCACAGAATTCGGGATCCCTGGTGCCACCAAAAAACATTTTGAATGCCCCGACAAAGATGATGAAAAATCTGGGGTTTGGTGCCGGATATGTTTACGAACCTGATACTGCGGATGGCTTTTCAGGCCAAAACTGTTTTCCCGAAGGAATGTCCAGACAGACCTTTTATACCCCAAAAGAAATAGGGTTCGAACGCGAAATTAAAAAACGCATTGATTATTGGAATGGACTTAGATCCAAAAAATCATAACCGCCGGTTACAATTTGTCATTGCGAATCGCGGCACCGCTTGCGGTGACGGACGAAGCAATCTTTCCAGATATTTTGTGTCATTGCGAGTGGTCAAAGACCGCGAAGCAATCTCTCCAAGCATTTTGTGTCATTGCGAGTGGTCGAAGACCACGAAGCAATCTTTCCAAGCATTTTGTGTCATTGCGAGTGGTCGAAGACCACGAAGCAATCTTTTCAGGCATTTCGTGTCATTGCGAGTGGTCGAAGACCACGAAGCAATCTTTTCCAAGCAGGGAAGTATAAAAATTCCATTGCCTGAAAAGATTGCTTCGTCCGCCTGACGGCGTGACTCGCAATGACACCAAACCACAATGACATCAGACCGCAATGACATTAAAGGCCAAGACCCGAAAATAGCATCGACCGGTAGGTTTGCTCGCTACTGGCGCTGACCGCGCAACTGCTCGCGCAGAAATCCGTGCAAAGGGACAGAGCGCTGAATTCGCTCCTGAAAACCCAAGCCGACGAAGCGACGGTAAATCCTGGAATACTTGTTATTTTACACCAACAGTTACTTCCGCTGTCTGCAACGGGGTTGCCGATATTGGCATAGCTTCCACTTGTGCCTGAGCACAGGCTCGTGCCACTGAACTCTGATACATTACTTCCGGTACAATTCGTTAACTTCCAATCGCCAAAGGATAAGTTATTACAATCATTACTACTACTACTACTACCACCTGTACCAAGGGCAGAACAATAAGTTGCAGAAGGACCCCACGGACAACTCGTCGGGCTATTAGGTTTTGGCACACACGCCACAGCGGCAATAGACCGATGCAATGGGATTATTGTTAATACAGCAAGGATGCTTGTTATCTTTATAGTTTTGTTAAATGTATTCATGATACTCTCTCCTTTGGGTATATTTATATTATACCATATACCATGACAAAGGTCAATTTGTATTTAGTCATGTA
>Ga0099364_10003665_pt1 | contig 23683 bp, 16 predicted proteins | sample TergutTh196P3_FD_73070 | JGI IMG/M metagenome (GOLD analysis project Ga0099364, IMG submission 73070) | Microcerotermes parvus P3 segment gut microbial communities from Pointe-Noire, Republic of the Congo - Th196 P3 | ecosystem: Host-associated > Arthropoda: Insects > Digestive system > Gut ...
CGGGGACTTATTACATAAGGTTAGAGCGTTATTCGAATGATGCGTTCAACGACTACTCTATCCGCGTCAACTATACAGATGAGTCGTCAGGCAACTATGAAAGCGAACCGAACGGTTCAGTTGGTTTGGCAAACCCCATCACAAATGGCATGCCGATCACCGGTCACATCGAAAGCAGCGGCGATGTGGATTGTTATTCGTTCTCGCTGGGGGGCAACGGCAGCTTGACGATGACATTTTTCTATTCCGGTGGCACACCGGGCCACAGGCTCAGGTTATATGACAGCGCCAACACCGTGCTTGTGGACGCAACGTTTACATCATCATCCGTTGTATTTCCTTATACCACAGCAAATATTCGCGTGCCCGCCGGGGCTTATTATATTCGGCTTGAACAATATTCGAACAATGCATTCAACGACTATACCGTAAAATATGATTTTATTGATGAGACGCATGGGAATTTTGAAAAGGAACCGAACGGTTCCACAACCACTGCCACGCCCATTAATGCGAACACGCCTTATACAGGAAATATCTATAACAGCTCTGACAGGGATTTTTACAGTTTTTCCATGTCCGGCGAAAGCAAGGTTTCGCTCACATTTAGCTACAGTTCGGGCACGCCCGGCCACAGGATCAGGCTGTTAGATAGTTCCAATAAAACGCTTATTGACCAAACTCTAACCTCAAGCAGTACGGTTATGCCATTTACAACCAATGAAGCCAGCGTCAATGCTGGGATTTATTATATACATATAGAGCAATATTCGAATAATGCATACAACGATTATACTATACAAGTGAATACGGGAGGTGCTGTTACGCCGCCGGTGCAGACGCCTACACCGCCGCCCGAGGTGGTTCCGCCGCCTGCGGCGACGCCGACTCCACTGCCGACGCCGACCCCTGTCCCTACTCCGACAATCGTGCCCACGCCAGCGGCGAACGATTCCTCGAAACTCACACATAACGGAAATCAATATCAACGCTTAGAGGTCGGCATGACATGGTCGCAGGCAAAAACTTATGCTGAAAGCTTAGGCGGGCATTTGGCGACGATAACAAGCGCCGGGGAGCAAAGTTTTATAGAGTCTTTACTAGCCGACGGCGGCAAAAACAGCTACTGGCTGGGCGGTTATCGTACGGAAGGCCGCAACTTCGCATGGGTTACGGGTGAGCCAATGACATACACGCGTTGGGCTTCCAGGCAACCGGATAACTATACCGGCTACGATGATAGGTTAATGATATACAACAGGCAAAATGGAGACGGCGCCCGTTTCAGGTGGAACGATATGCCGGATAATGGGGAATGTTTCGGGGAAGTGTTCTTTGGGTTAGAAAACTTCGGACTTATTGTCGAATGGAGCATCACCGCCACGCCCACCCCGACGCCGACGCCCACACCGACCGTGAGACCAACCCCGACCCCGACCGCGACACCTGCACGCACGCCTACGCCTGCGCCCACCCCTACGCCTTCGGGCAACCCTGTCAGGGGCTTCGAGGTCAGCGCCATCAGCGTCGGCGTCAAGCTGTGGTGGAACCCGATGCCGGGCGGCGTGGGCTACCGCGTGTACCGCTCGGAGAACGAGAACGAAGAGGGGATATCCATCTCCGACTTCTACATCACGTTCAACGAGTTCGTGGACGTGAACGTGTTCCCCAACACGACTTACTACTACACCATATGCCAGGTCATCAGCGGCGCGCGCGCGATGGACGGGGTGCGCGAAGTGCTCGGGCCCGTGACGAGCAAACTGACCGTCAGGACCGGGGGCAATATTATCGGCGGCGACCTCCAGCCCCCGATGCCCGGTGCGCGCAAGAAGTATATAACAATGAGGATCGGCTATGAGTATATGTCCGTCGACGGGCTCATACAAGAGATCGACCCCGGCAGGGGCACCGCACCGTTGCTAATGAACGCGCGTACTTTGGTGCCGATCCGCGCGATCGTGGAAGGCATGGGCGGCCGCGTGGGCTGGCAGGAGTACAACCAGGAAATATCGCTCGACTACGCGGAATACAGCGTGCGCATGTGGCTGAACAGCTACAACATGACAGTCAACGGCGCGTCGCAAACGCTCGACGTACCGCCCATGACGATCAACGACCGCACAATGGTGCCCATCCGCTTCGCCACCGTAAACCTCGGCTGCGATATCGAATGGGAAGAACCCACGCAAGCCATTTATATCGTATATTATTAAAATTTGTGCTGCGTGGCGAGAATAGGGAATAATTAAAGAGGGCTCTCTTGTGTCGGCGCCATAACACAAGGGAGCCACTCCCATGTATTTGCCATGAGGGCGTAACCCGCCCTTTGGGGCAAGGGAAACCCCCGCCGCATCTTGGCGGAGATTCATTACCACCGGAGGTCAATGTTTTATGTTAAAACGATTTATATGCGCAATAATAATAACAGCCATGGCGTTCGCGCTTGCCGCGCCGCCGGTGCACGCGGCGAAGGCGATTAACATCGGGCGCGAAACCGCAGGGTCGTTCAATGCAAAGGGCATGTCTGCCGACTACACCCTGCGCCTGGACTCGCCCATGGACATTGGCTATAGCATCGTGGTTTCGAGCAATAGCCCGCAGGGGGCGTATGCGGTTGAATGCTACATCGGCATTTTCAATGCCGACCGTTCCGCCGGCTATGAGCACCACCTGGATCAGCTTGACAAGCCGACTTTGAACAGCAGCAGCGGGACGCTCACATACAAAAAGCAGCCGGAGCGGCTGCCGGCCGGGACATATAATGTGCGTCTTTCAATCCCGGAATACTTGTTCGCGGAAGAAGATGAATACGGATATAAAGAACTCTCTTGGGACTTTATCATTAATTATGTCTTAACAATAACCATCGGGGACCGGACGCCCAGCAATGCCAGCATCACCGCCGCGCCTGGCACGGGCACGGGTTCCGGCGCCGGTTCGGGCGCAGGCGCAAACGCAGGCGCCGATTCGGGCATGAAATCGATGTTCGGCGCGGTCCCCATCCGCAACCCGCTCAAAGGCAGGCTTAACAGCTATACTACGTATATGGACGATGCCACGCTATATCTTGACAGCCGGGCTGAAATAGGGTTCTTACTGCGCTTTAGCACAAACGGCGTGTATCGAACCGATGAGATCGAATGGGTCGCACTGGTCTACGACGACGACAAAAACAGAGGTATCCGCGTCAGCAACGAAGGCTGGTCGGACGGGTTCGCGCTCAACTACAATCAGGGCGAGGCGCAAGTGGAAAAAGCGCCCGTCGTGCTGCAGGCCGGCACATATAGGGTGAGTTTTTTCGTGAACGGGATTTATTTTCATGAAGTCGATAGATTTGGCGACTTAATTGATAACAACCTGACGGTCGATTTTGAGATGATGCTGACCAGCGACAGGGCCGGAGCAAGCGAACTGACGGGGAGCGGCGCGAGCGCCCCGTCCGCGCCGCCGTCCACGCCGTCCGCACCGCCACCCCCCGCACCGTCGGCCGGCCAATCGTCCGGCGCGCATAGCGACATTACCGTGATCGTCAACGATGTCCGGCTATCTTTTGACCAGCCGCCCATCATAGAGAACGGTAGGACGCTGGTCCCCATGCGCGCCATATTCGAGGCGCTTAACTGCACAGTGGAGTGGTACGCCCCGACGCAGACGGTTTTCGCCACCACGGAAACAGGCGAGTATATAACAATGACAATCGGCGACAAACTCATGACGATGAAGCATGATGAAATTATCTTGGACGTGCCGCCCAAACTGGTGAACGGGCGGACCCTGGTGCCGGCAAGGGCCATAGCCGAGGCGCTGGACGCCGATGTAAGCTGGCACGAAGCTTCGTCGACCGTTTTCATCTATTACAGGTTCATAGAAGGCGGCGACTACTTGGGCTGGGGCAACATCAACCCGTTCGAAAATTAATGATACATTTTCCACGCTATTTTCCACGCATTATTCTGACGATCTTTAAGCGGGCGCCGGTTGTGAGGACTGAGCGGCGGTAGATACGAGAAGCGAGGAACATGATAAAAGGCAGGGCGGCAATGGAGATGGCGAGCGACAGCAATGTTTGCCAGAGTTCAAGCCCGCCCTGGAAATAGTGGACTGTTGCGCCTATGGGGGAGAAGAGCGGCGCGTAATCAAGCACGAAACGGAGCGGGGCGATACTCCCGAATGCGGGAATCATGACGGCGATATATGGAATCATGAGGATATACATGACGGGGGCGATGGCTGAGTTGACTTCTTCGGCGCGGGATACAGTGGCGGCGAAAGAGGCGTAGAGGGAGGCATAGCTCAAATAGCCGACTAAGAAGAAACTGAGAGCCAGCCAAATTGCAGAGCCCATGTTGACATCGGCGAATATGTCGCCCATGAGGCCAAAACTGCGGGCTGCGGTATAGGCGGCGGCGATGATGGCCGCTATTTGGGTCAAGCCGACGACGGCCATGCCGATAATCTTGCCGACCATCAGCTCAAAGCTAGTCATACTGGAGAGGAGTAGCTCGACTATGCGGGAGGACTTTTCTTCGGCGACGCCGATGGAGATCATCGAACCGGTTATAACAATTGCCACGAATAATAAAAAGCCGACTATGAAGCCAATCCAATAGCGGACGTCGAGGCCGCCGCCTTCGGGGTTCGCGGCTTGGTAGGCTTCCCAGAGTTCCTGGAAGCGGACGGAAATCTGGGCGTTGACTTCTTCGGCGCTAAGGCCGTGGAGAGCCATCACTTCTTCCCCTGCTTGGATCTGGAGTTCAATTTGCTTTTGGGCGAATTCCGGCATCATGGCGGTGGAAGCGTCTTCCATGTCGGCGCGGGATATAATAAAAACGAGGATAAAAATGCCGGTCATAACAGCTAATGTGCCGAAAATATAGGCGCGGTTGCGCATTTTGACGGACATTTCGCGTTTGGCGACGAGAAGAACATTACGCATTTTTGCCCCTCCTTTCATGTTCGGCGACGTCCCTGTCGTGGTCGGCCTCGTCTTCTCTGATGAGGTCGCCGAATATATTTGCTAGGGGGGTGGGGATTTCGATGGTTTCCGGTGCGTTGGCGGCCCTGCGGAGTTCGGCCGGGGCGCCGATGGCTATGATTTTGCCGTGGCTGATAATGGCGACCTCAGTGCTGACTTGGTCTATCAATTCAAGCTGGTGGCTGGAAAAGAGAATCGGCAGGCCCTTCCCCGCCTGTTCGCGGATGACATCGGACATGTTTTTGGCGGCGATGGGGTCGAGCCCGGAAAATGGTTCGTCTAAAATGAGGGCCCGGGGCTTGGCGGTAAGGGCGACGGCGAGCTGGACCCGCTGCTGGTTGCCGGTCGAGAGTGTTTCAAGTTTCTTTTCGGCATATTGGGCTATGTCCAGCCGTTCAATCCATTCCATCGCGCTCTTCCGGGCCTCCGGCGTTTTCATGCCGCGAATCTCGGCAAAAAAGACAAGCTGCTCGACAACTTTCATTTTGGCGTAAAGGCCGCGCTCGGAGGGCATATAGCCTATTTGGCGGCGCTGTTCCTGAGAGGCGGGGCGGCCATTGATCAGTATCTCGCCGCTGTCGGAGAGCAGAACGCCCATAATTATACGCATGAGGGTGGTCTTGCCCGCGCCATTGGCGCCAACGAAACCGAAGATAACGCCGGGCTCCATGGTTATGCTGACATCGCTCAAAGCTTGTGTGCTTCCGAACGCCTTGCTGACGCCCCTAGCTTCGATTTTTATATAAAAGGCCATGCACAGACTGTGTACAAATAGCCATGAAAAATGCATGGCCCTCGCGCCACAGTTCTGCCCTTTCTATTATTTTTCACGCTATTATCTGACATTTCAACCTACCCCTATACTTTGTAGCTAAATCCATCGCTCCTGGCGCGAAGCGCAATCGGCGGTTGATTTTCCCTTGCTTACATTATATTATAAAAATGAACAAATACGCCAATATAATCATTTGCTCGTTTTAATGCTATGAGAAGGCGATTGTAAAAGCCAGTATTTTTCGGGCGAACACTGTTCGCCCTTACAACATTTTGTATATATACAAAATTTGCTGCCCATATGTAGGGACGCACATTCTGCGTCCGCGACTTTTACAATCGTCTAATACTATGAGATGAAGGAGCCAAGAGACATGAAAAAATCAATAGCTGTAGCACTGGCGGTGGCGATGGCGATCGGTTTATTACCGCTCGGCGTCATGCCGCCCGGCGCCGCGTCGTTCGGCGTTCAACCGCTGAGCGCGGCGGGCTACCTGCGCGAGGCCGAGCCGAACGACTCTGTGAACCAGGCGACACCCATATATGTCAACGAGGACGTGTTCGGCAACATAGAGAACCGCGACGATGTGGATTATTATAGGTTCTCGATACCGAGCAAAGGCAGCGTGTCGCTCATATTCAATTACTATGGCGGTGCGCCCGGGCACAGGATCAGGCTGTTCGACAGCGACAACAGGGAGCTTTCAAGCGTTACCATCAACAGGCCGTCCGATATATTTCCATACTCTTCGGATATGCTGCGCGTCCCGGCGGGCACATATTATATCAGGATCGAGCGGTCCGGTAACAACGCGTTCGACGACTACTGCATCTACGTCAGCTATTCGGAGGAATCGGCCGCGTATTATGAAAGCGAGCCGAACAATTCAACCAACCAAGCAAACCACATTCAAAGCGGCACGTCGATGACGGGCAACATCGAAACCAGCAACGACGTAGACTATTACACGTTTGCCATCGGGGGCAACGGCAGCGTCGCGCTCACATTCGACTACGCGTCCGGTACGCCCGGCCATAGGCTGAGGCTGTACGACAGCTCCAACAACGAGCTGCTAAACGAATATATATACACGACCTCGGCCTATTTGCCGCTGACCACGCCGTGGACACGCGTGGCGGCCGGGGTGTATTACATCAGGGTCGAGCGATTTTCGAACAATAACGCGAATGACGACTACTACCTCAGATACGACTATATAGACGAATCGGGCTGGAATTACGAAAGCGAGCCCAACGATACCATGAATACCGCCACTGCCATTTCCGTGAACACGCCGTATACCGGGAACCTGTACAACAACCGCGATAAGGACTATTACAGTTTTTCGGTTTCCGGCTACCATCGGGCCTCGATCACGTTCGATTATTTCCAAGGGTCGCCCGGCCATAGGGTTTGGCTATATGACAGCGCCGGCAGGTCATTGATCGGCGAGACCATTTACACCGCCCGGGACACCCTGCCCTACACGACCGCCGAGGTCGACATAGGCCCCGGCACTTACTATATTTTAGTCGAATTTTACGCCAGGAACGCGAACAACGACTACACTATCAGGGCGAACTTAGGCGGCGGGGCGCCGACCCCGACCGCGCCCCCGCCGACCGCGACGCCCCCGACCGCGACCCCGCCGAACCAGCAGCCGCCAACGCCGATACGGACGCCCACGCCCCCGCCAACTGCGTCCGGCAGCACGGTCAGGGGCTTTAACGCGAGCGCCACAGGCGTCGGCGTCAAGCTGACATGGGAGCCGCTGTCCGGCGGGGTGGGCTACCGCGTGTACCGCTCCGAAAACCCGAACGGGGACGGGGTGTCTATTACCGATTTCCATATAACGCACAACGAATTTATAGACGTCAATGTCTTTCCCGGTACGACTTACTATTATTACATCAGGCAGGTTGTGAGCGGGGAGAAGACAAACGATGGGGTGCGGGAGACACTGGGGCCGGCGACCATCAAAAAAATGGTCAAGACGGAAAATTTATTGATAAGCGGCAGCCTGGCCCCGCCCAGCGGCTCGGTATCACCCGGAAGCGGCGCACGTAAAAAATGCATCATGATGAAAATCGGCGATCAATACATGACCGTCGATGGCGCAAGGCTGGAAATCGACCCCGGCAGGGGGACGGTCCCGCTGCTGCACAACGCCCGCACGATGGTACCGATCCGCGCCATAGTAGAGGGCATGGGCGGCCATGTGGGGTGGCGCGAAGCCAGCGGCGAGGTCACGCTGGATTACGCAGGCCACAGCGTACGTATGTGGCTGGACAATTATGTCATATCGGTCGACGGCGAGCAAAGAACAGTGGACGTCGCGCCCATGACGATTAACGGCAGGACGATGGTGCCGATCCGCTTCGCCGCCGAAAACCTGGGCTGCGCGGTGGACTGGGAAGACGCGACGCAGAGCATCTATATCATATATTATTAGATTTGTTATTATTTTTTGTTAATGGCAAAGAGAGGGGAGCGCAATGCCGCCCCCTCTTTGACTTTGTCCACTGCGGCTTGCCACCTTTGGTATATGCATACATAATCATATAATTATCACACTGCCACAAAAACTATATACTTTAGCGGGCGCTGTGTAAAACGTGGTATTATACTTAACGGTGATAATTTTTGTTCGACGCAAAGCTGCGAAAAAGGCTCAACCCGGCGAAAATAATGATATTGGGGTTTGCTGGCATAATACTAGCCGGCGCCGCCCTGCTCTCCCTGCCCGCCGCTTCGCGCGGCGCTGCCCCCGCGCCGTTCCTTGTATCGCTGTTTACCTCTGTTTCCGCCGTCTGCGTCACAGGGCTGACGGTCGTCGATACGGCGCAGGCCTATAGCATGTTTGGCCAGGTGGTCATACTCTGCTTGTTCCAGATCGGCGCTCTGGGGTTCATGACGATAGCCACGGTTTTCTTTTTTATCATGCATAGAAAGATCAACCTGTCGCAGAGGCTTTTGATCATGCAGTCCATGAACCTGAACGACATGCGGGGCGTCGTCCGGCTGATCAGGCATGTCATTATCGGGACGGTAGTTTTCGAAGGCGCGGGTGCGGCGGTCCTCTGGGTGCGGTTCGCCCCGGAGTATGGGTTGTGGAATGGATTGGGCATGGGCGTGTTCCACGCCGTCTCCGCATTTTGCAACGCCGGCTTTGATCTGATGGGCGGCATCGGTGGCGATAGCTTCGGTAGAGGCGTCGGCATCGGCAGCGTCGGCAGCATCGGCAGCGTCGGCAGTTTCGGCAGCGTCGGCAGCTTCGGCAGTGACGGGGCGCTTTCCAGCTTTTCCAGCTTGTCCGCATATTCGGGTGATACAGTTATTATGGCGACGGTCATGCTGCTGGTGGTCGTCGGCGGGCTCGGTTTTTTTGTCTGGGACGATATATGGCGCAACCGCCGGTTCAAGCGCCTTCATTTGCATTCCAAGCTGGTTCTCGTCATATCGTCTGTATTGATAATTTCGGGCTGGGCGTTCTTTTATTTCGCGGAAATGGCCAACCCCGCGACGATTGGCGGCATGCCGCTGCCAGTTGCGGCGCTGGCCAGCCTTTTTCAATCCATCATGCCGCGCTCCGGCGGTTTTGCCGTGGTGGACCAGGCCTCGCTCACCGGCGCATCTAAAATGATGTCCGCCCTGCTGATGCTCATCGGGGGCTCTGCGGGCTCAGCCGCCGGTGGTATAAAAAACGTAACGGCAGGCGTACTGTTGTTGTCCGCTGTGCACTCGCTGAGGGGCAAAAGCAGGCTGTCCGTGTTCGGGCGCACGATACCGGAGACGCAGATTGTCAGCATGCTGTCGATATTGATCATGGTGCTGGCGGCTTGCTTCGCGGGGACGGCGGCTATCTCTTTTATCCAGCCGGAACTGCATTTCCAAGATGTGCTGTTTGAAATTGTGTCAGCCGTGGCTACATGCGGGCTGTCGTCCGGCATCACGCATTTATTATCGCCCGCGTCGATGGTAGTCGTTATGATGGCCATGTTCTTTGGCCGCATGGGCGTCATGACTTTCGGCATGGCGGCGTTTTTCAGGCGCGGGAGCAAGGATAAAACGAAACATCCGGACACATGGGTAATGATGTAGGGCGATACAGGGAGCGGTTTACTACTACAAAGGCGGGTTATTTATGGGATCGTTTTTAGTTATTGGGATGGGGAGGTTCGGCAGATCGGTCGCCACCGAGCTGTTTCAAATGAGGCATGACGTTTTGGCCGTGGATGAGCGCGAAGAAAATATCTCTGGCATCGTAGACCAGGTGACGGACGTTATCATTGGCGATGCGAAGGACGAGGCGGTTCTGCGTTCCCTCGAGGTCCAGAATTTTGACTGCGTGGTCGTCGCCATGGCCGGCGTCGTTGAGGACAGCGTTTTGACCACGATCATGCTAAAAGAGATGGGCGCGAAGCAAATAGTATGCAAATCGCAAAACGAGTGGCACGCGAAAATCCTCTCGCAGCTCGGCGCGGACAGGGTGGTCCGCCCCGAATGGGATATGGGCAAGCGGGTCGCGCATTCGCTGGCGAAAAAAAACATTGTGGACTATCTCGAAATATCCCCGGAATATGGGGTCATTGAAATGATAACGCCCGCGCACTGGGCCGACAAAAGCATTGTGGACAGCAGCCTGCGCAGAAAATACGGCATAACCGTGATAGCCATCCGCGACGCAAAAACCGCCAAGGTGAAATTCTCCCCGCAGGCGGAGACGGTCTTGGGCAGGGACGACATATTGACCATAATAGGCGCCAAAAAAGATTTGGACAGGATCGGCGAGTTGAAATAGTATATTGACAAATTCTGCTTGGGGTGGCAGGATTGGCGGGGAGAACGAGCGTGAGCATGCCAAATATGGCTGCTTAGCCTATACAGGCAAAAGAAAGGGGCGTTTTTATGGACAAAGTCCGTTTTGGCAACACCGATATGACCGTATTCAAGATCGCTTTGGGCGGCTACCCATTCGCAGGGGTGAACAAGGCCCAGGGCTGGGACCCATATAGCGCGGAGGGCAGAAAAGAGGCCGTCCGCACGGTCAATACAGCGCTGGACTTGGGAATCAACTATATTGACACGGCGCCCGGCTACGGGGCGGGCCACAGCGAGGGCATCATCGGCGATGTCATGGCCACCCGCCGCGACCAGTGCTATTTGGCGACAAAGGCGCCCTGGGCTTGCTCTAAAAAGGACATATTCGAGAGCTTCGAAGGCAGCCTCAAAAGGCTCAAGACGGACTATGTGGACGTGCTGCAGCTCCATGGGGGGCGCTTTACGCATGACGACCAGCAATATATATTGAACAGCGGGCCGCTCGAGGCGCTGATGGAGCTCAAGCAAAAGGGGACGGCGCGCTATATCGGCGTAACCGCCGAGGAGCCGTGGACAGCCGTGCCGCTCGTCAAAGCCGGCGTTTTTGACGTCGTCCAGATTTGCTACAACCTGATCCGCCAGTCCGCCGGGCAGCACCTGCTGGACGAGACAAAAGCGAACGGCACAGCGACATGCGCCATGCGCCCCATGACTTCTGGCATGTTCCAGAGGCAACTGGAAACGCTGGCGCCCCATTGGCTCGAAAACGGCGAGGCGTATCGCGTCTGCCTGTCCTTTGTACTATCGGATTCGAGGCTGCATATGGCGAACGTGGGGATGCGGTGGAGCCGGGAAGTCGAGCAAAACGTTAATTTCGTGCGGGACTACCTGCCGCCCTACGACATAGCCGACACGCCGCGCCTGACCCAGCGCATCTACGAAACGGACGACGAAAGGGCGTCCGCCCGCACATAGGAACGCCTGCCCGTAGGAATGTCCGTACATACGAACACCCGCCCCCGCCGGCTGGCTGCGAAAACGCTCGAATGATGTCATTTGATGTTATATATACGAAGGGAACAAACCATGCATAGCAACGAAATATCATATACCCAGTTAAATATCGGCTGCCTTTCCCGCAACAAATTTTGGGGTGAGCCTGTGGACCGCGCCTGCCGCGCGGCGCAGTGCACATCAACGCTATTGTGTCTTGGCGACGGGACATTCCTCTTGGTGGACCCCGGCCTCCCATACGATCAGATGAAGGCAGCACTGTTCAACAGGCGCGGCATCGCGCCGGATAAAATATCGTCCATTTTTTTGACGCATTTCCACGGGGACCATGCGGTCGAACTGGAGCGGTATGAACGCTGCCACTTTTTCGCGTCGAAAGAAGAGATAGCCCTTGGCGTCGGCTCACTGCCGGTCGCGCTGGAGCCGATGGACGACAGGTTCGCCGGGATTCGCCTAGTACCCCTGCCCGGACACACCATGGGCACAGCGGGGCTCGCGTTTGTGTCCGGCGGGCGTAAAATACTGGTGGCGGGCGACGCGGTTATGACGGAGGATTTTTTCCGCGCATGCGAGGGGTATTTCAACGTGGTGGACGAGGAGGCGGCAAAACAAAGCATCCGCTACGCAGGCGAAAATTTCGACATCATAGTGCCCGGGCACGACATCCAGTTCCCGGTTTAATAAATATAAGAATCATGCGTGATTGATATACTGCGGGCGGTTTGCGAGTGGATACGGAATCCGCCCATACAATTGAAATGCTGCGGGCGGATATGGAATCCGCCCCTACAACATTTTGTATATGTACAAAATTGGCTATTCAATGTATATGTACGAAATTGGCAATTCATATGTATATGTACTAAATTAGCAATACAGTATATGTATAAAATTGCCTATACATATGTAGGGACGCACATTGTGCGTCCGCAGTTTTTAAAAATCGCCTATCGCCAAAAGTTTAATCATTACAGGAGGCAGCGTGTTAAAAATATTCAAATACCTAAGACCAAAGGAATGGCTGGTAGCGGGTGTCTGTTTGATCATTATCGTCGCGCAGGTCGGGTTTGATTTAACAATGCCTGTATATATGTCGATGATTACAGAACTTGTCCAGACACCGGGCAGCGCAATTGGCGATATTTGGATTGCCGGGGGGTTCATGCTCTTTTGCGCTTTAGGGAGCTTGGCGGGCGCTATTATCGTCGGATATTTCGCTGCCAAGATCGCTGCGAAATTTTCACAGAGGCTGCGCAGCATGCTGTTCAACAAAGTCGATTCGTTTTCGATGGAAGAAATCAACCGCTTCTCAACATCAAGCCTGATCACCCGATCCACAAACGACATAACGCAAGTCCAAATGCTTGTTACGATGGCATTGCAGTTGATTATCAAAGCCCCTATAATGGCAGTTTTGGCAGTTGTAATAATATACGGCAAAGGATATGAATGGTCGCTGGCAACCGGGATCACCGTTTTTGTCATGCTGTTGTTGGTCACGGTCGTTATGATTTTTGTCTTTCCGAAATTCAAAAAAATGCAAATACTCACCGACAACATTACCCGCGTGACAAGGGAAAATTTAACGGGGCTTCGCGTTGTCCGGGCATACAACGCCGAAAGCTACCAAGAGGGCAAATTTAATATAGCTAATAACGAGCTAACCGACACACAATTGTTCACGAACCGCGCAATGGTCATTATGATGCCTTTCATAGCCATGCTTATGAGCGGCCTTTCCCTGGCCATCTACTGGATCGGGGCATATATGATAGACGCGGCGGGAGCGGCTGACAAACTGGCGATATTTTCAAACATGGTCGTCTTTTCCCAATATGCCATGATGGTGATCATGTCGTTCATGATGCTCGTTATGATGTTCATTATGATGCCGAGGGCCAGCGTGGCGGCGAAACGCATCAATGAGGTGCTGGATACTGAGCCAACCATAGTCGACGGTATGGAAACTGGCGGCAAACCGGGCCAAGTGGGCGAAGTAATATTTAACAACGTCAGTTTCAAATATCCCGGCGCGGCCGCTTATGTCTTGGAAAACGTCAGTTTTACAGCGAAATGCGGCGAAATCGTGGCTTTCATCGGCTCAACGGGGAGCGGCAAATCAACGCTTGTTAACCTTATCCCGCGCTTTTATGACGCGACGGAGGGCGAAATCCTGGTTGACGGCGTGAACGTCAAAGACTACAAACAGGAATTTTTATATAACAAAATAGGCTATGCGCCTCAAAACCCGGTCTTGTTCAAAGGGACGGTCAGCTCCAACGTCGGCTACGGCGAAAATGGGGCGGACGCTTTTGCAGAAAATGAAATCAAGTGGGCGATAAATATTGCTCAAGGCAGCGAGTTTGTGGAAAAAATGGACGGCGACTATGGCGCGGCGATAGCGCAGGGCGGCGCGAACGTATCGGGCGGCCAGAAGCAGCGCCTCGCCATCGCCCGCGCCGTATGCCGCCGGCCGGAAATATACATATTTGACGATTCGTTTTCCGCGCTAGACTACAAAACAGACCGCGTCCTGCGGAGCGAACTGAAGAAGTCGACTGCCGGGACAACGAGCCTGATTGTCGCGCAGAGGATTGGCACGATCATGGATGCCGATCAAATCATCGTCCTGGACGAAGGCAGGATAGTCGGCAAGGGAACGCATAAGGAGCTGCTCCGCGATTGCCCGGTATATAAGGAAATCGCAATGTCACAATTGAGCGAAGAGGAACTGGTATCATGAGCGACAGTAACAAAAGCGACAATAACAAAAGCGAAAGTAACAAAAGCGAAAGTAACCAAGGCGAGAGGAACGAGGGCAACAGGAACGAAAAAGCGAAAGATTTTAAGGCATCATGGGGCAAGCTTTTCATATATTGCAAAAGCTACATGCCCGTGATTGTTGTTGCGCTCATTTTTGCATCTTTGGGAACGGTGCTTCAATTTCTCGGCCCGGATAAATTAAAGGACATGATTAACGAAGTTGTCAAAGGGCTACCAACGCTTATCAACGATGTACCCGTACTTGGCGCGATAGACATGGACGCCGTATTGCATATCGGCAAGATACTAGCTTTCTATTACGCGACTTCCGCTATCTTCAGCTTTATTGAGAACTATATGCTGGCGACTATATCCGCAAAAATATCGAGGAACATGCGCACGGGCATATCGCAAAAAATCAATAAACTGCCGTTAAAATATTTCGACAAGACAAGTTACGGCGACGTCATCAGCCGCGTTACAAATGATGTGGACACCATCGGGCAAACATTGAACCAGAGCCTCGACAATCTCGTAAGGGCCGTCACCATGTTTGTAGGCTCCACCGTTATGATGTTCTACACAAACGGGACAATGGCCCTGACAGCCATCGGCGCTTCCGTTATCGGTTTGGTGTTTATGATGGTCATTATGGCAAAATCCCAAAAGCATTTCAAAGCGCAGCAGCAAGGGCTTGGCGATATAAACGGCCACATCGAGGAAATCTATTCGGGGCACAACGTCGTCAAGGTCTATAACGGCGGCAGGGGCGCGAAAAAGACTTTTGAGGGCATTAATGGGACGCTTTATGACAGCGGCTGGAAATCACAGTTCATGTCCGGGCTAATGATGCCGCTCATGCAGTTTATCGGAAATTTCGGATATGTTTCTGTTTGCGTCGTCGGCGCGGCTCTTACTATGAGCGGCGCCATCTCGTTTGGCGTCATAGTCGCGTTCATGATGTATGTACGCATGTTCACCCAGCCGTTATCGCAATTGGCGCAGTCCATGCAGTCCCTGCAGCGGACAGCCGCAGCAAGCGAGCGTGTCTTCGAGTTTTTCGGGGAAGATGAAATGGCTGACGAAAGCCAGAAGCTAAAACATTTGGAAAGCGTCAAAGGCAATGTGGAGTTCAGGAATGTCAGCTTCGGCTACGACAATGACAGAACTATCATCAACGATTTTACCGCGAAAATTGACGCTGGGCAAAAAATCGCCATCGTCGGGCCCACCGGCGCGGGAAAAACGACGATGGTGAACCTGTTGATGCGGTTCTACGAAACCAACAGCGGCGAAATCCTCTTGGACGGCACGCCAATCAACCATGTCACAAGGGAGAACGTGCATGACCAGTTCTGCATGGTGCTTCAGGACACATGGCTCTTTGAGGGCACTATCAAAGAAAACATCATCTACAGCAAGCAAGGGGTGTCCGATGATGACGTGGAGGCCGCCTGCAAGGCTGTCGGGATATATCACTTTATTCGGGCGCTGCCGAATGGATATGACACAGTGCTGAACGACCTGGCCAACCTTTCTGTCGGCCAAAAACAGCTCGTCACCATCGCCCGCGCCATGATCCAGAACGCGCCGCTTTTGATCCTCGATGAGGCGACAAGCTCGGTTGACACCCGCACCGAACGCATCGTGCAAGAGGCCATGGACAAACTTACGCAAGGCAGAACGTCGTTTGTCATAGCCCACAGGCTCTCCACGATCAAAAACGCCGACACGATTCTAGTTATGAACGACGGCGACATTGTCGAAAGCGGAAACCACAGCGAGCTCCTAAAAAAAGGCGGTTTTTACGCCGAACTCTACAACAGCCAGTTCGAGCAAGCATCATAAAAATACATACCACACCAATTTAAACGACTAGTAGACATTATATTTGCTTTATAATAGAGGGAACCTACAGGAGGGGAGTATAATGAATAGCAATGCGAGCGAGGTCCTGGAGTTTGTCAGGGAAAACGACGTCAAGTTCATCAGGCTCAGTTTCTGCGACATATTCGGGCTCCATAAAAACATATCCATTATGGCGGACGAGCTGCAGTCCGCTTTTGACAATGGCGTGTCGTTTGACGCGTATGCGATCCGAGGGTTCAATGACGTAACGGAATCGGATCTGTTCTTGTTCCCCGATCCGTCGACGTTTTCGGTGCTGCCATGGAGGCCGGGGCCCGGCATAGTCGCGCGCTTATTTTGTAATATTAAGAAACCTGACGGCGCATCATTTAAAAACGATAGCAGGTACCTGTTGAAACAGGTCGCAGAGCGCGCGCAGGATATGGGCTACGCGTGCAAAATAGGCGCCGAATGCGAATTTTATCTATTTAAAACAAACGAGGACGGGGAGCCGACTTCCGTTGCATATGACAAGGGCGGCTATCTGGACATCGCCCCGCTCGACAGGGGCGAGGACATACGCCGCGAGATATGCCTGACGCTAGAGGAGATGGGTATAAAGCCCGAAGCCTCGCACCACGAGCAGGGCCCCGGGCAAAACGAAATAGACTTCAGGTTCAACGGCGCCCTTGCATGCGCTGACAATTTCCAGGCATTCAAAGCGGCTGTAAAAGCCATAGCGTCGCGCAACGGCCTGTTTGCCTCCTTTATGCCAAAGCCGATACTGGACGCGCCCGGGAGCGGCATGCATGTCAACATATCGCTCGAGCGCAACGGGCATAATATTTTCCGAGACGTCGGCAGCGGCAGCTCGCCCGACACGGAGAGTTTTATCGCCGGAATACTGGCCAAAACGGCGGAGATAACGCTGTTCCTCAACCCTATCGCCAACTCGTATGAGCGCTTCGGCAAGTTTGAGGCGCCAAAGTATATATCCTGGTCGCACCAGAACCGCTCCCAGTTGATCAGGATACCCGCCGCTGTCGGCGCGAGGGGCAGGATGGAGCTGCGCTCGCCGGACCCGTCGCAAAACCCCTATCTCGCGTTCGCGCTCATCATCGCGGCCGGGCTCCACGGCATCGAAAATGGATTGGCGCTGCAGCCTGCGGTCGACGCCGACCTATATACCGCCGGGGAGGGCGTGACGGGCCCGCTCGCGGCGCTGCCCGACAGCCTGGAAATGGCTATACGGCTCGCGGAAGGCAGCAGTTTCGTAAAAAGCGTCGTGGGCGCGGACCTGCTGTCGAGGTATATGACGGTCAAAAAAGCCGAAGCTGCGGATTATGCGGCAGCCGGCGACAAATACAGGTTCAACATGGACAGGTACTTCGGGACAGTGTAGGATATATCTGCCCGGAAAGCTCAAAGGTGCCGTATTTGGAAAACGCTTTGATTGTTTCCAGCTCGGAAAAAGGCGCGACATTCATCCAGGATATGCTGGCTGCGGCCTTAATCAGGGATTTCGCGATAGTTAACTCATGCGGCGAAGCCCGCAGGCTGCTGCTGGAGCGCAAGTATGATCTGGTTGTTATAAACGCGCCGCTCAGGGACGAGTCGGGCGAGAACCTGGCGCGGCACATCGCGGCCAACGGCATAGCGCAAACGCTGCTTTTGGTCAGGAGCGAATTTTTTGAAGCGGTTTCGGGCATATGCGAGGAAGACGGCGTGCTGACTATCTCAAAACCGGTGAACAGGAACGTGTTCTGGGCCGCGCTCAAGTTCGCCGGATCCGCGCACAACCAGTTGGCGCGCGTGCAGGCGGAGAACAATGCGCTAAAATTACGAATGGAAGACATACGAATCATTGACCGGGCCAAGTGTTTGCTGATATCATACATTAGGATGAGCGAGCAGGAGGCGCACCGGCACATAGAAAAACTTGCAATGGATTTGCGCCTGTCCAGAAGGGCAGTGGCGGAGGGGATAATAAAGACATATGATAATTGACAAATCAGAAAAGCTTCAAAATGTACGCTATGATATACGCGGGCCCATATCGGACGAGGCCGATCGGCTGGAGCGGGAGGGGATCGACATCATCAGGCTAAACACCGGGAACCCGGCGGCTTTTGGGTTCGCAGCCCCGCCGTCCGTGCTGGAATCGCTCGCGGGCTTCTCCGGCGCGTCCGCGCCTTATTCCATGTCAAAGGGGCTGCCGAAGGCCAGGGAGGCCGTGGCGGCATATTTCGGGTCAGCCGGGATCGCCGGGGTCAGCGCGGACGACGTCTATACCGGCAACGGCGTCAGCGAGCTCATTCAGGTGTCGCTGCAGGCGTTCCTCAACTCGGGCGACGAGATATTGATCCCAACGCCGGACTACCCCCTGTGGACGGCCGCGTCGATCCTCGCGGGCGGCACGGTCGTGCACTACATGTGCGACGAGCAGGCGGGCTGGCTCCCGGACATAGACGACATTAAGAGGAAAATTACGCCGCGCACCCGCGCCATTGTGGTCATCAGCCCCAACAACCCGACCGGGGCGGTGTACCCCAGGGCTTTGCAAGAGGACATAGCGGAACTCGCCCGCGAGCATGGGCTCGTGGTGTTCTCCGACGAAATATACGACCGGCTCGTCATGGACGACGCCGAGCATGTGTCAATCGCTTCGTTTGCGCCCGACCTCTTTACAGTGGTATTCAACGGGCTGTCGAAGTCGCACCAGGTGTGCGGCTACCGCGCCGGCTGGATGGCGCTGTGCGGGGACAAGAGCGGCGCGGACGGCTACATAGCGGGTATCAACACGCTTGTGTCCCTGCGCCTGTGCTCCAACGTTACCGGCCAGTCCGTCATCAGCGCGGCGCTCGCGGACAGGGAAAGTACAAGGGCAAATGTCGAGCCTGGCGGGCGCCTGTACGAGCAGCGCGAGTACGCTTATAAAGCGCTGAACGCGATACCGGGCATAAGCGCCGTAAAGCCCCGCGCCGCGCTATACATATTCCCCAAGATAGACACGGAAATGTACGGGATCACCGACGACGAGAAGTTCGTGCTGGACTTCCTGCGCGAAAAGCATGTGCTGCTGACACACGGCGGCAGTTACAACTGGAAGCAGCCGGACCATTTCCGCGTGGCGTACCTGCCCCCGCTGGATCAACTGGCGGAGGTTATTGATAGATTGCACGATTTTTTAAAAAGATATCACCAATAGATATAGTGAGCGACAAAAGTTTATTGAAAATAATAAAAAAGAGAATAATTGCATTGACAATGTGAAATGCCCGTGATATTTTGTTTGCGATAAACAAAGGCGTTTATCGGCGGTCTTTTGCGGCCGTCGGTAGGCGCTTTTTATATTTAAACGGGGCGAATTTTTTAGAGGGAGAAAAATTTTATGTCTTACACGATGAAAGTATTGGAACTTGCAAAGCAAAACAACCCAAGCGAACCGGAGTTTCATCAGGCCATGACTGAAATTCTCCCGACGCTGCAGCCGTTCATCGACGAGCACCCGGAGTACGAAAAAGAAAAGATTTTAGAGCGCCTGGTCGAGCCGGAGCGCCAGATCATCTTCAGGGTTCCGTGGGTCGACGACAACGGTGAAATCCAAGTCAACCGCGGGTTCCGGGTGCAGTTCAACAGCGCCATAGGCCCGTACAAAGGCGGCCTGCGCTTCCACCCCAGCGTGACCCTGAGCGTGATCAAGTTTTTGGGGTTCGAGCAGATATTCAAAAATTCGCTGACGGGCTTGCCCATCGGCGGCGGCAAAGGCGGTTCGGACTTCGATCCGAAGGGCAAGTCGGATCGCGAGGTCATGTCCTTTTGCCAAAGCTTCATGAACGAGCTGTGCAAGTATCTGGGCGTGAACGAGGACATCCCGGCAGGCGACATCGGCGTGGGCGGGCGCGAGATTGGCTTTATGTATGGGCAATACAAGCGCATTACGGGCCAGTATGAGGGCGTGCTAACCGGCAAGGGGCTCACGTACGGCGGGTCGCTGGTGCGCACCGAGGCCACGGGCTACGGGCTGGTGTACATGGCCGAGAGCATGCTGCGCTCCAAGGGGGAGTCATTTATCGGCAAAAAGGTCGTCATATCCGGGAGCGGCAACGTGGCTATTTTCGCCGCCGAGAAGGCTACGCAGTTCGACGCCAAAGTCATCACTATGAGCGATTCGAATGGTTATGTGCACGACCCGGAGGGGATCGACATAGACGCCGTCAAGCAGATAAAGCTGGGGCGCAGGGGGCGGATTAAGGAGTACCTGGAGTTCCGGCCGCATGCGAAATATTTCGAAAAAGGCCTGGTGTGGTCGACGCCCTGCGACATCGCGCTACCATGCGCCACCCAAAACGAGCTGTTAGTCGACGGGGCGGAGCTATTGATAAAAAACGGGTGCGTTGTGGTGGCCGAAGGCTCGAACATGCCCACGTCGCTGGAGGCGACGCACATGCTGCAGGAGAGCGGAGTCATGTTCGCGCCGGGCAAGGCGGCCAATGCGGGCGGCGTGGCGGTGTCTGCGCTTGAAATGGCGCAGAACAGCTCGCGTATATCGTGGTCGTTCGAGGAAGTGGACAATAAGTTGCGCAGCATCATGCGTAATATATATACGAGCAGCTCCTCGGCTGCGGAAGACTACGGGATGAAGGGCAACCTGGTCGCCGGGGCCAACATCGCTGGGTTCAAAAAGGTCGCCGACGCCATGCTATTGCAAGGCGCTGTTTAAAAAGTTTAGTGTTGATTAGGATAGGCGCAGTATAGCGAATGATTAGCGTTGATTGGGATAGGTGCAGTATAGCGTAAGATTAATGCTGATTGGGACAGAGCCTGCTGCGGCGCTAGCCGAGCAGCGCGGCTATCAACGAAGGCGCGCTCCGCTCGTGCAGCGTTATGGCGCGGGCGTCTCTACTGGCCAAGTCCGCCAGCGAGTGCGCGTCTGAATCGTATATAAACTTCGCCCCAGCCAGCGCCGGGTTGCCCGGCAGCAGCTTAGCCAGCGACGACTCTTGCTGTAGTTCATAATACGCGAACCCATATTCTGGAGACACAAACCCCAAGTTCGATATCACGCTGTTGGAGGGGCGGTCTATGTGCGACGGCACGGCGACGCCGCCATATGCCCGCAGCAGCGCGGGCAGTTCGTCAATGCCGATGTCGCATGCCGCGTATAGCAGCTTTTGTTCTGTTCCCACGACGGCGTCGTTTCCGTCCACGATTATCTGGTTCCCGAAAATTTTTGGGTTGTTCACGAAATGCGGCAGCAGGCCCTCGATATACGTGTCAAACGCCATGCCCGCGTCCAGCGATGGGAACAGGCACAGCACATGCACTTCCTCGCGCGTGTTCAGCTCCGTGCCGGCGATGGGGGTAACCCCGGCCCTGGCGCACGCGGCAAAAAATGCCGGGCAGTTTTTGAGCGAGTTGTGATCCGTCAGCGCGGCTATGTCTATACCGCAGAGCGATGCCATGTTCGCGATGTTGTTGGCGGTCATGTCGTCGTCCGCGCAGGGGGACAGGCAGGAGTGTATGTGTAGATCGTAGTTTAGTTTCATATGATGCGGTGCGGCCGCGCCTACAGGCATCCGTCCACGAGCTTGGCAGTTTCAAACACGGGCAGTTCGCTGCGCAGCATGATTACGCCCTGCTCGTCGGCCTTTTCGAGTGCGCGCCCTTCCACTGCGGCGCCGTCCGCGATGATGACGCACGCCGTGTCGGCCAGCGCGCTGACGGCGACGACATTGATGTTGCCCATAATCGTGACCCAAGCCGAGTCCGCCGGCGCCTTGCCCATCACGGCGCTCAGCAGATCGCAGCAGTATACCGACGTAATCTGCCGGTCCGGTTGTTTTATCCTGTTCAGCACCGTAAACCCGGTGCGGGCCGCCATTTCATCTACTGTAATCATATATCAATTTCCTCGCTATCGTAGCAACCCATGCTATTTTCTATATTTATTTTCCACTCTATATTATGTATCCATGTTATCTTCGATTTGCGTTAGCCTTGCCTATCGCCCGTCCTGCCCGTCAGCCAGCGTGTCCTGCCCATCGTCCTGCCCGTCGTCCTGCTCGCTCTGCCCGTCGGTCTTTCCGTCCTGCCCGTCGGCTTGTCCGTTTTGTGCATCAGCTAGCCCGGATCGGAATGGCGGCGGGATGTAGCCTTCGAGCTTGACAATGTCGCGCATCAGGCTATGCACGTGATCGCGCAGCTTGAAAATGCAATCGTTTTCGCTCGCCAGCCCCCGCACGACGTCCTCTGCGAGGGCCTCGCATGTCGGCGCCCCGCACGACCCGCAGTCGAGCCCCGGCAGCTCTTCAATCAGCTTGTACATCTGGTTCATCTTCACTAGCGCTTCATTGTAATCGTCCGAAAGCTTCATTATCTGTTCGGGCGCAAGGCTCTTTTCCCATCCTATCTGGTGCTGCACGTCGCTGGAATAGTGGTTCAGCGAGACCGGCATGAAACGGCGCAGTTTTTTTATGCGCGAAACCGCAACATACGCGTTTTCTACGGTCAGTATCCCGCCGACGCAGCCTGCGGAGCACGCGTTCAACTCGATGAAATCCAGCTCTCCCAATTTGTCGTCTTCCAAATCCTCCAGTACATTTATCACATTTTCAATACCGTCTGCGGCCAAATAATTTTCGCTTAACAGCGCGGTCGACTCGCCCCCGCTGCCGCACCAGCTTATACCCATCCGCCCGGCGCTGACGATGGCGGGCATCTCCTCGCTGTTGGCTTGCGCGACCTGCTTCATGTGCTTTAGGAGGTGAGGATATATGTCTTTGATCGCGAACACGGCGTCGACCTCGCTCGCCTCCCCGTCCTGCGGGCTGCGCGTTGCGGTCACCTTCGCCGCGCAGGGCGATATGAAGATGATGCCGATCTCCCCGCGTTCCAATTCGGGCCTGGCTTCCATGGCCTTCTTGAGCGCCATGCGCGCCGCCAGCTCAATCGGCGCTTTCAACGGCAGCAGGTTCTTTATCAGCCCCGGGAAGCGTATCCTGATGAGCCGCACGATGGCCGGGCAAGCCGAGCCTATCAACGGGCGCGGAAGGTCGCTGTCTTCTTCCATCATTGAACGCGTGCGATCGGAGACGATCTCCGCAGCCTTCGCGACCTCGAACACGTCGTCGAACCCGAAGGACTTCAGCGCGTTCAACACGATGTCTATTTCGTCCAGATGGTTGAACTGGCCGTAAAGCGCCGGCGCCGGCAGCGCCACGCGGTATTTATAGTTGTCCATTGCTGACAGGGGGTCGTAGATGGGGAGCTTCGCGTGGTTTTGGCACACGCGTATGCACTCGCCGCAGTCAATGCAGCGCTCGTTGATTATATAAGCTTTGCCGTTCCTGACGCGAATGGCTTGCGTCGGGCAGCGCTTGATGCAGTTGATGCAGCCCTTGCATTTTTCGCTGTCCAACGTAACTGAATGGAACTGGCTCGCGCCCGTGCCCGCGCTAGTACCAGCCCTAGCACCCGCGTTA
>Ga0099364_10003666_pt1 | contig 23682 bp, 12 predicted proteins | sample TergutTh196P3_FD_73070 | JGI IMG/M metagenome (GOLD analysis project Ga0099364, IMG submission 73070) | Microcerotermes parvus P3 segment gut microbial communities from Pointe-Noire, Republic of the Congo - Th196 P3 | ecosystem: Host-associated > Arthropoda: Insects > Digestive system > Gut ...
CTTTCCTTATGAAGGGTGATTTTTGTAAATGCCGGGGCAGTGGAACTCTGCAAAGTCCTGCCCCGACCATGTACCGATGCTAAAAAACATCGGCGTTATTGTTTGACGGTTGCACAGCGGCACCGGCTTCGATGCTTGCCGTGTCCAAAACGATTCCGGCAATATTCACCGTCTCGTGATTGACCGGCTTGTAGTCAAAGCCGACCCTTGCGTAAAACTTGTTCGGATCGTTTTTGTCATTCTCATGTTTGACTTTGCCGATGCATGTCACGAGAAGCCACGATCCGAAGTCCGGTGCAGGCAAGTCTGCTCCCTTTGCTTGCAAGTTGGCGAGATACTCTTTGGAATAGAGACCGCATGCCCAACCGATAATCGCACACTGCTTCGCAAAGACAGAGGCGTACTCGTAATAGGACTCGTACACATACTTGCCGAGTTCGTCCCGCAATTCAGGCGGCGTACCGATAATCTGCCATGTGCATTTGTGGACGGTGCCACGCTGCGTGGTGTCTTCTTTGTGCTGGATCAGTTTGATGTGATACCAGCCTTCTTTCGGCGGAATTTTTTCTTCGCCGAGGGTGTCAATGTCAAGGTCTGCAATGTTACTCATAATTCTGTTTCTCCTTTGGGATAAAAAATGGATGTGATGTCGGCGACGTGCGCCTCCGACGGAAATGACCAATTGGGCGGAAAACCAAGTTTTTCCAGCCCCTTTTCGTACACGACGAACCCTCCGAAAATCCGAACCAGCGGCTGTAATCTTGGATGCCACTGGTCGATATCTAATCGGGGGTCAATCAGTTTCCCTGTGTTTCTGCCGTCTCTCGCTGGTCGCCCTGTTGCGGAATAGGTTGTTCCATAATCAGGGAGAGGATTTTCTGTTTCGTTGCAAGGGACGAAACAAAAAAGGAGTGTTCTTTATCAAGCCGGGCGAACTCATCAAGTTTTGCACGGGGGATATTTCGCTTCGTGGTTTCGTCAATGATCTGTTGAGCAAGCCGCACATGCCCCAGCACCAACGATTCAAATGCTGCTTCGGAAAGATTACTGACCCGGTCGCACCCATAGAATTTGAGTGCCTCGACGATGTCTTCTTTCGAGAGGTAACCTTCGCTGACCAGCCGCTTAACGTTTTCGATTTCGGTTTCCCGGTCATACTCCGGCGGCGGAAAGTCTGCCGAGCCATTCCACATCGCATTGGGGAGAGAGACAGCAGACGGCAGACCGCAGATGGCAGCAGACGCAAGCGGATGACGACAATCCATTGGCGGCGCAGCCGCACCTCTGCTGCCGTCTGCCGTCTGCTGTCTGCCGTCTTCAATGCCGTCTGCGGTCTGCGGACTTTCCTTCGCACTTGCAAGCCAAGCCGCAATTTTTCGACCGGTCTCTTCCGTTATCAAAAAGTTGTCTTCGCTGACGAACATGCCCGTCCGGTCTTTGGAAACAGTCGCATGATGATTGATCATGACATCGAACACGACGGTAAATTCGTATTCGATACCGTCACGCATCATCGGGGCAAGCCCCACTTTACGCGGTGCTTGTTTTCCTTTCTCGTTGGTTTCCAAAACGTAGTCAGTCTTGGATCGCATGCACGAAATCAGATGAATCCGTGATTGAAGGAACTTTTGAATCGTCGCGTTGAAGTCTTTTGTCGGTTGCGCCCAATTCGTGAAGTGATTGCCTTTCCCTTGCAAGTCAAGGTTTTCCTTGTCAGCAAGGATTCCCTGCCACAGATGCGTTGCCGAGTCGATGATCACGCAGTCGTAACCCATCTGTTCGGCTTCTTGCACTTTGGCAATGAAGTCCTTGTAACTGAACTTACCACTGGTGTTCGGCTGAATTTCGCAATGGTCAAAATCCGTCAACGTATCGTACAACGTTGCCGACCCGTTCTCCGTGTCAATGAACGCAATGCGTCCCTTTTCACCGACGAGTCCTCTCGCAAGCCGAAGGGCGGAATAAGTTTTTCCGCTTCCCGATGTGCCGGTAATCGCCAGTTTGATGAACGTCTTCCGACGTTCCGCTCGTGTAAATGATCCCATGATAATTGTCCTTTCTGCCCTTCTGGGCGGTCAATGTTTGAAAATAGAGGAGACGTGAACACCACTCCCCCCGCACCTTATTCCTTGTTTTGTGTTTCCTCTCTCGCAATCAGTCTCATCTTCTCCGCGATCTCAACCGTCATCATCACGTCGTTGTTGAGGTACTCCAACGATTCCCGCCGCTCTTCGGGAGTGCCGAAAAACTTTTTATGAAAGTCCGCTCCATCGCCGTTCTTGCGCCGTGTACCGAAAAACGCCGCCAACTGATCGAGTTTCACAAACCCTTCGGTACGATTGCCGAATTGCCATTCCCGCATCGTGTCGATCAATGTGTGCGGTCGATACTGCGACAGAACGTTTGTAATCGTCTTCGGCGGACGGATGCCGTACTTCAATCCGCGTCGGAGCAGGAACGGCAAATCGAAACCGATGATGTTATGCCCGACCAGCGAGCCGCCGTCCGATAACATGGCATCCGCCAAACTCAAAAAGTGTTCGATCACTTCCTTTTCAGATACGGACTCTTTCCCTTCGAGAATGTACGCCGCATAACTGTCGGGCGTATCAGGATTCCAGTAGCCGACAGCAAGCACACGTCCGGTGAGCGGTGATAGGGCGGCTCGATCCCGGAATGTTTGCCAAGACTCCGTTCGTGCGGTTTCGATATTTTCGGCAACGGCGGCTTTGTCCATCGTGAACTTCAGCCGTGCCGCTTCAATTTTTGCCTCGATTTTGGCAGGGTCTTTCATGTTGCCGAGTTTCACTTCGCCCGGATCAAAGTCCGCCGTGAGCAGGCGGTAATTCTTCACCGCCGACTCGTCGAAGGTGAAGAGATTCTCCAGAACGCTATCCGGTTCAGGAGCGGTCTCGATGTCAAATACAAGGTATATCTAGTGGGTATCCTTGCTGGACTACACAAAATAGCCGGTCGCTTGACGGACGGCAAACATGGAATAGAATTACCACAATGCAAGTCGGGGTTGTGCGATCCCGCCTCTATGAGTTGGAGTATCAACTCTTAATTTTTACAGTTCGGTTCTGGCAATCGAGTGAAAATTAAGGGCTGATACTCTTTTCTTTTTGCTCTATTGTCATGGATGGACAATTTTCCCGCCAATGATTTGGAATTCGTTTATGGAAAAACATTTACAACCTAATCCAAGAGGGCATCCATAGGATTCTGCGAATCCTACAAGAGTCCGAGAAATGAAAAAAGGGCGGGTGTGCTGCGCGCTGTCAAACATGCTCACACCCGACCCACCCCAACCGGTTGCCCGATTTAGAGCGTCCTGTCGGACATTCTGGATTCTACGCACTTATCGCGGGAGCGTCAAGGGCAAAACCGGCGAAATCCCTGCGAAATTGGTGCGATCTTTCCACGTCATGAAAAGACCGCCGCTGCCCATGTCGAAAATTTGCAACTGCAACTGCGCAAGTGTATGCTGCGAATCGTGATTATAGATCAACGTTCGAAGAAAATTATTGTTCTCCGCTATTTGTCCTTTTCTATAACACTACGCCTGATGTAACGAAATCCACTCCCATGACCGCTTTTTCACTTACACAACCGGAAATTATCGACCGTTTGCGGGTTCATTCCGCCATCGGGAATCGGATTGCCGACGAAAAAGCACGGTTACGAACAGAGGAACAGAGAATTGCCGATGCAATGGCAAAACTGCGGGCGGAAGCACAGCGAATCGCAGAAAAACAAGCAGAAGTCTCCATAGAGGAAGCGGCATATTTTGCAAAGGAAATCAAACTGCGGACTTGGCTGCATGAATTGAATGAAAATGGTGCAATCACTCCCGTAGCACTTGATTTTGATACTGATGGCAAGACGATTCGCTGGGGAAACGGATGCAGTGTGAGACTCGGTAGAACACCGTACAAATTCGTCAAAGCCTTGTATTTTGCGGACGATCAACAGATGACAATGACTGATGTTGAAGAGAAAGTATGGGGGGAGGGAGCAGACGGCACAATCCAGACGACTGCCACCAATCTTCGTAAAACCCTCGCCGAAAACAATTTTCCCTATACCGTTATCAACATATCAAACAAACAGTGGAAAGAGACCGAATCCTCTGAAACGAACGGCAGTTGCCAAGCACCGGTTCGTTCCGCTATTGCAGGTTTTGCATTGGTGCTGACGTAATTTTTAATTTTTTAAGAGTTCCCCAAACGCTCCCTGCTACAATCCACCCCCATTTCCAAAACAGTACCATTTTTGGCGACAATTTAACAACGAGGACAAACACATGACGAACATTCAAAGGATTTTGACTGCCCGGTTTGGAAGCCTTGCAATCGACGTAGTAAAAGCCGGACACACAGAGCCGGGGATCACCCGAAAGCAACTCGGAGAAATGCTGGGGTACAGCGACCCTGCAAAAGCCATCGACAATATCCACCAGCGGAATCGAGAGCGGTTAAACCCACTTTCAGTTACCCTCAAAATGAGGGCAACTGACGGAAAGGATTACGAAACAAAGGTTTATGGCTTCAAGGGTGTACTTGAGGTCTGCCGGTACTCGAACCAGCCAAAAGCCAACGCCGTCATCGACATGGCAATTCGGGAACGAGTGATTACCCTGCCTATTCCGAAGACGGATTGTTTGCCGTATCTGGACGAACCGCTTGCTCCTGAAGTAGGCGGCAGGATTTATATCGACGACTACAACGGGAATGAGGCGGCGGTAGAAATGGCGACTGCCCCTGCGACGGAATGGAGGGAACGGACATGATAACAATTCCCAGCAATACAAATACCGGCATCCGCATTCTGGCAAGGACATCGAAGGCTGCCCCCAAACACAAACGAACAGAAGAGATTTCCCCAATCGGGGTATCCATTCCACAAGCAGCAAAAATGCTTGGCGTGAGCAAGGACACGTTTTTGGTTCTTGTCAAAACAGGAAAAGTCCGAACCGTCAAGATTAACAAGCGGGTCATTGTGTCCCTTCAATCGCTCTATGAGTTCGTGGACGGCACAAAAGAATCCCACGATTCGGTTGAAAATAGCGGCGATTTGTAGGATAGAACAGAAAAAACAGCAACGCTTTCGCCCCCCAGCCCCGCTTGCTATCCGCCGACAATAGGGTACTATCGTCAGTGTAAATTGCGTGGGTTGCCGAAGGAAAGGAGAAGACATAAATGGCAACACTCACAGTTGACCGGCGATCCGGTGTGATTGTCGGATATAATATCCAATGGTGCGAGAATCGCCGCCGTTACACCATCTATTTGAGCAGTCGGACGTATCGTCGCAAGACCGTCGAAGGCTTCAAAGACTTGGTGGAAACGCTGGTTTACTATCGGAAAAACGGGACGATTGTCCCCGACAGAGCCGTAGCAAACCGGCTGGCTGATATTCCCGCCGAACTGCAAGCGAAACTGGCAAATGCCGGTTTGATTTGCGTAACCAAGTCGAAAACGTGCCAAGAACTTTGGGACACTTGTTTGAAGCACAAGACGGCAGACATAAAGGAAAGTTCGATGAAGGCGTACCTTCACTGTCAGGAACATTTTTTCAAGCAGTTTTCTCCAACGGAACTGATTGAAAAAATCACAGCAGATAGGTTACTGGAATGGAAAACTTCCATGCTGGCTGCCGGGTGTGCAACGAACAGCGTCGCCAAATACGTGCAGACGACCAAGATGGTTTTTGATTGGGCGGTTGACCAAGATTGGTTGACCAAAAGTCCCGGCAAGAATATCCCGAATGGTAAGATGGTCAATCGAGCCAAAGACCGAATGATCAGCATGGAAGAGTACGCGAAACTTTTGGATGCCTGTCCCAATCAGGAATGGCGGACAATCATTGCGTTGGCAAGGATTGGCGGTTTGCGGTGTCCTTCGGAACTGCGACAGTTTCGCTGGTCGGACGTTCACTGGGCGGAAAGCCGATTTTTGGTTCGTTCGCCGAAAACAGAACGGCATGTAAGACACCGGGAGCGGGTGGTTCCGTTGTTTGCTGAACTGCGGACAGAATTGGAGAGGCACTACTCGCTGGACGAAGCGAAGGAGAACGAATTTGTACTCCAACGTTTTCAGAGGACGAGTTGGCAGTTGAAACACCGTTTTGACAAGATCGCAGTCAAGGCTGGTTTGGGGGTGATACTGAAGCCATTCATCAACATGCGTAAGACTCGGAGCAACGAGGTTGTGCGGGACTTTGGCGAGGTGAAGGAAAGCCTTTGGATAGGACATTCGACACAGGTGATGCGGGATCATTATTTCCGGTTATCGGACGATGATTTTTTGGAGGCGGCGGGCAAATTGGACGACCCAAATCCCCATGCACACCCCCATGCATTTTCGATAGCAGATGATGGTCGAAGGTAGTCGAGGATGGTAGGTTTCCGTTTTGGTTAATTGCCTTCATGTACCGTGTTTTCTGCCATGTAACGGCTTTTTAAGCGTGAAGTGGCATGAGAGTAGAAATGGCAGTCATTACTCTTTGACACAGTTTATCAAGTCTGTACATCGCTTCCAAATTTCATATTGCATTCATAAGTCAATACCTTATAACGGCTTACGAACATTCAATAAAAAATCAGTTTGACACAGTACAGTCCGTCGATACGTTTATTTTATGGGGTAGGATGCCGACTGCCGGGCGGCAACGTGCGACACACATTCTCTGCTTCAATCTGTGATTGCGTTACTGTTCTTGCGTACGCACAGATTTGTTGTGAATTCAACGTTCTCTATCATTTTTTGCAATAACGTTCCACCAATCGTGAAGCCGAGGCTTCCAACCTAAAAGGGAGCAAATATATCGATTGGCAAGGCGACGGATTTCTTCCAATGTTTGCCGACTCATCGGCAGTTGTTTCCACTGTTCCGATCGGTCCAACGGACTCATCAGAGCTTCCCAGGTGTCTAATGTTTCTGAAAACACGGCAACGGTTTGACGATGGTTGGGAGTTCCTGTGCGGCAAGCGGAACAAATCACTCCGCCGTCCAGCGTTGAAAACAGGATATGTTTCTCCGGTTTTCTTGGAATGATAACACCGCATTCTGTACAAGCATTCAGGGACGGAAAATGTCCCAAAAGATGCAAAAGCCTGCCTTCATATCGGGTAAGCGTCCGCATAACCAATGCACCGCCTTCGAGTTGGTGTAGCACTTTCACTGTCAAGTCATAGAGAGCGGGCATCGGTTCGCCGGGTTCGGTAAAGGAATTGACAAGTTCTGCGACATAACAGCTGCCGAGCGTGCCGGAAAGGTTCGAAGAGCGGACGCGAAACCGCCGAATCAGTTTGGACTCGGTCAAAAGGTCGAGCACATCGCTTCGTTTTTGAATGAAGGCAACGGAGTTTTGGGCAAGAATGTCGAGGGAAGATTCAAAAGGTCCCTTGAGACGTCGTCCTCCTTTGGCGAGGGCTTCGATTTTACCGAACTGCCGAGTGTAGAGCGTAACGACGAGACTCGATTCGCTAAAATCGACGGTTCGCAAAACCAACGCATCGGCAGAGGGCATAACAATCCGGCAGACGGAATAGACAAGCCGGTATTGTACCAAAACGCGACAGAGACGCAATCGTAAAAACGTTATTCTGTCGTCCAGTGGGTGTGTAAAAAATTTGTGGGTATTTCCAGCATTGCGCAAGCGGGCGGGCAAGGGAGAAAGCGAGCGGGGGCTAATGCCCCCCGCTCGCTTGCGCAAAGTTGAAGATACCCACAAATTTTTTACCCCCCCCCCCCGCCTTTACAACGATACGATTGCGTGGTACAATGCCCCGAGGGAGGTGGTGTCATGGCTATTCCATTAGTTTGCCCCAATGGGCATCGTTTGACGGCTAAAGAATCCAATGCGGGAAAGACCGGGAAATGTCCGGTTTGTCAAGCACCCGTAACCGTTCCGATCCCCAATCGAGCCGTTACAGCCGATAGCGCGGTCGTCGTGGCGGTTCTTGGAGAGCTTAACGCCCAATCGGCTGCGCAAAGAGTCGGTAAAACCGTCCTGGCACCCAAACGGCAACCTGCCGCCGCCGTCAAAGGTTCCAGTGTGTTAGCACGAACGAAAGTTTGTCCCAACTGCGAACGGGACATCGACATGGGCTATCACATCTGTCCTCATTGCCACGCCTATCTTACCGGATTGAACGAATTTTAGGATTTGCCGGAAATTCAATACCCCCATTTCGTCGAGCAGACATCCGCGCACGTTGCGTACTAGTGGGAGGTTTTGGAGCGTTCCGTCTAGATTCCCGCCTGCGCAGGCGAATCGGATGACGAGCATTTGTTCCGCTCTTTACTCAGACCAGTGGAAAATGTGCTGGTAAAACTCCTACCAAATTTTGACACACCCATGAGTGGGCGCTTGTTGCAATTCTCGACCCAATCGTGTACACTCTTGGTGTTTCCACGCATCCACCTCGTTTTAGAACACCATGAAAGACTTTTTCTTCCGCATCTTCGGTAATAATTCCAATTCCCCATCTAAAACTAATAATAAACGGAAGCACCGCCGCACTTGCCGAATCGAGGAACTCGAAAATCGGGAAATGCTCTCGGTTTCACCGTGGTCACTTCCTCCTCTGGAAGCAGGCAGAGACACCGTAGATGAAACGCCATACATGGTCTCCGCAGACTGGTTTGGATATCTACAGGCACCCACCAACCAAAACCAACCGGCGGCATCCGCTCTATCAGCAAACGGACAAGAATCCGGTCTTGTCCCTGACCAGTACGTCGTGCAGTTAAATCGCACGACCCTAGACTCCGTCGGCTCGCTCAGCAACGCTTCTGACCACCTCGCATCCTACGGCATCACGGTCGTTGCTGGACTCGGTGCGGAAGGCTTGCTCCTCGTCAACACGGCGGGAATCGCCCAATATCAACTCCAAACGACGTTCTCGACACTGGATTACTTCGATTTTTGGGAACAGGACGGCTACGTGCAAGTTGCCGGTGTGGCGGATACCGTCAATAGTTCCAATGTGGGTGCCAGCAGTGTCAACTGGGGGCTCAGCAACATTAACGTCGCCGGTGCCTGGGGAACAACCAATGGAAGCGGTACGGTCGTTGCCGTTTTTGATACAGGAACCGACATCTATCATCCCGACTTGGTCAACAGTCTTTGGGTCAAACCGGACGACATACCGGACAGCGTAAGCGGTACCTACGGCAGGAATTTTACAACTTCCGGTACGGCTACGAATGTACAGGATGTTCAGGGACATGGAACACACGTTGCGGGAACCATTGCGTCCACCAACAGCAATATCGGCATCGCTACCGGTGCGGAAATTCTGACCGTAAAGGTGCTCGGCGATAGCGGCAGCGGTCAGTGGTCATGGCTTACCGCGGGACTGAACTACGTTACGATGCTCGCCACCCAGTACGGTGTCAATGTCGTGGCTGCCAATATGAGTCTGGGCGGGTCGAGCACAGGGTCCGAACATACCGCCCTGTCGAATGCGCTCACCGCCGCCGGAAACGCAGGAATTATCGTCGTTGCTGCGGCGGGAAATGATGGTACTAACAATAATACAAATCCCCAATGGCCTGCAAATTTCAGTACGACTCATTCCAACGTCATCTCGGTTGCTTCCATTGACAGTAACAATCAGCGTTCCTCGTTCAGCAATTATGGATCAACAACCGTCGATCTTGCCGCACCGGGAGGCAGTATCTATAGTACCGTTCCCACCAGTCAGGGCAGTTATGCATGGTACAGCGGCACCAGTATGGCAGCGCCCCATGTGTCGGGTGCCATTGCGCTGATGGCATCAGCCTATCCGCACTTGTCTCCGGACCAACTGAAGACAATGCTGTTGGACAATGTTACTCCCGTCGCAGCACTCAACGGTCTGGTCGCTTCCGGCGGAAAACTGGATGTCGGGTTTATCGGTTCAACCACGCCGCCGCCGGGAGAAGGAGACCCAACGACACCGGCACTCCGTACCGTAGTTACAACACTGAACGATGTCGTCAACGCCAATGACGGATTGATATCCCTCCGGGAAGCCATCGCCTACGCCGGTGTCAACGGAGCGGGAACGACCATTACCTTCGCATCGAACTTGCAAGGACAAACCATTACCTTAAACGGTAACGAACTGCTTATCAACAAGAACCTCACCATTGACGGCACGGGTAGCGGTGTTACCATTAACGCCAACAACCAATCGCGGGTCTTCTGGATCGGCACCGGCGCCACAGTCGCACTGGTAGGGCTGACGATCACGGGAGGATATTCCGATTACGGCGGCGGGATTCTCAATAGCGGCACACTAACCGTAACAAATTGCGTCATTGCAGGAAACTCGGCTTCCTATTATGGTGGCGGGATTTACAACGCCTACCAAGGCATGCTGATCGTCAGAAACAGTACCGTCACCAACAACTCAAGTGGTGATTGGGGTTCCGGGCTTGACAGCTCTGGCACGATGTATCTCTGTAATACGATTGTCGCCGGAAATTCCGGCGGGAGTCGACAAGTGTATAATGCTAATTCCGCTAGTTACAACAATATTATCGGAGACACCGCTTCAGGTTTCACCAACGGTGTGAACGGCAACATCGTCGGTCTGACGGCGACTCAACTGGAGCAACTGTTCGTTAACTTTGCGCAACGAGACTATCGGCTTGCCGCCGGTTCGCTCGCCATTGATAAAGGACTCAACTCGCTCATTACAGGATTTTCGACCGACATTACAGGCAACACGAGAATCGTGAACGGCACCGTTGACATCGGTGCGTACGAGTATCAAATCGCCGGTTCAGTGCCCAATGTGCCGGCGAATCTCAACTGGAACAACAGAACGGACACCACCTTAACACTGACGTGGAATACTGTAACAAACGCAACTGGTTATCAAATCCAGTATCGTGCGGCAGGGGCAACGACTTGGACAACCGTAACGGTTTCCGGGCAATCGACCGCCACGAGAACGATTGAAAACCTCTCGGCAAACACCGCTTACGAATTCCAAATCCGCGCCGCGAATGCCAGTGGTAACAGCAACTGGTCGGCAACGCTTTCACCGAATCCTCGGACACTTTTTGTAACACCGACGGGACTCAGCGTTACCGGTACGACGGCGACTTCCGTATCACTGGCATGGAACTCCGTGAGCGGTGTCACCGGTTATGAAATCCAACGCCGTGTCGGTACGACCGGAACGTGGACGACCGTTACAACGGTTACAGGAACTTCGTACCAAAATACTGGACTGACTTCTGGAACGACGTATCAATATCAGATACGTGCGGTGCATTCCACGAATCAGAATCATTCTGCGTACACGTCGCCCGTAACGGCGGTTCCATCGCTTGACCCCGGCGACACGATTGCCACGGCGATGGCGGCGACCTACACCGGCTCCGGCTCGAATGGCGCGAACACGGTATTCACGACTACGCAGCAAATCGGCGACGGTCCCTACGGAAACAAGGATGTCGATATGTACCGATTTGAAGTCTCCGCCGCAGACGTTGGAAAAGTCTTTACCTTCGGCACCGCTCTACCGTCAGGCGGGGTTTCTATGGACACGTATATCCGGCTCTTCAATGCAAGTGGTACGCAGCTTACCTATAACGACGACGGCGGTGACGGTTATTATTCCTACCTGTCATGGACATTTACTACCGCTGGAACATATTACCTGGGCGTTTCCGGCTGGTCAAATACCTCTTACGATCCCAACGTTGCCGGTTCCGGTCCTGGCGGCGGGACAGGAGACTACACGTTGACCATGACGCGCCCGGAGACTTCGGTTGGTTCTACTGTTGTAACAACGCTTGCCGACAGTGGCACGGGATCGTTGCGTGCAGCAATAGCGTCTGCCGGAACCGGCGGCTTGGGAACGACGATTACCTTTGCCTCCTCGTTGTATGGTCAAACCATAACATTGGGAGGCAGCGAACTTTACATTGACAAGAACATCACCATCGACGGCACCGGCGCAAACATTACCATTGACGCTAATCAACAGTCGAGAGTGTTTAACGTCGGCTTCGGGACGACTGTTGCCATGATGGGGCTGACGATCACAGGAGGCTTTAATGATGCAGGTGGTGGAATTTACAACTCAGGTACTCTGACAATTGCAGGATGTACAATCACGGATAATAAGACTGGCCTACACGGTAACGGTGGCGGGATTTACAACGGGAATAACGGCGTGTTGGTTGTTACTGATTGCTTACTCTCAGAAAACATCGCCGGGTTCGGTGGTGGGATTAGCAGTAATGGTATGTTGACGGTGTTAAACAGTACTATTACTAACAACAAGTATAGTAGTAACTATGCTGGTGGGGTTGCAAATTGGAATCAAGGTGTCGCGAGTCTAACAAACTGCATAATATCGGATAATGAGCACATGTGGGACAACTACGGTATCGGCGGTGCGGGGATTACAAACTACGGCATAATGACAGTGACCGACTGTATAGTCACAGGAAATGGAAATACAGGTGGGAGCAGCGCAATTTATAATGGTGCCAACCAAGGAGCACTAAACGAAGGATTGTTGACCATATCTAACAGTGTAATATCAGGAAATAAAGTTTCAGGAATTCAAGACGGTTACTACACTACTACAGCCGTAACAAACTGTACGATTGCCGGAAATACGGGTTACGGGATTTACAAGTTGGGATGGTGGCACGAGTCGGAAGCATCTACACTCACACTCAACAACTCGATAGTCGCCGGAAACTCATATGACGATACTTACACTGGCGGTCTCCTATCCGGCGGCAACAATCTCATCGGCAGCGGAGAGAACTCAGGATTTACCAACGGCGTGAACGGTAACATCGTCGGCACGTCGTCGAATCCGATTGATCCGAAGTTCGTTAGTCCCACGAACTTTGACCTTGCCGCCGATTCCCTTGCCATCAATGCGGGAAACAATGCTTTGATACCGGACGGCATTACGACCGACATCCTCGGCAGAGCGAGAATATCGGGCAGCACCGTTGATATGGGAGCATACGAATATCAGCAGAACACCAGCGCGGCACCGGTTTTCTACGGCTACACCAGAACGGACAATTCCTTGACGCTGTGGTATAGTTCTGTATCCGGTGCGAACAACTATCAATTCCAGTACCGTGCAGTGGGATCCTCCACTTGGACAACTGTTCCGTGGTCGGGAACGACATCATCGGGATATGTATTACAAACGCTTTCCAGTCTCTCTTCCAACACTCAGTATGAATTTCAAGCCCGTGCCTCTACCAATAATGGTACAACATGGTCGGCTTGGTCATCGACATCGAACGCCTGGACGCTCCTTGCAACGCCGACGGGGTTTCAAAGCACCAACAGGACGGATACTTCCGTATCACTGGCTTGGAATGCCGTGAGCGGTGCGAACGGTTACCAAGTCCAATACCGCGTGACCGGAACCACGACGTGGACGACCGCTTCGTTTACGGGAACATCGGGAACCATTAGCGGTCTTACAGCCAACACGGCGTATGAATTCCAAGTTCGTGCGACGCATTCCACCAACCAAAACCATTCGGCGTACTCATCGACACATTCCAACAGGACGCTCCTTGCAACGCCGAGTCTCAGTCTTACCGACAGAACGGCGACTTCTGCGGAACTGTCGTGGAATGCCGTGAGTGGTGCAACCGGTTACGAATTCCAATACCGGGTAGCTGGCACCACGAGTTGGACCACCGTTTCGCTTGCGGAAACTTCGCCAACCTTGACCGGACTCACCGCCAACACGGTCTATGAGTTCCGGGTTCGTGCGATGAGTTCTTCCGATCAAAATCATTCTGACTATTCGCCGATACTTTCTGCTAGAACACTCCTTGCAACGCCGATGAACCTCGAAAACATCAGCAGAACGGATACTTCCTTGTCGCTGACATGGACAGCCGTGAGCGGTGCGACGGGGTATGAAGTCCTACACCGGATGACAGGAACCACGACATGGACGCCCACTTCATTTACAGAAAACTCGGCAATCCTGACCGGGCTCATAGCTGATACACCCTATGAAATCAGCGTCCGTGCCGTCAGCTCCAACAATCAAAACCATTCGGCATATTCGTCCGCGTTGATCGTAAGCACTAACCCTGCAACAACTGACCCGACTCACCATGTTTTTACCACGACCAATGTTATTGATGCCGCTCCCAGAAGCTCCTTTACTCTGGACATCAAACATCAACTGCTGAATTATGGAACTCACTACGGTACCGGACTCGGACTCCTGATAGAATATGATACGGACTATTTGACTTACACAGGTACTCAATCGTATCTCACGACAGGATTAGTCGGTGTGCCCAGTGAAACTCAAATAGGAAGCATTGTTGTCGGCTGGAACGACATGTCTGGAAATTGGCCCGGAACCGATGCGGCGGTCGATTTAATCCAGCCCGAGTTTGTCGTCAAGGAAAACGCACCACTCGGAGTCACCGCATCAATTCGGATTTCTGTTACCCATACGACGGAGGGGTTCGAGTTTGTAGCACCATCAGATATAACGGTCAATGTTGTCAACACGGCAACGCTTGACATCGACGGCAACGGAACCGTGGGTACCGTTGACGCAAACTTGTTGCTGCGCTATCTGTTCGGTTATCGCGGCGAAGACCTGACAAGATATCTGACAAACACGTCTCCCGATGCCGTCGTTGAGTACATCGAAACGAACTATGTAGTGTTCGATATTGACGGAAACGGAAACGTTAACAGTGCTGATGCAAACTTGTTGTTGCGTTATCTATTCGGCTATCGGGGTGCCGATTTGACACACATTCTTACGAGCCGTCCCGCCGATGAAGTCGTTGCGTATATCGAAAGTGTCTTGCCGCCGCCGTCAGTTGCCTCATTCGGCTCATCTGTACCGAACGCGTCGGCTGCCGCCGTTGCACCGACGCAACGGATTACAGCGAATACAGATGTCCTAACCGCCAATCCGAGCGAAAATATCAATTTGCATATTTTCCACGAAATTCTCGACGCCGACCCAGAATTTTTTGCAACTGGTATCGGTTTGGTCGTTCATTACGATCCGGTATACGTAGAGTATCTGCCGGCGCGATCCACCTTTTATTCTAATGACGTCGCCGGAGTGCTAAGCCATAATCCGGTGAACAATACCATTACGATAGGCTGGAACAATATGATGGGCTCATGGCCGGAAACCGCCGACTTGCTCGAATTGCTCAAATTGGATTTCACCGTTAAAGAAGGTGCGCCTGCCGGAAATGCCGTTTTTACTATTACGGCAAATAACCAAACTACGGGGTTCGAATTGAGTGTTCCTCAAGACATTAGTGTTGCGATTGCAGGCGAAATAAATCCGCTTCCGACGCCGACGCTTGAAACTGTAACGGTAACCGGCAGCAATACCATTTACGTCAGTTGGTCAACCGTTGACAACGCAGACGGTTACGTAGTGCAGTATTCGATTGACAATTTCAATGACGACATTCAGCCAGCGCCGCTTGATTCGCCCTCGTCCACTTCGACAACTATTAGCGGTCTTGATGCCAACAAACTCTACTATGTCCGTGTTATGGCAACCGGCTCTGGGCAGAACAGCGATTCTGATTGGTCGGCAGAAGAAATTCCGGTGATAACTTTACCCGATGTTCCGACCGGTTTGACGGGCACACCGTCCACAAATAGCGTAGCCTTATCGTGGACAGCCCAACCGGCGGTATCGTACAAAATCGAACGCTCTCTTGACGGCGAAATATGGAACGAATGTGTAGAAGGGATTACTACCAATTCTTACACGGACAATACGGTTGATCCCGACACCGTATATTACTATCGGGTCTTTGCCGTCAACGCGACGGGAACGTCAGCAGAATCCAATGTTTTCGAGACGAAAACGCTGCTGCCACTGCCTACTCCGTCTGCTCCGACTGGCTTGACAGGCAGTGTTTCCGGCAATGTCGTCAGTCTTTCGTGGACACTTGACGACAATGCGGACACCTATACTGTTCAGTATATGACGATGCCCACAAGCAAGACAGTAGAGAGTTTGAGTGAATCCGATTGGGATAGTGCCGTTACTGTTCCCGGCGTCATAGACGATGCTCATGCCCTCACGCTGGATTATTCAACGGAGTATGTCTTCCGAGTGATGTCTGTTAATGCCGCCGGTAGTTCTCCCTATTCGGTCGCAATCACGAGAACGACACAACCCGCTGCTGAACCCAGATTCATCGCAGAAGTGGACGCCGAGACCGCTGTTTCCTACAACAGTGCAACGATTACTTGGGAAGCCGTTGACAATGCGACCGAGTACCGAGTCGGATTTGGACTTGGCGACGATTTCAAAGAGTTAGCGGCGTCGGCAGAAGATGCCGATGAAGACGGCGATTACAAGGGGGTTTGGGTCGAAATGACACCTCCGCCGCCCGGCGAAACCGTATGGACGGCAGAAGTCCGTGGTTTGAAAGAGGAAACGACTTACACATTAGTCGTGCGTGCCTCCGCTCCCGATACTGAACTTGACGATTCGGAGAAGGACGTTCTGTTCACAACAACGGCGTTCTACAACTTTCCACTCAGGCAAGGTACAGATGCCGACCAAAACAAAATCAAATGGAACACAGAAATATCCGCCACCGGCGGTTATCACGCAGATGACTTTACGGTTCAGCAGTGGATAAACGACTCGTGGGTAACGGTTCCGGGTAATGCGGAGGCAGAGCCTCCTACGGAAGACGGCAAGGCGAACTGGTCCTTTATCCTTGCTCCAGCCTCCTATGCCAATTTGCGGGTAGTGGTATTAGGGGAAGACGACACCATACAATCGGCTTCGTCGGAACTGATTGATGTGATTGTTGCATCTCCGCCGGACGCTCCGCCCGTAGTTCTTGAAGCAATCAGCGATACAAACAATACTCTGGCAATTACGGTTACGAACGCTCTGGAGAATACCACACTTCAATTCCGCCAAGCCGGTACGACAGAATGGATAACGTGGATAACCTGGCGAGGCAACAGCACCGCCATTACCAGCTTGAAAGCAGGAAACTACGACATTCAGTTGCTTGACAATAAAGGAGTAGTTATCAGTTCGCAAAACGCTGTAACCGTTGCCGCTTCAGATACTACCGCTCCCAACGCTCTGAAACCCAAAGCGAAAGTCGAAAGAAGTGCAGCGGCTATCGACAGCGTTACAGTATCATGGACAGACCACAAAAACGCCACTGCGCAAAGCAATGCCAGATATGTCGTTACATACAGCATAAAACAGGGGCGCGTCTGGACGGTCGTCGAAACTTTCAGTACGACGGATAACCGAATCACTATCAGCGGTTTGAACCAAAACACGTCTTGTAGAATCAGCGTTACGGCGGTCAACGCCAACGGCGAAGCGGGCGTCAACAGTCGCGGAAAAGTAACAAGTGTCGTTAACGTTACGGCGAAGACGTTGAAGTACACGGCGGTGAAGGTAACGAAGCCGATGAAATCTGTCAATGCGGAGGGTGCGGCGACGGTATCGGCGACGGTTGCGTTACCGAAAACGATACCGTTGGGAGCGGTGTACGAAAGTTACAATCTGTACCTTGTGCAAGGCAGCGGTAGGAGTGCGATTCCTACGCCCATTTCAGATACGGACTTTTCGGTCGTCGGCGGTGTCTTGACGATAGATTGGTCGAAGTTAGGTTTGAGCGATACGGTGAGTCATCGGTTCGTTCTTCGTGCGGTAACGGACGGCGTCGAGTCGGCGGATGCGAAGTTCACGATTCGGTACGCGAGGTTACGGTAGCCGCTTTTACTAGGGCTTTCGTCGGAAAGTTTCATACCCGTTGCCGTCATTACACTGTCCCCTTTTAATAACAATACATTCCGGCTTTTGTAACCATGAACAAAAGCCGGAATGGAGCGCAGCGCCGACGGAGAGAACAGTCAATTTTTTACGGCAGATCAGTAAATCCTTTTTTTACTGGAGAGGAACGAGGCGGTTACGGCATTGAACATGTTGTCTTTTTGTTTGACGGAGTTGTCGACGTGGGACGGGAGTTTTTCGGAATTAGTGGATCGTCGTGCGAGTCCGTGGGACGATCCTGATCGTCGTCATTCTCATGCGGATCGCCGTAACTGTTTGCGGCGGACGATGTTGGAAAAGGAATTACTGCTCCGGCGGATAAAAAGTTCACAGAGCCCGGAGCGGAAGTTCCGGTGCTACCGCACCGGGCTCTGTTTGTTCTTTGCTTATTTTTCCCGCCAACCCTGTAAATGCCGCTTTGGGGGCAATGTCGATACCAAAAAAAATAATCCCAATACTGAAAGGATAATGCTACTGACTCCATGAATTTGGAAAAGGCTGTACGCAAGGGACGCAAAGAAAAAATAACTTCGGCTCCTGTTTGATGTCTATTACTTTCGAGAGTGGTGACCTATTTATAGATTTCTCCAACATTGGCGATTTTCGCATCCGCTATTTTTGCCTATTTTGCAAAATAGAGTCGTTTTTGGCAAAATAGGAAACCCTAAAACAGACAGGAAGCCCAAATGTATAAATAGGTAAACACTCTCTTACTTTCCGGCGAAAGCCCTATACTGCATAGTTTTGAGAATGGAAAACAGGTAGACATGATGCCAAGAGAACATGTTACAATGAACCATAGTAACTTCTACTACTTCTGTAAATGTGTTTTTTATGAAACATCTACAACATTTTCTTTTCCTATCACTTTTTTTGTTCGGCACTCTAACGGCTGCCGAGCCTTTTGGATTTGTCGATGACAAAGACAAAAAACAACTCACCCTTTCGGAAGGAGGAATGCCGGTTTTCACCTATCAGTACGACGTCATCGAACACGAAAACGTTCCTCGAAACAATCCGCGAAGACTCGCCGGATGTTACGTTCATCCGCTCTACGGACTGAACGGCGAAATCCTTACCGATAACGCACCGGCAGATCATTACCACCATCACGGCGTCTTTTGGACCTGGTCGCACGTCGGTATTCATGAACCAAACGGCAAGATAACAGAATACAGTCTCTGGGAAAGCAACACTGACCTGAAACAACACTTTGTCCAATGGCTAGGCGAGAAAACAATCACTGACGAATCGGCGACGTTTGAAGTCGAAAACGGCTGGTTCATCGGTGATCCGAAAGATGGCAAAAAAATCATGAAAGAGCAGGTAAAAATCATTGCTCACCGCGTTCGACCTGATGTAGCCGGTACGCCGGGTGCGCCGGATTTTCCGGCTAGCCGGGCAGTCGATTTTGAATTTCAATGGCAGCCCACCGACAAGCCGATCACGCTTCGTGGAGTCGACGGGAAAAGTTACGGCGGCTTTACGGTACGGTTTCAACCTTTTGTTCCTGAAGGAAAAAAGTTAGCTGAACGGAGCGGAATCAATCGAATTACCGTCCCTAGCGGTATTGCAACGGATGATTTACCGGAAACACCGTTGCCCTGGGCAGATTACACGTCCAGTTTTCCGCGGCGGATTTTTGATGCAGATGTAAAGATACAAGAACAACCGCTGGAAGCGGCGATAGTGATTGTTCTTCCAACGGGACAACCATTGAGTGGAGCGGCGGTGTTTATTCCGAAAGATCATCCTGACTTTCCGCCGACGTGGTTGACGCGGTACTATGGTCCGCTCTGCGTAGGTTGGCCCGGAGTGAAGGGACGGACATTCCAGTCCGGCGAGAAGTTTGAACTGCGTTATCGAATTTGGATACACGACGGTACCGTTACGGTACCGCAGATAGAGAAAGCGTACGAAGAGTATAACTGATAACAATCAGCGTGATATACGGTACGATTGCGGCTTTGTGAACGGCTCTTTTTGCTATACTGCAAAATGCCAATGGTTGGGGCTTATGCGCAAATAACCTACCGAACTTGGGGCTTGTAAAAATTTGGATTAGATTTTTTCTCCGAGCAATTTCTGTGAGAAACGTATTAGGATAACCTCACGAACAAGGGGATAAATCCTTGTCAGGGCAATAAGGGAGATAAACGAGGGGCTTTAGCCTCTTGAAACCATGGCTTTATGGAATCACTATCATCGCCCGATTCTTCTCAACCAGTAAAAAAACGGCACACCAATTTACCCATAAAAATGGAATGTACGTTATCGTTCAATCCGGCAAAGCTGTGGGAATCGTGCAAACCCCAGAAGGATTCCAAACGAAGGAATGGTAGAACTCTTTACGCCGCACAAGTGCGGCGGCTAACACGCTACTCCGCTACTCCGGCGACTATTGCAATTTCCAGAAACCCTGTTATACTCTTCTCAACATTTGAAATCCCGCTCCGGTTACGTACCGAGCGGAGTAAATGAGAGTACGACAACAAAACTTGAGAATCGCTTCGGCGGACGACAATTTTCTACATGATCACCGGGAAACCGGGTAGAAAATGGTCGGAGATTAACATAGTTGCGTGACTCCCTGCGAAGGGAGTGTCGCGTGTTAATCTGCGGAAAAAAATCGAGCATTGTGCAATTGGCCCGCAATGCGCCTCTTTGATCGGAGAGATTGTTCCGTTTCTCAAGTTACGTGCCGCTCCCATTTGAAGGGACGTGCGGTCTTGTGTTGCCGGATTCGGGTTGCTTTCACCGTTACTTTTTATTTTTTGAACCTCCATCATGAAAAACTTTGATTTCTTCCGCATTTTCGGGAATCATTCCCAATCCGCTTCGAATGCCAAACGAAAAAGAAAACACCGGCGAACCTGCCGAATCGAAGAACTCGAAAACAGGGAAATGCTCTCGGTTACGCTGGGAGACACCGACATAGCCGACAATTACTTCCAATATGCCGATCTCAATCCTACGGCAAATATAGCAGATTACAGTTTCGCCCAGGGCATCAACGTCAACGATGTACCAACAACAGTCGCCAACGAGACAGACGCAACCAATACACAGCAGTCGAACTCGGTGAACGTAATATCAGCCAAGCCGGTAAAGCCGAAAGTTAAAGCAAACAGTAAGGCAGCGACGCTCGATTCCATTACGCTGACGTTCAATTCGCCGACGAAAAAGGCGTCTCTCGCCGCCAATGAAAAGTACGGCGTTATCTGCGCCATGGTCGTGGGGAAGGGGAAGAGCAAACAAACCTCGGCAATCGAAGTTACGGAGGGAGAGAACCTTGAATTCATTAAATCAGGCAACGTCATTACCGGCGTCAAGATTATCGGGCTGCAGTCCGGCACTTCGTACAGGATTGCCGTTGTTGCGGAAAACGGCGATCAATCTGCCGTTGCCGCTTCTGTAACGGCAAAGACGCAGAAGTACACCGCCGTCAAGAGTGTTAAAGCGGTCAAATCCGACACCACTTCTTCGTCCGTAACTCTGACGTGGAAGGCGTCAAAAGGGAGTGTCAGCGACGATCTCAATGTCGAAAAGTACAATATCGTAGTGCTGGATGCCAAGGGAAAGACTCTTTCCGAAGAGGCTCTGGCAAATATAAACATCGCCTACGACGGCACGAAAGCAACCATCACAGGCTTGTCAGCAAAGACGAGATACACGATTACGGTGCAAGCCTACAAGGGAGAATCTTTGGAATCGGCAACGCTAAAATCGGCGTTTGCTAAAGTCAAAGTCTTGACAGCAAGGAGCGGAGCAGGAACGCCAATGCTCTCGACAACGTCGCCGGTGCCGACGGATGGTTACTCTGACTATCCGAGTGCGAAAATTGCCGAAAGTGTTCCGGTCAGTGCTGACAATCAGGTTGACGCAAACGCTGGACTGGTGTCATTGAGTGCCGCTGATTCCGAAACGATTGCCGAAATCAACACCAAATATGGTCTGAACCTCTCTTCAAGCAGCAATGTCGTTTCGATTGCCGCCACGGAATCTGCTCTCCGTAGTGCCATCACGAATGCGGCTGCCGGTGATGTGATTGTCGTTCAAGGGGGAAGCACCATTACGCTCACGGGAGGCGAGTTGTCCATTGATACCGATCTTACCGTTGTCAGCCTCGGAACAGAGAATTTAACGATTGATGCAAATGAACAATCGCGGGTGTTCTTTATCGATTCCGGTTCAACCGTTACTCTGGTGGGACTAACGATTACGAATGGTTACGCGGGGGAGATATTTGGAAGTGGTGGTTACGGCGGGGGGATACTAAACTTTGGAACGCTGACTCTGACGCACTGTGTGATTATTGCAAACAAGGCTCTTTGGAGCAGCGGCGGGATTGACAACGACGGAGGAACGTTGATTGTGACGCACAGCCATATCGCAGAAAACACTGCTCAAAATGGAGTTGGCGGCGGAATTGCCAATTGGGGCGGCTCTGTGACCGTTTCAGATAGTATGATTACGGGAAATGAATCATTGGGATGGTCTGACTTTGATGTCATTGGTGGTGGAGGCATTTACAATTACGACGGAGATTTGGCCGTAACGAACAGCACATTTGAGGGAAACTATGCAGACCACGGAGGCGGGATTCTCAACGTCGAAGGTACACTGACTGTTGCCAGCTGTTCGTTTGTGGGAAATGAGGTCGACATGGGAGGCGGTGGAATCCGCAATCAAAACGGCACGTTAAACGTGTCCAACAGCCTGATTGCAGGAAACAAGGCAAGTTGGGGCGGTGCCATTAACACTTATAACAACGGCATAACGACATTGACCAATGTTACCGTGGTTGGCAATATTGCCGTTACAACAACCGATGAAGACGGAGGAGGGTCAGGAGGCGGAATTTTTACTGGTGCAAACGGAACGACGACGGTGCGCAATTCCGTTTTTGCTTATAATACGACTCCTGCGGGTACGGAAAACGTGCATACTACAAGCGGCGGTATATACGGGACAGGAACCACAAACATTTCCTATTCCTTGCTCGACAGCACAGCAATTCCCAGTGGCGGCAGAACCTTCAATGATCAGGGAAACAACCTTTTAGACACCGCTCCCGGTTTTGTTACCTTCACATCATATACAACGTGGACGAAAGACCGGTGGAAGCCATGGAATTTGAATCTTGCTGCCGGTTCGCCTGCCATCGACAAGGGAAACAATGACTACGTGACAGCCGATGCCGCCGATTTAGATGGTAAAACGAGAATCGTAGGCGGGACCGTCGACTTGGGTGCCTATGAGTCCAGTTTTACCACAGGTTTTACCAGCACGGCACAAACGGCGACGACCGTGACGCTTGAATGGGACGAGCTGGCGGACGTGCCCGCTTACACTCTCCGCTATCGGGTATCGGGGGCGACATCGTGGACAACGTGGTCGCCCGCGCCGGGAACGGACGCAACAGGCGCAACGGTATCGGGTTTGCTCGCCAACATTCCGTATGAATTCGAACTGACCACGACGAGTGCTGCCGGTTCGCAATCGGCAACGACAAAAGCAACAACCGTCGATTCCGTGTCGGCGTGGAACAATGTCAATGTAACGATTACGCAAGCCAACATCGACGACTACGCAGCGATTATCGGGCAGTTGACTTCCATCACGAACAGCACGATTAGAGCAAACGGCGTGGAACTGGACTTTTCGAATGTCACGGAGTTAGTCAACACGAGTCTGTACGCCCAGAACGGCGGTGCGATCTTGTTCGGGGAATTGCTCACTGCCGAAATGGGGAACAGTACAATCACATGGCAGGCGACGGGAGCGGACAGCAAAATCGACTTCGCCGCTCTAACGACGCTTGATAATACAGTAACTTCCTCTTGGTACCATTACAT
>Ga0099364_10003667_pt1 | contig 23676 bp, 18 predicted proteins | sample TergutTh196P3_FD_73070 | JGI IMG/M metagenome (GOLD analysis project Ga0099364, IMG submission 73070) | Microcerotermes parvus P3 segment gut microbial communities from Pointe-Noire, Republic of the Congo - Th196 P3 | ecosystem: Host-associated > Arthropoda: Insects > Digestive system > Gut ...
TTGCCCTCTTTCGTAAAGAGGGTGCCGTCCGCAGACGGCGGGTGTTTTTGTCTCCCCGTACACAACATCAGATTTCAAAAACACCCGTCAGCCGCTTACGCGGCTGCCACCCTCTTTAAAAAAGAGGGCTTTGGCGCAAATTTAAACTAACTGCGTAACTCGCGCAAAAAAAAAAACGCAAAAAAACGTCCGGAGAGAGATTCTCCCCGGACGCTTTTATATAAATTTTTTAAAATTTACTTGTGTTTCATAGCGTTCTGAGCGTCGGTGATCATTTTTTTGACCATCTGTCCGCCAACCGAACCGGCCTGACGAGCCGTTAAGTCGCCGTTGTAACCATGAGACAGGTTTACGCCTACTTCGCTTGCAGCTTCCATTTTAAATTTATTGAGAGCGGCTTTAGCTTCAGGTACGAGTGTTCTGTTTGCCATTTTAAAAATCTCCTTCGTTAAAAAATTTTATTCGTCGTTTATTATCCGTTAATAATATAATAAACCCTGACTTTTGAGTTTTATATATACTCTATAAAAAACTCTGTCGTTAGTTTTAGCTTATTATGAGATTTTTATTACTGAAACTTTCTGCCAATTTTGTATAATTTTTATATTATTAATTAACGGTAATCGCGGCCGCGCCGATAAGGGCGGCGTTATACCCCAGAGCGGTACGGGATAATTCTATATTTTCGTTCGCCGCCTTGAACATATATTTATCCAGAGACGATTTTATACCCGGTTCGAGCAAATCGAAACTCTGCGAAACTCCCCCGCCGAAAATTATTTTCTTCGGGTTTAATATATTAATAACGGACGATAACGCCGCGCCTATGTAATAACCCGTCTCGTTTATTATTTGCAGCGCGTTTATATCGCCATTTCTTGCCGCGCGCGCGATTTCCTCGGCCGTTAATTTCTCCCCGTAACTAATCTCGAAGCGTTTGGATATTCCCGGACCCGCGGCGAGAGCTTCGAGACAGTTATATTTCCCGCACCCGCATAAAATATTATTATTATTTTCGCGTACGTTTATATTTATATGCCCGATTTCACCGGCGTTGCCGCCGCAGCCGGAGTATAAACTCCCGTTTGCGAAAATCGCGCCGCCTATGCCGTTGCTTATGGTGACCCAGAAAAAATCGTCCGTATCTTTGCAGCAGCCGAACAGTTTCTCGCCGACCGCGCATGAATTTACGTCGTTTTCTATATAGACTTCCCTGCCGTATAAATCAGATAAAATTTTCGATACCGGAAAATTATTGATTCCCGAGAACGGCGCGTAAACCCAGACGCCGTTTTTAGTATCCGCGAGTCCGGGTATATTTACGCCTATTTTCCCGAAATCATATTTTTCCAGTATAAAAGCGCAGTTGACCTTTATAATCTCCAGAAGCAGATTTGCGTCCGTTTTTTCGGGAAGTTTTTGTTTTTCGCAGAATAAAACGCCGCCGTTTTCCGAATCGACTATGCCGAACGATATCTTCGACCCTCCGATATCTATTGCGAGTACGTTCATATATCAATTTATCCCCTTTGTCCATCATAATTAAACAGTACCACATATGATACCGTTTGTCAAGAAGTTTTTTTTATTTACACGGCAATTTGATTTGTAACAAAATATTCATATTCGATTGTAGGGAATGGATTTATCCATTCCGCAAATTAAAAATAACATCGTTTTATCAATTATTCGGAACGCATAAATGCGTTCCCTACAATATAAAAAATACATTTGTGAACAAATCGTTACAAATCAAATTGCCGTGTTTTATTTACATCAAATCCTGCCGCAGTAACACAAAACGGTAAGAGACAATATCAAATCTTCCGAACTTTCTTCCCTTATCTCTTCGGGGATAATAATCTGTTTTTCAAACGGTTCGAGAATTTCCCCGTCTATATCTTTCATGCTCCTCTGCAAATCGAGAATAACGCTGCCTTCGTCTATATTTATACTGGAAAATATAAACGTGTCCTTCTCTTTAAGCCCGCAGGTTATAATCTGCTCGCTTTTGTCGTATCCGGTTATTTCTCCCGAATTTTCTATATTAAGCAGAATCGATTTTATATTCCCCAAACGCTCGGTTTCTATTTTGCTTTTGTTATAATTATAATCAAAACGTCTCAAATCTCCGAGAACAAGCAGGTCTATGTTATTATTTTGGTTATTTATATAATTTATATTGTCCGGACTCTGGAATTTAAAGATTAAAATATTATTTTCCGTTATATAATCTTTTATATCCGGACTGAAATCAACCCCTCCGTATAAAAATATATTTTTAGAATCGTTTTGTTCCCGCAGTATCGTTTTAATAATCCCGATAATTTTCGGTTTTTGTTCCATGACATATATTACACGCATAAATAAATCCCGTCTTTCCGTAATATTTTATTATTTTATTATTCGCGTTTTATTGAAATTTTATCCCGGATATGATATAATGGATTCGGGCGGTGATTTAATCTATGTATAAAAAATATAAAATACTCATGCTTACGACGTCGATGGAATACGGCGGAGCGGAAACGCATATTTCAGAACTGGCGAAATATCTGAAGGCTAATCAAACGCGCGAAGTCAAAATAGTCTCAAATTCAAACCCGGACGATTTGTTCGTTAAAGAAATTACGGAATCGGGTCTTGGTATCGAGCATTTTTTCGCGCCGTTCCATTCGAGAAATATTTTGAATATCAGAAAATCCAAAAAGATTCTCTCCGGCCTTATAAAATCATATCGGCCCGATATTATCCACGCCCATTCGAGAATACCCGCGTTTATCGCGTCGGGCCTATGCAGAAAATATAAAATCCCCCTCGTCACGACGATTCACGGCACGTATAAAATGTCGCCGCTGTTAAAACTCGCGACGAACTGGGGCGATTATTCCCTCTATGTAAGCGAGGATATAAAATATTACTGGCAGAAATATTATAAATTTAAACCGGGATATATGACGAAAACGGTCAACGGCATAAATATAGATTTGTTTAAACCGGAAGAAACCACCCCGTCAGGCGGACAAGCCGCCTGCCACCCCTCCGCAGAGGGGAATTTTCCTGCAACTTCGGGTTTTTGTTCTCCATTCCCCTCTGTGGAGGGGTGCCGTCCGCAGACGGCGGGGTGGTCTTCTTCAGCTTCAATAAAACAAGAGTTTAATATAAAACCCGAAGAGAAAATAATTTTCACAATCGGCAGACTCGAGAACAGAGGCGGGTTTAATCTCGCGTTTACCGCGCTTAAACTGTGCGGAATCGCAGAAGAGATATATAATCAAGACAAAAACACGAGGATTATTATAACCGGAGGCGGCGATTTATTCGGTGAAATTAAGGCAAAGGCAGATTATATAAACGAAAAATTAGGGTTTGACTATATAATATTAACCGGGAGAAGAGGAGACGCTTATAAATTTTTCAGGGAATGTTCTGTTTTCGTCGGGATTTCGCGTTCGTCTCTTGAAGCCCTCGCGTGCGGAAAACCCGTTATATTAGCCGGAGAAACGGGATATCTCGGGATATTTAACCCGGAAAATGCAGACAAATGCGAGGAGACTAATTTTACCTGCCGCGGTTATACTCACCCGGAGAATCTGGATAATATTTTAATCGATGATATTTTATACTGCCTGTCTGAAGAAAATCATGAAGTTATTAAAAATAATTCAGATTTCGGGGTAAATCTAATCAGAAATAAATACAGCGTAAAAAAAATGGCAGAGGACGTTTATAATATTTATCAAAAGGCCGTTTTGAAATATAAAAACTATGATTTTGTATTAAGCGGTTATTACGGCTACGGAAATATCGGCGACGACGTTCTGTTATTTTCAGTTATTTCTAATATATTAAATAAAAAACCCGATTTGAAAATCTGTCTGCTTACGAAAAATCCGGGAAAACTCCAGAAAAGCTTCGATGAAGCTTTCTGTAATATAGAAGTAAAGCAGCGGTTTAATTTTTTAGGCGTAAAAAGAGCGTTGAAAAAATCAAGGGCTCTCGTGTTCGGCGGCGGTACTCTTCTTCAGGACAGCACGAGCGGACGTTCTTTCGGATATTATGCGTGGCTGCTGCAGACTGCCCAGAAACTCGGGAAAAAAACCATATTATATTCAAACGGCATAGGTCCGGTATCGCGTGAAAAAAACAGAAGAAAAGCCGCGGAAATCGCGAAAAATATCACCCTCGCGACTATAAGGGACGAAGATTCTTATAATTATTTAATTAAACTCGGCATAAATCAAGACAAGATTTATTTAACCGCGGACGAAGCGTTGAACAATTATTTTTCCCCCCGCGAAAAAGATTTCAGGGAGGATATTATTGTAGGGCGCGGCGACCCCGACGCGCCGCAAAATCAAACGCCCGCAGGCGATTATATAGTTATATCGATTCGCAAGTGGAAACATATAGGCTCTGATTTTTTCCGGTTGTTTTCAGAAGCTATTAATTTAATATGCGGCGAGCATAATTTAATCCCGGTCTATATAGTCATGGAATCGAAAAACGACAGATTATTGTCAGAAAGACTCTCGAAGCTTAACTCCGGGGCGTATTTTATAAATAACGACAAAAATAATAATAAAGAGAACATAGAGAAAATCCTAACGGTTATAAAATCCGCAAAGGCCGTAATTTCGATGCGTCTGCACACGCTTATATTCGCCGCGGAGTTCGGCGTTCCTATGCTGGGAATATCGTACGACCCTAAAGTCAAGAGTTTCTTAAACTCTATATTTAAAAATAAAGATTGTAATTACTGCGTCGAATTGAAAGATTTTAATAAAAATCAATTAGCCGGAAAGTTCAGACTTTTGACGTCAAACCGGGAAGAAATAAAAGAACAGATAAATTATGCGGCCGAGGATTTACGCAGAAAAGCCGAATCGAACGCCGAATTGTTTTTGACGGCGATAGAGGAGGGGTGATTTATATAAAACGCATACTCGGGGTTGATTTGGGAGAGAAGAGAACGGGGATTGCGCTAAGCGATTTAACGGGGACTTTGGCGGGAGGTCTCGAACTTATCGAAACCCCGGACGGAGGGTTAAATAAATTAGCGCAAAAAATAACGGATAAGGCAAAAAAATATAATATCGGCGAAATTGTTCTGGGATATCCTGTAAACATGAACGGAACAATCGGGGATAAAGCTAAAAGGGCCGAGGTATTCAGGAGTAAACTCGAATCGCTTAATCCCGATATAAAAGTTATATTGTTCGACGAACGTCTGTCGACGTCGCTTGCGCACGTCTATATGAACAATACGGGCATAAAAGGCAGAAACAGAAAGCAGAAGATAGATATGCTGTCCGCGCAGATTATTTTACAGGATTATATAAATCAAAATAAAAAATAACAAAAGTCAAGAAAGACGGCAAAAAAATTTTGCGTTGTTTCTTGACTTTTATTCTGCGTTTTGATATAATAGAACTGCGGACAGCAGGGCGGTTCGGCTCGTCTCCGAAAGGAGGTGATTGCATGAACAAAAATTTGCTAAAAAACTTAATTAAATTATTAATAGCTTTGCTGTTAATGTATTTATTTAGTATTGATGTAAATTAGTCGCCCCCGCGGCTAATTTTTTGTTTAAATACATAAAAATCGAACGCCTCGGGCCGAACTGCCCGGCTACTGTCCCGTTTATTTGATTATAACACACAAAAATATATTTGTCAAGAGGTAAAACAAAAATGCGGAAGAATAATAATATAAAATATTTCGGGTTAAACGAACTCCGAACAAAATTTCTTGATTTTATTAAATCGAAAGACCACCTGATTCTCGACTCTTTTCCCCTCGTTCCACAAAACGATAAATCTCTCCTGATTATAAATTCCGGCATGGCTCCTATGAAACCCTATTTTTACGGAGAAATACCCCCCCCGTCGAAACGCGCCGCCACCTGCCAGAAATGCGTTCGGGTTATAGATATAGAAGAAGTCGGCAAAACGTCGAGACACTGCACGTTTTTTGAAATGCTCGGCAATTTCTCTTTCGGCGATTATTTCAAAAAAGAAGCCCTGCCCTGGTCATGGGAGTTTTTGACAAAAATTCTCAAAATCCCCGAAGATTTATTATACCCCTCGGTTTATACAGAAGACGACGAAGCCTTTGACATATGGACGAATCAAATGGGTATTCCGGCTGAAAAAATAACGAAACTGGGAAAAAAAGATAATTTCTGGTCGGCAGGTCCGACCGGATTATGCGGACCGTGCTCTGAAATCTATTTCGACAGGGGCGAAGAAAACGGCTGCGGCGATATTGACTGCAAACCCGGGTGCGACTGCGACAGGTTTATCGAAGTATGCAATAACGTTTTTATGCAGTATGATTATGACGGAAATAATAATTATACCCCGCTTAAACAAAAAAATATAGACATGGGTATGGGTCTCGAACGTCTCGCAATGGTCATGCAGCAGGTGAACGCCGTCCAGGAAGTCGACACGTTTAAAAAAATCATAGATAAAATCTGCGAAATTTCAGGCGTTGAGTATAATACAGATGCGAGACCACCCCGTCAGGCGGACGAGCCGCCTGCCACCCCTCCCCAGAGGGGAATTGGAGAAACGCCTGGAGATATGCAAAATTCCCCTGGGGAACAAACGCAGAAGTTAAGAGAAAATTCCCCTCTGTGGAGGGGTGCCGACGGAGTCGGCGGGGTGGTCTCCCTGCGTATCATCGCCGACCATATAAGAAGCTCTGTTTTTATGGTCTGCGACAATATAATCCCGTCGAACGAAGGCAGGGGTTATGTTCTTCGCAGACTTTTGAGACGCGCGGCAAGACACGGCAAACTCTTAAAAATCAACGGCGCGTTCTTGTATAATTTAACGGATACTGTCATAGATATATCAAAACAGGCGTATCCCGAACTTGACAAAAAACGCGAATATATCAAAAAAGTTATAAAATCAGAAGAGGACAGATTTGAATCGACGGTTAATTCAGGCCTCGAAATGCTCGCGAATATAATCAAAAATATACTCCCCCCGCCGTCTGCGGACGGCACCCCCCTCAAAGAGGGAGGCAAAGAAACAAGAATCTTACCCGGGGAAGATATATTCAAACTGTACGACACTTTCGGTTTCCCGTATGATTTGACGCTTGAAATCTGCGAGGAGAATAATATAACGCCCGATAAAGACGGGTTTGATAAATTAATGCAGAAACAAGCCGCGAGAGCGAGAGAAGCCAGAGCGAATATCGACGGCTGGAGTAAAGATAAATTGGCGGGATTAACCGTAGGGCGCGCCGCCCTCGGCGCGCCGCAAAATCAAAACGATGCGCCGCAGAATCAATCACCTGATGCTGCGCCGCAAAATCTGACAGAGACAGAATTTACCGGCTATAATAGTCTCGATACAAAGGCAAAAGTCCTCGCGATTATTATAGAGGACGGCGAAAATATTATCTCTGCCGACGCGGTAAACGAGGGAGAGTTTATATTAATTCTCGACAAAACGCCGTTTTATTCAGAGAGCGGCGGTCAGGTCGGCGACTCCGGAAGAATATATAATAATCCGGACGATTACAGTCCGTTCGTTTCGGAACATACGGCCGAGGTTCTCGACTGCAAAAAAACGCCGGACGGCAAAATAATTCACGTTTGTAAAATTTCCGAATCCGGCGGCGAAATAAAAACCGGAGATGATATTCTCGCCTTCGTCGCTCCGGCTGTGAGAAGCGCAATAATGCGCAACCACACGGCGGCGCATTTACTCCAGGCGGCTCTGCGCCATGTTCTGGGCGGTCACGTCGAACAGTCCGGGTCTTATGTCGATTCCCACAGACTGCGTTTCGACTTTACGCATTTCTCGGCTATGACGGACGAACAAATCGAAGAAGCCGAAAGCTTTGTAAATAATTATATATTACTCGGTCTTGAAGTCGGGACGATTGAAACTGATATAGAGTTTGCGAAAAAAATGGGAGCTCTCGCTTTATTCGGCGAAAAATACGGCGAAAAAGTCCGGGTCGTCAGTATTAGCCCGGGGGGAAGTATCGCGCCGGTTTCTGTTGAATTATGCGGCGGAACTCATGTAAATAACACGAGCAAGCTGGGATTGTTTAAGATAATATCAGAATCTTCGACCGCCGCGGGCATACGCAGAATCGAAGCCGTAACGGGTCTCGGCGTTCTGGATTTAATCAAAAAAGACAAGGCTTTAATTTTAAATACAGCGAAAATCCTAAAGGCGAACAACCCGGCGGATATATCGAAAAGAGCCGAAACTTTAATCGCAGACCTAAAAGAATCGCAGCGTAAAATAGAATTGACGGAAGAAAAAATCGCCCTCGCGAAAACGAAAGATTTGCTGCTGCAAACGAAAAATATAGACGTTATAAATAAAAATTCAGAATCTCTTACTATAAAATATCTCGCGGTCGAATCGGCTGATATAACTCCCGACAGCGCGAAAAAAATCTGCGACGCAGTAAAATCGAGAAATCAAAACGCAGTAACGCTTATCGCCTCCGTTACGGAATTACCCGATTCTCCGGGGAATAAAAAAATAACGCTCACGGCGTCGTGCGGCGAAACCGCCGTAAAATCCGGGGCGAACGCGGGAAATTTGGTCAAGCAAATCGCGCTGCTCACAGGCGGAAACGGCGGCGGCCGCCCCGATTTCGCCGTCGCGGGAATAAAAGACCCCGCGCGTTTAACGGACGCTCTCGCCAAAGGCGAAGAAATCTTGAAAGGCATGCTAAAGGGGGATTAAATCCCCCCCTTTTTTTTACTCCGGCAGTTTCAAATATCTTAAATCAAATTTTATTCCGTCTCTCGATACCAGTATATCCGCTAAATTTTGAACGCCGATTTTTTCCCGTCCGTAATAACATTCTATGATATTCGAATCCTGTTCTATATACCAGTGTTCCGTTATACTGCTCGTCGAATATAAATATTTTTTAAACGCCCTGTCTTTTTCGCCGTTATCTTCGCTCCATACTTCTATCACCAAATCGGGACAACCGGCTATTCTGGTTTCTTTGTCGTTCTCGATATATTTATTGTTCTTAAACAGCATAAAATCAGGCTGAACATATTTTAAATTATTTATTATATGCTCTCTGAAATGTTCAGTATTACCCACGCTTCCCGCGTCTATCAGATTTATCATATCGGGCTCGATTTTTTCGCCGCTGTATACTAAACTGCAGCTGTCGGGTATTACGAATAATTCTTTCGCTTTTACTTTTTCCCATACCTCGCTGAAAAACGCGCCTATCGTCTGCCCGTGACGTTTCGTAGCGCCCATTTCAAAAATATTATCAATATTGCGCATAAAAACTAAATCCCCGAAATTTTATTTCCTGTAATTCTTATCCCTATAACTCCCCGGACGTTTCGCCGAAAAAGATTTCGGAGAGGACGCGTCGTTTTCTCTTCCCCCGTCTTTGCTGTCTTTGGCGATGACTATCCTCCGTTCGTTTTCCTGTCCGACTGAATGGGTTCTTATGCCGCCTATTTCCTGGATTGCCGCGTGTATTATTCTTCTCTCGTATGCGTTCATGGGTTCGAGCGTCACGGGTCTGCCGTATTTGATTACCCTGTCCGCCATCTTTTTCGCGAGCTGTTTAAGCGTCTCCTCTCTTTTCACCCTGTAATTTTCAATATCGAGTAATATCCTCACGGAATCAGAATCCGGACTGTCCAAATCTCCCTCGGAGTCTTTATTAACCGCAAGATAAGTAAGATATTGCAGGGAATCCAGTATCTCCCCGTGATAGCCTATCAGAGTTCCCAGATTCTCCCCGGTTATGTCCATTCTTATTTCGTCTTTCGTCTCTCCCGTAATTTTTACACTCGCGTTTAATTTCATATGTCCTATAATCTTTTCCAGAAACTTTACCGCGGTATCGCTTTTGGACATACTGCAGCTGACTTTGACTGTATACCCGGATTTTCCGCCTATTCCCAGAAAACCTTTTTTCGGCATTTCAAGAATTTCGATTTCAAGCGATAAATCGTCCGGACTCATACCGAGCTGTTTCGCCCCGGTTTCTTTCGCTTCTTCTATTGTTTTCGCAGTAACCGTAACTTCTCTTTTCATTTTATCAAACACCTTTATTTATAATTAAAAGATAATAATTAATAATTTAAATCGCAGAACCCAAAATTTAATTATGCAGGGGCGATTACCAATCGCCCGCGCTGAACATACGCAATAAATTATTTGTAGGAACGACCGCCTCTACTCCTTGCCCTCTTTCTTAAAGAGGGTGCCGTCCGCAGACGGCGGGTGTTTTCGTTCCCCCGTCCCCGTACGCAGCATCAGATTTCACAAACACCCGTCGCGCGGGTTCTTACATAATTCCTCAAACCAAAATAACATCTCCGCGCGCCACCCTCTTTAAAAAAGAGGGCTTTGCAGCAGAATCCAACCCCGCCGGTATTTCCCGGGCGATTATTAATCGCCCCTACTCGCCCTCCGCAGATTCTTCCGAATTTTCTGTCTCTTTTATCGTCTCTTCCGGTTCTGTGATTTCCCCCGTCTCTCCCGCTTCTTCTATGATTTCCGTTTCTATAGCCTCAGCAATCTCAACGGGTTTCTTCTTCTTTTTCTTTTTCTTCTTGACGGACGCTAACCCGTACTGCTGGCGCGCGAGCTGATACTCTTCCTCCGTGATTACCGGCAGGGGTATTATTTTCGCCAGAATTAATCTCTGCGTTATATCTGCTATCGACCTGAACACCCAGTATAACCCCATTGCCGCCTGCCATGTGTAAGCCATCCAGACGATTAGCAACGGCATCGTATATTCCATAATCTTCATGTTTTTGCCAAGATTCTGCGCCGTCGTCTGCGCCGTGATTTTCTTCTGAAGACGCATAGAGATAAAATTAGTCGCAAGATTCAAAAGGGGTATGAACATCAATATGCTCAGAAGCCCCGCGCTCTGCGGCGAACTCGTGAGCATTTCCCCGAAAAACGCATAGTTCACGTTCTCGAAGTTTTCGAGCCCCGCGACTCCCGCCCTCACCGTTTCGAGAGCCCGGGAATCGTTGAACAGTTCGACTATGTCAACCTGCTGTATATTCCTGATTTCGGTAAAATCAGTCAGGCTGTTATTAACCATAAAAACCTTTATATTTTCTATAACCGTATCGGAGAGTCTCGAAACGAAAGTCAAGGGCTCCCTTACTATTCTGAACAGCGCGAAAATAATAGGCAGCTGCACGAGCATAGGAAGACAGCCCGCGACCTGCGAGTAATTTTCAGATTTATGCATAGCCAGAATCTCGGCGTTCATCTTCTGCGCCGTCGCGGTATCCGTACGTCCGGCGTATTTCTCCCTGATTGCCATCTCCTTCGGTCTGATTTTCGCCATTCTGATTTGATTTCTGTGCTGTTTGACAGATAAAGGCAGCATAATAATGTTAACCGCAATCGCGAAAAACAAAATCGCCGCCGCGTAATTGCCGAATATACTATAGAGAAAATGCATGAGCGCGCCCAGCGGACGGTTTAACAGTACGTCAAAAATTTGTCCCATATTTAATTCATCTCTTTTTTCTTTCTAAATATTTTTTCCGGGACCATATCCAGTCCCGGCCTGCAAAACGGATTGCACCGCAAAATCCTGTAAACGGACAGTATAAGCCCGAATAAGAACCCGTGCCTCAAAAACGCCTGCCTCGCATATTCCGAACAGCTCGGGTAAAATCTGCACGACGGCGGCTTAACCGGACTTATGAACTTCTGGTAAAAAACAATTAATTTTACGCACAAATATTTCATAAACAAAATTAAATTAATCTATCAAATTTAATTTCAGCATAGACTTCTCCATACATTTTAAAACGCTCTGCGTTTTATTTCTCCTGTCGAAACACGGAGCTCTCCCGATTATGACTATAAAATACCCGTCCGATATCTTTCTGTTCCTGCAAATCGAATAGAACGCCTCTCTTATGACCCGTTTCGCCCTGTTTCTCTTGACCGCGCCTCCGTTTTTCGCGCTTACCGATACGCCGAGTCTAAACGGAGCGTTCCTGTTATAATTCTTCAGGGCGTAAACCGTAAGAAAATAACCCGAAGAGTATCTTCCGCGTTTAAAGACTTTAGAAAACATATGGCTCTGCTTAATCGAAAATTTCTTCATAATTAACTGATATTAATAAGATAAAACTTTTCTTCCCCTCGCGCGCCTTCTCGCCAGAACTTTTCTCCCGCTTCTGGTCTTCATTCTTTTTCTGAACCCGTGCTCTTTCTGCCTCTGTCTTTTTTTCGGCTGATATGTCCTTACCATTCTGTATAACACCTCTCTAGAAATTAATAGTTAAAAATTAATAATTGCCGCTTAAAATATCGCATACCATAAACATTATATACGGAAATTCATATAATTGTCAAGCGTTTTTTGAATTTTTTTTGAAAAAATCAATAATTACAACATTCTCCTGAAAAAAAAGCTTGACAAAATTGTCGGAATATGCGAAAATATATATGTCGCGCCGCGGCGTTAAGGGCGGCATGGCTTTGCGTTCCGAAAGGAGGGTTGAAGAAAAAACTATTTCTTCGCAAAATCCAACTGAAAGGAGTGAAGCTCATGTATGTTTGCGATTTATTGTTTTTAATAATATATTTTCTGCCGGATTTCATAGAACCGGCGAGATATATAACGATGATAATAAAAAGTAAACGCCGCCCCAAATAGCACAAGGTGTAGCGGCGTTTAATTAAATTTAAACTTCGCAAAGCCTGCCGCCTTTTAAGCGGCCGGCGCGGCTGATTGAGAGAGCGCGCAACCGCTCTTTCTTTCATTTGCATACTAATTATATCACAATTATCTACTAATGTCAAGCGAAATTAAAAATTTAATTATAAAAAGGCTTGACAAAAGTGTCGGAATATGCGAAAATATATATGTCGCGCCGCGGCGTTAAGGGCGGCATGGCTTTGCGTTCCGAAAGGAGGGTTGAAGAAAATATTATTTCTTCGCGAAAATCCAACTGAAAGGAGTGAAGCTCATGTATGTTTGCGATTTATTTTTTCTAATAATATATTTTCTGCCGGATTTCATAGAACCGGCGAGATATATCATCACAAAGATAAAAAGTAAACGCCGCCCCAAATAGCAAGGGGAAGCGGCGTTTATTTAATATAAACTTCGCAAAGCCTACCGCCTTTTAAGCGGCCGGCGCGGCTGATTGAGAGAGCGTTGCAATCGCTCTTTCTTTCATTTGCATACTAATTATACCACGATTATTTATTATTGTCAAGCGAATATAAAAAATTAATTATAATCCGAAACCAAAATAATTATTCGTATTGTTATAGCATATATCGGATATAATTTCCGACAAATATTCTAAATCTCCCGGATATTCCCCGTTCTCCGCGTAAGCGCCGACGACGTCGCATAATATACGCCTGAAATAATCGTGGCGGGTGTAAGACAAAAACGAGCGCGAATCGGTCAGCATACCGATAAAATTCGCGAGAAGCCCACCGTTCGCGAGATTGGTCAGCTGCTCCCTCATACCAAAGTTAGTGTCGTTGAACCACCACGCCGAACCGTGCTGCATTTTACCCGCGCCGCCGGGAATTATATTTAAAGCCGAATCGTTATTCTGGAAACAGCCCATTAAAGCTACGAGAGCGGCGTTGTCCGCCGGATTTATAGAATATAATATAACTTTCGGCAGCCTATTGTTTTTATCGAGCTGATTTAATAATTTTGACAGGGATTCTATGCAGTTGTATCCGCCGATACTGTCCGCTCCCGCGTCTGCTCCCCACAGCTTAAATAATCTTTCGCTGTTGTTTCTGCCTACCCCGAAATGAATCTGCATGACAAGATTCCGTTTGTAATATTCTTCGGCTAAAAATAAGATTAATTCCGTTTTATATATATCGGTTTCGTCCTGACTAAGCATAAAATCTTTATTATTCAGGGCTTTTTTTAACACCCCGTCGAGATTTATATCTGAAGTTTCCCGTTTGAACGGGATATTCTCAAAGCCGTTATCGGCCGTTTTACATCCCAGACTTACAAAATAATCCAGACGTTTTATATAAGCTTCAAAAAGAGAGTTTTTGTCTTTGATTTCTATGCCCGACGCTTCCGAAAGTTTTTCTATATATTCTGAAAAACCCGGTTTTTCTATATGCAGACCTTTATCCGGTCTGAAAGCGGGTAAAACTCTTGTCTCGAACTTTTGATTTCTATTCTCTTCCAGGATTTTTCTATGCTCTGCGAGATTGTCTGCAGGGTCGTCGGTCGTGCAGATTAATTTAACTTTAGAGTCTTTTATAATCTGCCTCGCGCTTATATTCTTTAATTTCTCGTTGCATAAATTCCAGACCTCGTCGAGGGTTCCGGGGTTTAGATTCCCGCAATAATCAAAATAAGTTTTAAGCTCAAAATGAGCCCAGACATATAACGGACTGCCTATGCATTTCGGCAGGGTGTTCGCCCACGCCGAAAACTTCTCGTAATCAGAGGCGTTCCCCGTGATATATTCCTCGCCGTAACCGTTCGACCGAATCGCGCGCCATTTATAATGGTCTCCGCACGTCAGCCATATTTCCGATATATTATTATATTTTTTATCTTCCGCAATATCTTTCGGGTTTATATGGCAGTGATAATCAATCACGGGCATATTTTTCGCCGTTTCAAAATATAATAATCGCGCCGTTTCACTATTTAACATAAAGTCTTCGCCGATAAATTTTTTCATGTTTTTTTACCCCTCCTGCATATCCTGCACAATTTAAGATAAAACGATTTCCCTGTCCTGTTCGGACGAATCGTAGAGAGCCTGCATCATCCGGGTGGTTATAATCGCCGCGTCGATATTCGACGGCAGTTTTTCTTTCGTCTTGACCGTATCTACGAAACTGTCTATTTCTTTCTGGAAGAAATCCCATTTTTCGTAACTGACTTCGACGCTTTCAAGCTTGCCGTCCTTTATTTTATATAAATCGAAATCTCCCCAGTAGTCCAGCCTTATCCCGGATTTCGTGCCGATAAAGTCTATATACGTCTCGCTTACGCCGATATTCTGCGCCCACGCTCCGTTAAGGGTGATTGTCGAGCCGGAAGTCCTTATAAATCCCGTGACGAAATCGTCCACGTCGTAAACGCCGTTATAATCCGGAGGCCCCGCCCACATATCGGTATACTGATACTCCCTCATATTTTTTGCCAGCTTGCAGAAATTTTTGCCGCTGACGGTTTTTACTTCGGGGTCGTTCAGGCAGTACATGACGATATCGAGATAGTGTACGCCCCAGTCGATTAAAACGCCGCCTCCCGCGATTTCCTTCGTGGTGAACGCTCCGCCGAGCCCCGGAATCGAGCGTTCCGCCCTGAAGCTTACGTAAACGTGGTAGATTTCGCCGAGTTCGCCGGAATCTATGATTTCCCTGATTTTTCTCACTTTTGAATTAAATCTGTTTACCACGCCTATCGAAAGCATATTGCCGGTTTTCTTCTGGGCTTCCTGCATTTTTTTCGCCTCTTCGTAAGTTCTGGCGGAGGGTTTTTCGCACAGAACCTGTTTGCCCGCGTTCAGCGCGTCTATCGAGATTTGCGCGTGCGTATTATTCGGCGCGCATATAGATACCGCGTCGACTTTCGGGTCGCCGAGAGCTTCCCTGTAGTCTGTGATTGCCTTTGCGCCGCCTTGGGTATACTCTTTCGCGGCTTTTTGCGCTCTCTCGGGGATAATATCGCAGAAATACAGGATTTCAGCTTTAGCGTTATTTTTGTAGGACGGGATATGCGCGGCGTTTGCGATTGTACCGCAGCCGATAACCGCAATATAGATTTTCTCGTTTTCCAGCATAAAAAATTTTCTCCTGTGTTTTTTATTTTATTTATAAAATTATATTGACTTTTATTTAATTATGTGTTATAATGAAGACAGAAACAGAAAGTAAGCCGCAAAGCGGCTCGCCCTAATTTACAGTAAAATAACCGTACACATTTGGCGTTGTGATGGCGGTTATTTTACATTTATCGAGAACAAATTCATAAGTAAAAATATTATACTTATGCGTATTATCATATAAAATATACGTTTTAACTTGTTACTTTTCATGCTCCCACCTCCTTTCTCTCTGCATAAACTTGCAGAGTATAGGGTGGCGGGCGTAACCGCTCCACATTTTACTTTCTGTTTTTAAATTGCCGCTGATTGCGGCAATTTATATTTTACAGAAATATTATGTCGAAATATAGATTAAATTATAAAAATTTCACGAATACAGCCGTTGACAAAACGTATAGTTTGTGATATAGTATAAATTAATGGCGAAAGACCTTGGATTTTGGGATAAATATGTCTGATATTCGTTGGCTTACGCGGTCGGGGAGTTCTCCTTTTACTGCCGTAATTCAATGAAAGGAGGACATATAAATGGTAAATATTCTCTTTAACGTTTTTATCGGAATTATGGTATGGATTGTATGCGGTTTAATACAAAAAGCTACATATAGTATCATCAGACTGATTAAAAACAAAAAGAAGAACGATGACCGTTCCAAAAACCATCGTTCTTAAGACAGACGAAGAAAGGGATAAAACCCTTTCTTTTTTTTAATTGCGAGACCGATGAACCACCCAAAGACCATCGTTCTTGACCCAGCGAAGAAGGGGATAAAACCTCTTCTTTTTATACATTATAACACATATTTTCACCCGTGTCAACAGCCGTAACAAAAAAAGTTCAAAAAAAATTTTTTATTTTCGCGGAACTTTTTAAAATTATTCAGGTATAATAAACTACAAGCGAATAAACAAACGCAAAAAAAACTTATAAAATTATTTTTTATTTATTTTAAAGGAGGTACATAAATTATTATGTCCAAATCGAAATTATCAAAATTTTTATCGCTCACCCTTTCTATTATGCTCGCGCTTACTCTCGTTCTGTCAGCCATGGTTCCCGTATCGGCCGAAGAACCCGAACCGGACGTCGAAGTCCCGGAAATTTTCGCGCATTTCGAAGACTACGACGAAGAGACCCTGCGGAGACTGAAATTCGGAGAAGCCGGCTTTAACCTCGGAACGTCCGACGGAGAAATGGACGAACTTCTCAAAGAAGCCATAACGAACGTAAAACTCGCGATTGACATCGACGACGAAATTTATACTAATTTTGAATATTATTTTTATCTCGGCGACGGATATTATAATCTCGACAGCTTCTATTTAACGTGGCGTTCGGACGACTGGAACTCCACTATTAACGTCCAGGTTACGACGGACGGCAAAATCCAGTATTTTTACTCCTACTCATGGACCGACGACAGCAACAAAAAACAAATCAGCTTCGCGGAAATAACGAAAGAACAGGCGCTCGTCAACGCCGAAACGTTTTTGAAAAACGTCCTCGAAAATGAATTTGACGAATTTAAACTGGCTAACGTTAGTTTATATTACCCGTCGAGAAGTTACAGTATAAATTACGTCATAAATCACGACGGTTTCGACTATCCCGATTTCAACCTCTCCGTCGAAGTAGACAAAATAACCGGAGAAATCACGAGTTTCTACAGAAACACAAGTCAGCTTTTCGATATAACGAACGCTTTCGAATTTGAGGATTCGACTTCTACTATATCCAGAGAAGAAGCTCTCGCGGCATATCTCGAAAATATAGGGCTCGAACTGGCGTACGCAAGCTATTTCGACTGGCAGACGAGAGAATTGACAATACAGCCGGTTTACAGACTCACGGGAAATAACTGGAGTCAGGTTATAAGCGCGGTAGACGGCGGTTTAGTCACTCTCGATTTCGATATCAGACCCGCGGCGGGCGGCGGCATGGATAACGGCGGGGCTGTTTACGGCGAACCCGAACCCATGACAGAAGCGTCTAACTCAGGCTTAAATTACGACAGAGCCAGAGCGGTCCAGCTCTCCCCGGCTGAAGAAGCGGCAATCGAATCGGTCGGCGATATTATAAACCACGAAGAAGCTTTCAAAAAAGCGGTCGAAGCCCTCGAACTCGATATCGATGCAAACGATTATTCGGTCAACGTTAATTTCCAGACGGATTATATAAACCAGAATCAGCATCTCTGGAGTATAAATTTAAGCAGACAGGAAAGAACTGTCTATGAAAACCATAATTTTAATATCGACGCGAAAACCGGGGATATAATCAGCTATTACGGCTATCACAACGATTATTCGAGATATTACGGTTATATTGACTTTGAAGAAAATGAAGAAGAAGAAATCGAAGAGCCCGAGTATCTCTACACCTATGAAGAAGCTCTCGGAATCGCGACTGCAAAAGTCAAAGAACTTCTCCCCGATTACGCGGATTTTGAAAAAGATTTCGCGAGGATTGACAGAATTAACAATTACGAAATTACCCCGGTAATGCTCAGACGCATGATAATGGCCGGAGAAATCTCGCCCGACGTTTTGATTGAACAAATCGAAGAAATCGCAAACGCAAAACAGCCGTCTTATTATTTCTACTGGGTAAGAACCGCGAACGGTCTGAATTTCGGCGACAACTCTATAGTTTTCATGCTCGACAACGAAACCGGCAAAATAACAAACTACGGCTTAACATGGTATCAGGACGCAAAATTCCCCGCCGTTGATAATATAGTATCTGAAAAAGCGGCTCTCGAAGAGATTGCGGATTTCGGCGGATACAACATATATTATGCGTCTAACGGCAGAACGGAAGACGATTCGAAAGTAAACGTCTCGCTTATTTACAGATTTGACAATACGACTATGGTCGACCCGTTCACGGGCAAGGCAATCGGCTGGGATTTCAAAGAACCCGTGATATACGAGTATTCAATCCCGAATTATCAGGATTTGGAAGACCACTGGGTTGAAGAAACAGTTAAAATTCTTTCTGACAACGGCATATACGTGAGAGAATGGGGCGGCGAGAATTTTAACCCCGACAAAGAAATCACGAGAGGCGAATTTTACTCCTATCTCGAGTTTTACAGAAATTTCTACTGGTATACGGGACTTGAATCAAGCGTATTCGTCAGGTCGGACGCATATATAAACACGATGTACGACCCAATCGAAGACGCGGATAAAATCATAACGAAACAGGAAGCGATTAAAATAGTCTGCGATATGGTAGGTTACGGTAAAATCGCGGAATATCCCGAAATATTCGTTTATCCGTTCGGCGACGAAGACGGCTGCGACGAAGAATACAGAGGCCATATAGCGATATTAAAAGCCCTCGGCATAATCGAAGGCGACGGCAACGGCAATTTCAACGCGAAAAAAGAAATGACAAGAGCGGAATCGGCAGTAATCGTATATAATATAATCATAGCCGCGATAGGGTAAAGAAAATATAAAGCGCGATATAACGGCAAAAAAGGGCGGATATTATTATCCGCCCCAATCTATTAGACTCGGCGTTTTATATAAAATTTAAAAAATAAAAAAAATATTGAATAAACCCCTTGACAATTTTCTTTAAATCTGATATAATGTAGATTGCGTTGATAACGGGAGAGTTCCCGAGCGGCCAAAGGGGGCAGACTGTAAATCTGTTGTCTTCGACTTCGGTGGTCCGAATCCACCCTCTCCCACCAATTCTGTCCGACAGGCAGAAATGAAAGAAAGAGCGGTTACAACGCTCTCTCAATCAGCCGCGCCGGCCGCTTAAAAGGCGGCAGGCTTTGCGAAGATTATTTTATAATAAACGCCGCAAACCTTTAGTATCGGGGGCGGCGTTTACTTTTTATCAGATTTATTATATATTTCGCCGGTTCTATAAAATCCGGCAGATAATATATTACTAAAAATAATATTTCATAAACATACATGAGCTTCACTCCTTTCAGTTGGATTTTTGCGAAGAAATAATATTTTCTTCAACCCTCCTTTCGGAACGCAAAGCCATGCCGCCCTTAACGCTGCGACGCGACATATATATTTTCTCACATTTCGACAGTTTTGTCAAGCGCTTTTTAGTGAATAATTCACATAAATTCTTTTACGAAGCCTATATTATCAAAAATATAATTCGGCGAATACGAGAACAGACCGGGAGTTTCGAGTGAAGAAACCCCCGATAAAACTAAAATCGTGTCGATTTCAGATTCGAGCCCCGCGACGATATCAGTATCCATTCTGTCGCCTATAATCGCCATTTCAGCCGTCCGGCAGTCTAGTATTCTCTTGCCGTTCCTCATCATGAACGGGTTGGGTTTGCCGATATAATACGCGGCTTTCCCGGTCGTCAGTTCAATCGGAGAGACAAGCGCCCTGCAGGCGGGGATTATGCCGTCTTCGGTCGGACCGGTCAAATCTGGATTCGTGCCGATTAGTTTCGCTCCGCCGTTAATTAACTTTACGGCCTTTAATATATTCTGGTAATTATAATTTTTCGTCTCTCCGATAATAACGTAATCGGGATTAACGTCGTTCATCATGATTCCCGCGTCGTAAAGCGCGTTCAGAAGACCCGCCTCGCCGATTACGTAAGCGGTACACCCCGGAGCCTGATTTTTTACGAACGCCGCGGTCGCGAGAGCGCTCGTGTAAAAATGCGACTCGCCGACGTCAAGGCCAAGTCTGGCGAGTTTCTGCTGAAGCTCTCTCGGCGAACGTTCGCTCGAATTAGTCAGAAACAGAAATTTTTTGTCTTCTCTTCGCAGCCAGTTCACAAAATCGACCGCTCCCGGGAGAAGATAATTCCCGTGATATATAACTCCGTCCATATCGCACAGAAAACCTTTTTTATCCCGTATTTTGTCAATATTATATTCGGACATATTTTATTATTACCCCCGGTTTAATTAAATTTAAAATAATTAAAAAATTCCTGTTGACTTTTGTTCTGTTATGGTGTATAATTAAGATTGACGGTTTTGACGGTCAGCTCAAATATTTAGGTTATATTTTGAATTAGTCGCCCTGTTGAGCTGGGGGCGGCTAATTTATATATATTATATCACACTTAAACATAACAGTCAACAAAATAAAAAATAATATTTTCTAAAACCCCGCGAGTTCCGCCGTTTTTTTCAGAGAATCGGCGGAGTGTCTCAGGGCTTTTATTTCTTCGGGAGAAAACGGCGTCTCTATTATCGAGTCTATGCCTTTGTCGTTTACTACGGTCGGCACGCTCAGGCATATATCCCGTATGCCGTATTCCCCGTCGAGGTAACTCGAAACGGTTAAAATAGAATTTTCCCCGCCCGTTATACACTCGATAATTCTCTTGACTGAAAGAGCGATTGCGTAATACGTCGCGCCTTTTCTGTCTATTATCTCGTAAGCGGCGTTTTTTGTTTTCGTCTCGTATTCGCTTCTGCAGATTTTTTTGTCTAAATCCCCGCAGCGTCTGCATATATCGCAGTATTTGTCTATATTTATTCCCGCGATACTCGTTAAACTCCACGCGGCGACCTCTGTGTCCCCGTGTTCGCCTATTATATAAGTGTGAATATCGCGTACGTCTATATTTACCCTCTCCCCGATTAGATATTTTAAACGCGCCGTATCGAGGACAGTTCCAGAGCCGAATACGTTTTTTTTGCTTAACCCCGAGATTTTTATCGAAATATAAGTCAGTATATCGACCGGATTCGTCACTACCAGAATCACGGAGTCAGAACTGCAGTATTTTAGAATCCCGTCGAAAATATCTTTGAAAACATCGATATTGCGCTTTAATAAATCTATTCTCGTCTCTCCCGGTTTCTGATTGACCCCGGCGGTTATAATTATAATAGAAGAATCTTTTATAAGCTCATATCCTCCGGATATAATTTTAACCGGGGAGACAAAACTAATCCCGTGATTCATGTCCATAACGTCGCCCTCGGCTTTATTTTTATTTATATCGACCAGAACGATTTCCGAAGCCAAACCGGACTGCATAAGGGTATAAGCCGTAGTCGAACCGACGAACCCCGCGCCGATTACAGATATTTTACCTTTGAATTTAAACATAATAAATAAAACTCCCGCATTATTAAAATAAATTTTTAATAATATTATACCCTCTAAAAAAAAATTAAGCGCGTTCTATATAAAAAATATTCACATTTATCTGATATAGTGAATTGTATATAAGTTTAGCGTTTGCTAAAATCTGCGGCAAAGCCCTCTTTTTTAAAGAGGGTGGCAGCCGCGTAAGCGGCTGACGGGTGTTTTTGGAATTGATGATGAGTACGGGGAGACGAAAACACCCGCCGTCTGCGGACGGCACCCTCTTTACGAAAGAGGGCAAAGATAGTAAATACGTCAAGGGCATAACTCGTGTTATATTAAAACCAAAATTTTTATTATTCGGGGAATTTACATGAAACCAAAATATTTTTTAGCGCTCGTTTTAATTTTAACGCTTTCTGTATGCGGAACGCTTTTTTCCTGCGCAGACGTCGGAAATCCCGGCGGCGAAGTAAACGAAAGTGAAATTGAAAATATAAATACAAATATAAATATTGATACGGGAGAGGATATTATGAGAGAAGATAAATCGATTGACAGGCGTATAATTATCGAAAACGGCGAATTTAAGGCCGGCGGCAAAAAAATCTGGTTCAACGGAGTTAACACGCCGTGGCATAAATGGAACGATTTCGGCGGCGGTTACGACGATTTCTGGTGGAACGAGCATTTTAAAGCCCTGCGCGAAAACGGAGTAAACAGCGTAAGGGTATGGATTAACTGCAACAACGACAACGGCGCGATAATTATAAATGATGCCGGCATGATAACCGGCGCGTCTCAAAAACACTGGGCTGACTTGGATAAATTTTTCGAAACGGCGGAGAGAAACGGCATATATATCATGGCGACCCTGCTTTCGTTCGACCATTTCAAGAGCGGTTCTGCCCAGAGATGGCGCGATATGCTCGCAAGCGATGAAACGGCAGATTCTTTCGCCGAAAATTACGTTACGCCGTTCGTTAATAGATACAAGAATAATCCGTATCTCTGGAGTATAGATTTGTGCAACGAACCCGACTGGGTTTATGAAAATCCCGAATGTGGCAATATACCCTGGGAACAGATTTCAAATCTTCTCGCCCGCGCGGCCGCCGCGATACATGAGAACAGCGATATCCTCGTAACCGTTGGGTTGAGTTTTCCCAAATATAATTCGGACGGCCCGGGCTCGGCTTACGAAGGCAATAAAATATCGGACGAATTTCTGCAAAGTCTGTATGATAATCCCAACGCTTATCTCGACTTTTGGTCGCCGCACTATTACGACTGGGTAGGGCCGTGGTACGGCGTACCGTTTTACTCTACCCCGTCCGGACAAATGCCCGGAGGGTGGGCTCTCGACGGGTCAAAACCCGCGTTAATCGGCGAGTGCAGGGCGAAAGGCTCAAACGGTGAGACGCAGGGAACTGAAAACAACACGCTGATTACAGACTATGAAAACGCATATTTAAACGGTTGGCAGGGCGTTATGGCGTGGACTTCCAACGGCGTAGACGGAAACGGCGGCTTCGAGGACGTAATTTTGGCGACGAATTATATGGCGGAAAAATACGGGGATATGATATTCCCGTTGGATTAAAATAAGAAGCTGTATACAAAGACGAGGAAGACCACCCCGCCGTCTGCGGACGGCACCCCTCCACGGAGGGGAATTAATAAAACTCCGGAACTGTCGCAAATTCCCCTCCGTGGAGGGGTGGCAGCGACGTTAAGTCGCTGACGGGGCGGTCGTTTCCCTTTGA